>Ga0172373_10006473_pt1 | contig 15548 bp, 16 predicted proteins | sample Lak10m_2_FD_114546 | JGI IMG/M metagenome (GOLD analysis project Ga0172373, IMG submission 114546) | Freshwater microbial communities from Kabuno Bay, South-Kivu, Congo - kab_092012_10m | ecosystem: Environmental > Aquatic > Freshwater > Lake | place: Democratic Republic of the Congo...
GATGTCTCACCATTACTATTCTTAGGCTTACGATTTGTAATTGCAACATTGTTATTCTTTCCTTTTGTTTATAGGCAATTAGTAAAGACTGATAAAAAAACCTTTCGCGCCGGAGTAATACTCGGTGTGTTTTATTTTCTGGGATTTGCGACTCAAACTATTGGACTAGATATCACAACTGCAACCAAATCAGGATTTATAACTGGAACTTTTGTAATCTTTATCCCGATACTTCAATTAATAATTGAAAGAAGAAAACCTAAGTGGTTTAACATCCTTAGTGTGTCGCTAGTCTTGATAGGGTTAGTAATGCTTGCAAGTAAAGGAGAGAATGCAATAGATTTTATACAGCAGCTTGGTTCTGATTTCAACTTTGGTGATTTACTTACCTTACTTTGTGCTGTACTTTTTGCTTTTCAGGTTGTCTATGTTGATTTATTTACAAAACAGTATAATTATCTGCCGATGGTTTTTGTACAGTTGTTGATTACTGGCTTAGGCGGGTTGGTGTTCTCATTTATTTTTTCTATTTCAGAATTAGAGGCTGTCAGATTTAATTTGAATTCAAGTGTGATTACATCCTTAATTTACACTGCAATATTTGCATCGATAATTGCAACAATTATTCAGCTTAAATTCCAAAAGATAGTTTCACCGACGAAAGCAGGAATTATATTCTCAATCGAACCGATATTTGCTGCCGTATTTGCTTTCTTTTTACTAAGTGAAAAAATATCTAATTTTGGTTTAATTGGATGTGCAGTAATTTTCATTGGATTAATTCTGTCAGAATTTTTTGAAAACAAGTATAAAGATGAATAGCAGGGCAATAATAATTGTATCCGGTGTTGTCCAAGGGGTGGGTTTTAGATATTATATCTATCGGAATGCGATAGCACTTAATCTTAAGGGATTCACAGAAAATTTATACAGCGGACAAGTTCTAACAGTAGTTGAAGGTGAAGATACATTTATTAAAGAATTAATCAATAAAATAAAAATAGGAACTCCTCACGCTTCAGTACGAGACTGCAATGTAAGCTGGGAGGTATATAAAAATGAATTTGAAAGTTTTGAAGTAAAATCATGAAAAATAATTTTAGAACAGGAATTGGCTTCGACGTTCATCAATTTGCAGAAGGAAGAAAATTAAGTATTGGAGGTGTAACCATTCCTTATGATAAAGGATTACTCGGGCATTCTGATGCTGATGTATTGTTACATGCAATTGCTGATGCCATATTAGGCGCCGCCTCGCTCGGAGACATTGGTCAGCATTTTCCTGATACAGATTCAACATTCAAAAATGCTGATAGTAAAAATCTTTTGTCTCAAGTTGTTCAACTTATCCATGAGAATAATTATGAAATTGAAAATGTTGATTCAATCATAACTCTTCAAAATCCGAAAATTGCTCCCTTCATACCAGAAATGAAAAAAGTGATTTCCTCTATTCTTAACATTGAGGAAAGCAGAGTTTCTATAAAAGCAACAACAACAGAGCATTTAGGTTTTGTTGGAAGAGAAGAAGGCGCTGCTGCATTTGCCACAGCTTTAATTTATAAAAAGTAAATATGTTCGAAAACATTTTAAGCAGCATTTCAGATTTTAATCCGCTCTGGATATATTTATCATTATTATTCTTTTCATATATTGAAAACATATTTCCACCCTCCCCAAGCGATTTAGTTGTTGTTGTTGGCGGATCGTTGGTAGGCGCAGGAGCTATAAGTTTTATCCCGACGCTTCTCATTACAAGCTTTGGAAGTGTTGCCGGATTTATGACTTTATATTTTTTAGGATCACAACTTGACAGAAAAGTAATCAACTCAGGAAAGGTAAAATTCATTTCGCTCGAGGCTTTACAAAAAGCAGAAGTATGGTTTAATAAATACGGCTACCGGGTAATTATAATCAATAGATTTTTGCCCGGCACACGTTCAGTGATTTCATTTTTCGCAGGTCTGAGTGAATTAAAAATAAAACGAACACTTTTATTAGCTGCTATCAGTGCAATTGCCTGGAATTTAATAATTATATATTTGGGAATATTATTTAGCGATAACATTTCGACAGTTGATAAATATCTTTCTATGTACAGCAATATTATCTTGATCATTTCTGGACTAATTGTCATAGTACTTACAATACGATATTTTATCAAAAAGAAAAAGAAAATCTAAAATGAAATTATTTTTGATTAAAAAATCAGCTCTTACTCAAGAAGAAAAAAAACAGCGAAGTAAAAATCGAAAGTTACTAATATTAAGCGGAGCGATGCTTGGACTTTCGTTTCCTCCTTTCCCTTTTCCGTTTCAGTTTTTAATGTTCTTTGCATTGATTCCTTTCTTTTATGTTATTGAAAAAGAAAAAACTTTGCTTGAACTTAATAAATCTATGTTCCTAACAGCATTTATTTTTTGTGTTATTGGAGTGTATTGGGTGGGCAGTTGGCAGTCGAAAGCGGATCCATTTCTGATGGCGGGGGGAGGTGTACTTCTTTTTTTCTTACCATCTGTGTATATGATCATCTCAACGCTATATTATTTTACCCGAAAATTATTTAAGAGAAAAGCCTTATTTTTATTTCCTCTGCTTTGGGTTGCTCTCGAACATCTTATGGCAATTACCGAATTTAGTTTTCCCTGGTTGACGCTCGGTCAGGGCCTTTCTTATTTCACTTTGTTTATTCAGATTGCAGACATAGTCGGATCATTAGGTTTATCTCTGATAGTCATATATCTGAATATCTTTATATATGAAAGTATTTTATTATTTAAAGAAGATAGAAAAAAATCTGCATACTGGGTTTCGATGGCGGGGGTGGTTTTCGGTGCAGTTATCATTTATGGCGCATTAAGAATCAGTACGATAAAGCTCGAGGGGAAGACAATTCATGTCGGTATTATTCAACCTAATATTGACCCTTGGGACAAATGGAAAGCAACTGGATTAAAACCCATCCTTTCAAATTATTTTGAATTATCGCAGCGTGCAGTTAATGAGAAAGTTGATTTACTCGTTTGGCCTGAAACTGCATTGCCTGTTTATTTATTAAACGGAGGGTATAGTAATCATGTTGATTCGATTTATTCTTTTATTAATAAAAACCATGTTTTTCTAATTACAGGAATGCCGCATGTTGAATTTTATTTTGATAAGGTTGATCACCCTGAAGATGCAAAAAAAGGAATTGAAGATGATTTTTGGTATCGAACTTACAATTCTGTTTTAATGTTTTCGCCCTACAATAAAAACATATTGCGATATGGAAAAATGAAATTAGTCCCACTTGGTGAGCACACACCTTATGTTGATAAAATTCCGTTTCTCGGTGATTTATTGAAATGGGGTGTGGGCTTATCAGGCTGGAACTTTGGACAAGATACCATTGTGTTCAAAATGCCGTTGATGAGTTCGAATAAGCTTAATGATACTTTAACTCTTGCCGGCGTAGTTTGCTTCGAATCAGTATTCCCTGATTTTATTGCAGAGTTTGTAAATCGCGGTGCGCAATTCATCACTGTTGTTACTAACGATAGCTGGTACGGCAAATCAAGCGGACCCTATCAGCATAAAGAAATTGGCGTACTTCGCGCTGTCGAAAATAGACGCTCTGTTGTGCGTTGTGCTAATGGGGGAGTAAGTTGTATAATTAATCCACTTGGAATAACGGAGAAAGAAACCGAATTATTTAAACGTACTTATTTAGTTGGTGATGTAAAATTAAATTCTGATAAAACTTTTTATACAAAATATCCATTAATTATTCCAATGATATCTTTGGCGTTTTCAATTTGGATTATTGGTATTAATATTTTGATATGGATGAAGAAAAAATTTAAACTATGAGTGTTCAATTTTAAAATTATTAGCTAGTTAAAGAGAACTAAAAAAATAAAATAATTATGGATTTATTCTTGAAGATTTCTTTCCTTCCTACGGAAAGTCGAAGGCAGCTTTTATGATAGACTTAAGAAGCGATACGATAACACGCCCATCTGAAGCGATGCGCAAAGCAATGTACGAAGCGGAGGTAGGCGACGATGTTTTTAAAGAAGATCCAACAGTAAATAAACTTGAGGAATATGCTGCAGATCTTCTGGGCAAAGAAGCTGCATTGTTTGTCTCTAGCGGGGTTATGGGCAATCAACTTTGTTTAAATGTATTAACGCAGCCGGGAGACGAAGTAATCTGTGAAAAGGATTGCCATATTTTTAATTATGAATCTGGATCACCGGCGAAGCTAAGCGGTATTCAGCTTCATCCGATTGAAGGTAAAGGAGGAGCTATTACATCAGAGCAGGTTGAACCATTGATTCGCCCGGAAAGTGCATATTATATGCCTCGTACACGTGTAATTGAAATTGAGAATACGCATAACCGCGCCGGTGGTACTATAATTCCTATCGATATAATTAAGAATTTAGGGCTGCTTGCAAAAAAGAATAATTTATTTTTCCATCTAGATGGTGCAAGAATTTGGAATGCATCTGTTGCAACAGGAATTTCTATAAAAGAATATGCTTCGTATTTTGATTCTGTTTCTTGTTGTCTTTCAAAAGGGCTGGGTGCACCGGTTGGATCTTTGATTGCGGGTAATAAAGATTTTATTAGTGAAGCTTATCGTGTCCGAAAATCTTGGGGCGGGGGAATGAGGCAAGTTGGAATTCTTGCTGCAGCCGGTTTGTACGCACTCCAAAATAATATTAAACGATTAGCTGAAGATCACGAGAATGCGAAAATATTAGCGAATTCTATTTATCAAAATCCTGGACTAGAAATAGAATTGTCTGCTGTTCAAACAAACATTGTTATCTTTAAACCAAAAAAAATATCTGTCGAGCTGGCTATCGAAAAATGTAAGCGTGAAGGATTATTACTATCAGTAGGGAAAATAGACTCATTGCGGGCAATTACTCATCTGGATGTTTCAAAAAATGATATTACTAAAGCGGTAGATATTTTAAAAAAAGTTTTCATTTAGTTTTTCTTTCAACTTAAATTTTAAAAAAGTTTTATTTGAAATAATTTTAAAACTCACACTATATCAATGTTAGAAAATATATTTTATCACAAAATAATTACAAGAGTACGTTTTCACGAAGTTGATATGCTCGGTGTCTGCAACAATGCTGTTTATATTAACTATTTTGAAACTGCAAGGTTGGAATATATCAGAGCAGCCGGATTGATTCCCGAAAGTGGAATATTTTCTGACGGAAAAATATTTTTTATGGTTCACAACGAAATAAATTATCGCGATCATGCCAGATACGACGATGAACTTGGAATTTATTCAAGGGTATCGTTTATAAAAAATTCTTCATTCGGATTTGATCATATTATTAAAAATGAAAAAAATAATAAACTAATAGCTGATGGATCGGGTGTTGTTGTCCGAGTTGATCCTATATCGAGAAAATCTTTTCCCCTTGATAACAATTTTATCCAAAAAATTAAAACATTCCAGGGTGAGGTAACAATATTAAAAGTAGAAGGTAATTAATATGAGAAAGATAGTCTTTGATATTGAAACCTGTTCACTTCCTTTTCAATCCTTATCTGAAAGTCAAAGAGAATATCTGCTCCACTTTGCCGAAAAAGAAAAGGATGAAGCGGTCAAAACAGAAATGATTAACGAGACAATTCGATTCACTTCGTTATATCCATATACAGCTAAAGTTATTGCGATCGGGATTTATGATGTTGAGAAAGAAAAATCATTTGTTTACTACGAGTCTATGATTGAAGAAGAATGGTTCTCCGAGGATAATCAAGTTCATTTTAAGGGTGTTTCCGAAGAGAGCATGATCAAATCGTTTTGGCGAATTGCAGAATTTACCGATCAAGTAATTACATTTAATGGTCGAAATTTCGATGTCCCATTTCTTATGCTTCGTTCGGCGTTACTTCAAATTAGACCGTCGAAAAATTTTCTAAAAAATAGATTTGATATTTCAAAACACGTTGATTTATTAGAACAGTTTACATTCTTTGGAGTTACGAGAAAATTCAACCTCGATTTTTATTGTCAAAGTTTTGGAATTGATTCACCAAAATCGAAAGATATTACAGGAATGGAAGTTAAATCTTTATACGAAGCAGGTAGAATCAAAGAGATAGCTATTTATTGCAGTAATGATGTTAGCGCAACTTTTAAGTTGTACAAAATATGGAACGAATATCTTAATTTTTAATTAAATAATTTTTTATGTCATCTTAAGTAAATCAGGATTTATAGCATGAACAACTCTAAACATATTTTATTCATTATTCTTCTTTTTACTTCTTTCCCGTTCATAGGCGGGTGTCAGGAAAAGCCAGAGCAGCCCGCTGATACAAACCAAACTATTGGAAGGGCAGATGTTCAAACAGAAAATATCGATGGGATTGAAGTGAAGACAATTTATTATGACGATAACTCTAGATCAGAAACTCAATATCAAAATGGTGTTAGAAACGGCTGGACAAAAAATATTGATAGTAATGGAAACATTACTTCTGAAGGAAATTATTTGAACAATAAAATGGAAGGCGAATTTCAGTCATATTATCCAGACGGAAAAATAATGTTGAAAGCAAATTATAAAAATGGACTTCTTGATGGGATGTCATACTATTATTTTCCCGATGGTCAGGTTCAAAAAGAAACCAAGTATGAAAGGAATAAAATTTTATTTGTTAAAGAGTATGATAAGAATGGTACTCTACTTTACGAGGATAGATATTAATGCAAAAAAATAATGTTGTGATTGAACCCGAAGTAAATCTCCAACTTGCTTTAGCAAATGGCTTATCTGAAGAAGAATATAATAAAATACTAAAGATATTAAACCGTGTCACCACTTATACGGAGATTGGAATGTTAAGTGTAATGTGGAGTTAACATTGCAGCTATAAAAATTCGATTTCACTTCTAAAAACTTTACCGAGAGAAGGAAAAAAATTATTAGTTGGAGCGGGTGAGGAAAATGCAGGTCTTGTTGATATTGGAGATAATCTTGCTGTTGCATTTAAAATTGAAAGTCATAATCATCCCTCGGCAGTTGAGCCGTATCAAGGTGCAGCTACAGGGGTTGGGGGTATCATGCGTGATATTTTTACGATGGGTGCGCGTCCGATTGCTTCTTTAAATTCACTTCGCTTTGGTTCATTAAAAGACGCACGTACGAGATTTTTATTCGACGGTGTTGTTCGCGGTATTGGCGATTACGGAAATAGTTTCGGAGTTCCAACGGTTGCCGGTGAAGTTTATTTCGATGAATGCTATCAAGACAATCCATTAGTTAATGCAATGGCTGTCGGAATTGTTAATAAAAATCTCGTTGCAAGCGCAGTTGCAAAGGGGGCCGGTAACCCAATTATGATTGTTGGGTCCTCGACTGGAAGAGATGGAATTCATGGCGCAACTTTTGCTTCGGAAGAAATTTCTGAAAAGTCTGAATCTAAAAGACCTTCTGTTCAAGTCGGCGATCCATTTACCGAAAAACTCCTGCTTGAAGCTACACTCGAAATAATCAAGAATGGCTGGCTGATTGGAATTCAAGATATGGGCGCTGCAGGAATTTCATGCTCAACAAGTGAAATGAGTGCAAAAGGAAATTCTGGGATGAAAATTAATCTCGACAGTGTTCCTTTACGGGAAGAAGGAATGACTGCATACGAAATCCTGCTTTCGGAAAGTCAAGAGAGAATGCTTTGCTGTGTCAAAAAGGGCTATGAAGAAAAAGTTAAAGAAGTTTTTTCTAAATGGGATTTGAATTGTGAAATTATAGGAGAGGTAACTGAAAGTGGTTTACTTGAAATAAATTATCTTGGTCAGAAGAAAACTTCAATCCCAGCCTTCGATTTAGTACTCGGTGGAGGTGCGCCGGTTTACTACCGTGAAAGTTTACAGCCAAAGTATATGGAGGAATTGCATAGTTTTAAGTTTGATTCTCTTCCCGAGCCAAATTCAATCACAGAAACTTTTTTAAAAATTCTTTCTTCACCAAATATTGTTTCTAAAAAATGGGTTTATGAACAGTACGATTCAATGGTTCGGACAAATACTATTGTTGGTCCTGGTTGTGATGCCGCCGTTGTCTATATTAAGGGTACGAAGAAGGCACTTGCCATGAAAACAGATTGCAACGGCAGATATGTTTACTTGAATCCGAAGGAAGGCACAAAGTTGGCCGTAGCTGAAGCAGCAAGAAATATAGTTTGTTCCGGTGGCAAGCCGCTTGCAATTACGAACTGTTTAAATTTTGGAAATCCATATAAGCCAGAAATGTACTGGCAATTTAAAGAAGCAATTGCCGGGATGGGTGAAGCCTGCAGATATTTCGACACTCCTGTTACTGGGGGTAATGTTAGTTTCTATAATGAGTCTCCAAATGCAGCAGTGTACCCCACCCCCACTATAGGAATGGTTGGCTTAATTGAAGACCTAAAAAATATTACCACATCCTATTTCAAAAATGAAAACGATCTCATCTATCTTTTAGGTGAGGATTTTGAGGAAATCGGAGGAAGTGAATATCTGAAAATTATTCATGGAAAAGTTGCTGGTGATTGTCCGGTGATTAATCTTGATAGTGAAGTTATTCTTCAAAAAACTTTGCAGGAATTAATTGAATCAAAATTAATAAACTCAGCACATGATGTTTCGGAAGGCGGTATCGCTTGTGCACTGGCTGAATGTTGTGTCATCAATCAAGAGAAAATGATTGGCGCTGAAGTTAATATACCTGTAAAAAGCAGGGTTGATTTTTCTTTATTCTCGGAAAGTCAATCCAGAGTTTTAATAAGTATTGATATAAAAAATCAGAAATCAGCAGAAGATATCTTGAATAAAGCTAAGCAGCCATTTATATTAATTGGTAAAACAGGCAGCAACGCTTTAATAATAAATAAAAAAATAAAAATTAGTTTGGCAAACCTTGCAGATATTTATTTTAATACGATATCCAGAATTATGAATGAATAAAAAAGAATTACTTGAGAAAATAAGATCATTTGAAGTTTATGAGCTTTTTAGAAAAGCAAGATTTTTGTTTAATGTTAAGCCAAACTATTACAAAGTAAAGATATTTGTTCTGCATTATATAGGAGGTCTTTATCATCGAATTGATTCCCATCATGTTTTTTTATTTGCTGGAGGTTTAGCTTTTTCTTTATTCGTTTGTATTGTTCCGTTTACTCTGATAATCTTCTGGATACTCGGAAATTTTTTAGATTCTGCCGAAGTTGAACTTCAGCTTAACTCGTTAATTCACACTGTAATTCCGTACGAAACATATTCAAATTTTGTGCAGGATATTATTTTCAAAAGGATTTATGAAGTGATTGAATATAAAAATATTGCGGGCGTTGTCGGTTTTACCGGATTATTTTTTGCAGCAAGCGGGTTCTTTAGCAGTGTAAGAACTATTCTTAATAAAGTTTATGGCACCGATGAAGATGTAAGTTTGGTCTTAGGCAAAATAAGAGATTTCGCTTTGATTATTCTGGCTTTGGTAGTGCTTCTTGTTTCCACATTCATTATCCCCGCCCTGGATATACTCAGAAATCTTTCCGAATCAATTCCACTTTTTCACTTCTTTCAATTAGGAATTTTTCAGAAAATATTCACCACCCTTTTCTCACTAACGATTCTTTATTTTATTTTTTCGGTAATGTACTCGGTAGTTCCTACTGTAAAGATTAAGAAACGAGCAGTGCTTGTTGGAGCAATGTGGGCAGCCCTGCTTTGGGAAACTGCTAAGCAGGCATTCGGCTACTATTTATTTAATTTTGCTTCATGGGGTAAAATCTATGGTACTTACACCTTAGTAGTTGTTGTAGCTTTTTGGATTTACTATTCCTCAATAGTTTTTATTATTGGTGCAGAAATAGGTATGCTGTATCATGAGCGACTAATTCAAAAATCGTCATTAGATGAAAATCTGTAACCATTTTTTATTTATCGGTAAAATTATCTCTTGCTTTTGTTTAAATCTATTTCTAAATTTCTAACACTAATAGAGCAAAAATAATTTTTAGTTTTAATGAATGTACTGGGAGTCATTCTTAATGAATCTAAATAATTTTAAAATAATGAGGTAAATATGAAAAATTATTTGAGGGTTACTGTTGCCGTTTGTTCAGTTGTTTTAGCAATTTTTAGTTTTAACTGTTATAAAGCACCAGCAGAAATTGCTTACAATATTGATGTCTGCACTGAATGTGGCATGCTTATTAGTGACCAACACTTCGGCGCTGAAATTATTTTACGCAATGGTAAATTTTTAAAATATGATACAATTGATTGCTTGGTGAAAGCTATACTTGACAAAGATGTTAAAGTTAAACAAATTAACTCTCGATGGGTGGTGGACTATTCCAGACCCGCTAATTTTATATACCTTCCAAATGCAATTTTTTATAAGGGCGAAAAAATAAAAAGCCCATCCGGTTTGAATATTATTGCTGTTGAGAATAAGAGCGTTGCTGAAAGAATCCAATCTAAACATGGGGGAAAGTTACTCTCTTTTAAAGATGTAGTAGATTTTATTAAGCAAAATCAGTTCGCTGCCAGTCTTTAATTTCTATTATTTTTTTTATTTGTTTACTGGAATATTTTGAAGTAATTTTAATCAGATAATTTAATCTGATTATTATGACTGTAATATTTTCTAAAAAATGTGAATATGGAATCCAAGCGATTCTTTACTTAGCCGCGCACAATGATCAAGGGCTGATCGTCGCAGAAGAGATTGCAAACAATCTTAATATCCCCAAAGAATTTGTTTCAAAAATTTTACAAAGCCTAACTGAAAGTGGAATTATCAATTCCAGGAAAGGAAGGGTTGGCGGTTTTACACTCGGGAAAAACCCAGACCAAATTACTCTTTTAGATATTGTTGAAGCTATTGACGGGCTTGAAGTATTTAATAGTTGTGTGCTTGGATTTCCTGAATGTTCGCCCGAAAAGCCTTGCCCCCTCCATGATAAATGGGGAAAGCTTAGAACTCAAGCCTATAATATGCTGGCGGATGAAACTATTGATACCTTCAGACAAAAAACTTTGAATAAAATTTCTAAAAAGTAAAATGATTTAATATTTCTTTTATTCAAAAAGATTGAAATGACTGGCAAGCAAAAAATATTAAAAAATTCTGCTAAGAAAATTCAGCACTACAGATTTTTTATCCAGTCGACATTCGCAATTGTTTGTATCTGGATAGGAATTGAGTTTTATCTTTTTGTAAATTATTTAGAAAGCGGGGGGCATACTCAATTTTACCAGAGACCAGCCGGTGTGGATGGCTTTTTACCAATAAGTTCGTTCATGAGTTTCTATATCCTTCTCACTACAGGTAACATCCATCAAGCTCACCCTGCAGGATTATTTATTTTCCTCTCCATTATTTTAATGTCACTAATATTCGGTAAATCTTTTTGCAGTTGGATGTGTCCCATTGGTTTTATTTCAGAATTGATTGGAGATTTTGGCGATAAGATATTCAAACGGAAACTACGGCTGCCAAAACTTTTAGATATTCCTTTGAGGAGCATCAAATATCTTTTGCTTGCTTTTTTATTTTATGCAGTTTTGTTTCTGATGACAGACATTGCTGTAATTGCATTCCTCGATAGCCCATACAATCTCGTTGCTGATTTAAAGATGTACTATTTCTTCGCCGACATCACCCGCTTCTCTATTATTGTGCTTTCTATGCTTTTCATATTTTCAATTTTTATAAGAAATTTTTGGTGCAGGTATTTATGTCCCTACGGCGCACTTCTTGGAATATTTTCTCTTCTCAGCCCACACAAAATAAAACGTGAGGCAAATAGCTGCATTGATTGCGGCTTATGTTCGAAAGCCTGTCCCTCATTGATTAGGGTCGATAAAGTTAAAACCGTTTTTTCTGATGAATGCACCACGTGTCTTAACTGTGTTGATGCTTGTCCCGTTGCTGAGACTCTTCAATTAAAAAGTATTTTTTATAAAAAGAAAAAAATCAATGGTAAGGTGGTTGCTATCGGAGTTGTATCGATTTTCCTTTTGATTACCGGAGCCGGAATGATTTCCGGCAATTGGCAAAACTCGATTTCAAAAGATGAATATTTAATCCATCACAAGGAACTGAATAGCTACGGTCATCCGACAGGAACAACCGCAATAAAAAATTTTAATGATTCGCATCAGCAAAATATTTCAGGAAATAATGCAGATTCTTCAAAAGTGATTCTTCGTTCTGAAATAAAATAATTGGGGTGTTTTTGTTTATCGATTATTTAATGAATTCGGTAAGCAGTATTTATTTCCAAAATTCAAATTCTACATTAAAAGGAGAGGTAGATATGAAAACTATATTATCAATTCTGTTCTTTCTTTCGATTTCCATTTCCGCCTATGCGGCGACTTGTATTGAATGCCACAGACAAATTACACCTAACATCGTAACTGACTGGCAGCTCAGCAAGCATTCCGCGAATGATGTTGATTGCTCGGTATGTCATGGTGATCAACATACAGATGCAAGTGACTTTAAGAATGCACTTATCCCCACCCCTGAGACATGCAAGCTTTGCCACGAAACTCAGGTTGAACAATTCAGCAAGGGTAAGCATGCAATGGCTTGGGCTTCGCTTAAAGCTATGCCGACTTTCCACATGCAGCCTATGGCTATGACCGAAGGTATGAAAGGCTGCGGCGGCTGTCATAAGATCGGATTAAAATCCGAGGAAGATATCAAGCAGCTTAAAAGCGAAGGCTCCGGTTTCGGTCTTGCGTCCTGCGACGCCTGCCATACTCGCCACACGTTTTCTGTTGTCGAGGCTAAACAGCCGCAGGCTTGTCAAACCTGTCACATGGGTTTTGACCACCCCCAATGGGAAATGTATTCTAGTTCAAAGCACGGTGTTCGTAATTCGCTAAAGCAGATGGATCTGCTTCCTGAATCTTCTTCTGCACCCACCTGCCAAACTTGCCACATGCAGGAGGGCAATCACGAAGTTAGAACTGCCTGGGGATTTCTCGCCGTCCGCCTGCCAATGCCCGAAGATAAGCAATGGACTGAAGACCGCGTTACAATTTTACAAGGGCTGGGGGTTCTCGATCCTCAAGGCAACCCGACAGGAAGGCTTGATGTTGTTAAAGCTGCCGACGTTGCTCGCCTTACTCAAGAGGCTTGGCAAACAGAGCGCGATAAGATGATCAAAACTTGCGGTAACTGTCACTCCGAAAATTTTGCAAAAGGCGAACTTGAAAAAGGCGACAACATGATCAAGGAAGCTGATCACCTGATGGCGCAGGGAATTAAAATTATTGCCGGGCTTTATCAGGATGGCATTATTCCTAAGCCGGAAGCTTATGCTTATAATTTCCCCGACTTGCTGACTTTCCATGATGCTCCAACTTCTATTGAGCAGAAACTTTTTGTGATGTTCCTTGAACACAGGATGAGAACTTTCCAGGGAACTTTTCATGCAAGCCCCGACTATGCTCTTTGGTATGGGTGGAGTGAAATGCAGCAGGACTTAACTGAGATTAAAGAAATGGCTATGCAGATGAGAAAAGATTTTAAGCAGTAAAAGTTTTTAGCTCCCCCCTCATAGTTGATGAATAAAAAAAACCTCCGAAGGTTAACACTCCGGAGGTTTTATATAAATAAATAATTTATCACAAACTAAAAGGAACCCCATTAAATATTTTTTATGGCACTGCTATAGTTGCTACATCGGATTCTAATCCCACTTCTACATCGCTGATAATATATACAGCTTTATACTCGCGCATTTCTGCGCCGGCGGCGAGGTTTTCGCGTGTGTCTATGTAAGGACTCTCAGAATCAAAAGCTAAAAGTGTCCATTCGGTTTCACCTGCACGAAGGGAGTATATGTGGACTACTTTGGCTATACTTTTTATGAACGAAACTCTTACGTTACCATTTAGTAATAAAAAAATTTGTTTGATAACATGACGCCGTGGATTGAAACTCTGCCTTGCTAATTTGCACCCAGTTATGTTTTTTTTAGAATCAGCCCTGCAAAGTTCAGGAAATTGATAGCAAAGTCGAGAACTTTGCTAACATGGCGCCAAATAGTGCGTATTTGAGAAAAATCTAAAGGGTAATGGTTGTGTGGGTGCGGGGGTTTTAGCGAAAGGATAAGAGTTTTTATTGTTTAATTATAAAATCGGATTTCATTTTTCTGATTTCAAACTTGAGTAATGGAGATCAAAAACCAGGATCATCTTTTGAAATGTGAGTTCTATCTTTCCGCTAATAGGCATAAGGTTATATTCCTCTCAAGTATTTTATAATTTTTTTCTTGCTGTAACTCTAAAGGATTTTTTAAGGTTTAAACAAATTATTACTAATGAAATTTTTATTCCGCTCATCCATTTACTTTCCGGCTCTAAGCAGCTCAGTTATTTTTTTCTGATGTAAATGATTTTAATATTTTTTTTGCCGGTGTCGCGCTCGTCAGTAAAATTTAACATCATACAACACTATTTTTAATCCCTTCATAATAAGCGCCTTGAGTATTATTTTTGTCCAGTAAAAAAAATAAAGAGATGTTATGCCAGAGTATTCAATTTATAAAAAATCTAACTTGTCAGAAGAAGAATGGGATAGCTTTGTAGATGGTTCAGATAATGGAACTATTTTTAACAAAAGAGCTTTTCTTAATTATCACGCTAAAGATAAATTTAATGATGCTTCAATTGTTGTCACAAAGGATAAAAAGATTCTTTCGCTATTAACTGCAGCAGTGATTGAAAGGGAGGGCAAAAAAATCCTAAACTCTCATCCCGGGGCAAGTTACGGTAGTTTTGTGTATAAACCCGATTTGAATTTTAAGGAGGCACACGAACTTGTTGATATACTTATTGAACATGCTAAAAACTTAAAGGTGGAGCGAATTCAGTTGACACTTCCGCCGATAATTTACCAAACTAAATATTCCAACTATATTGATTTTGCTCTTTACAGAAACGGTTTCAATTATCTGAAAAGGGAGGTGTCAAGCATTGTGCAATTGGATTTTGAAAAGGATAGTTTACTAAATACCTATCGAGCTGAAGCTCGTACTGCAACAAAGAAAGCACTTAAAAGCGGAATCGAAATTGTTGAATGTGAAAGGTTTGATGAATATTACGAAATCCTAAAGAAGAATTTGAAATTGCGTCATGGTGTTAATCCCGCCCACACAATTGAAGAATTGAAATTATTAAAAAAAATATTTCCCGCAAAAGTTAGATTGTGGGGAGCATTCTTAAAAGACAGGTTAATTGCCGGCGTTTGCAACTTCTCGGCTAATTCAAATGTTGTGCTTGCCTTCTACATCAGTCACGATGAAGCCTTTCAGAAATATCGCCCGGTCAATTTACTTTTTTATGAAATAATGAACCGCTATCGTGAGGAGGGGTTTAAATTTTTAGACTTCGGAATATTTACTGTGATAATGGAACCAAATTGGGGATTGGCGAGATTCAAAGAAAATTTTGGAGCGCGGGGAATTTTTAGAGACACATTTTATAAAGACATTTAATGTCAAAAATTCTTCAC
>Ga0172373_10006476_pt1 | contig 15547 bp, 3 predicted proteins | sample Lak10m_2_FD_114546 | JGI IMG/M metagenome (GOLD analysis project Ga0172373, IMG submission 114546) | Freshwater microbial communities from Kabuno Bay, South-Kivu, Congo - kab_092012_10m | ecosystem: Environmental > Aquatic > Freshwater > Lake | place: Democratic Republic of the Congo: South-Kivu...
GAAATTTCGGCTGCAAACCCTTCAAGTTTCGTCGGGGTACGACAGTACCCCTCCTCGACTTTCAGTGTTTTCGCGCGAAATTTCCGAATTTCAACTCGACATGAGATTTGAGATAGATACTAAGGGGAGAAGAATTTTAAATTTTTATTTTTTAATTTTTGAAATGGGAACGGGAATGGATGTGACCGACATCCTCCTACTCTGTCATCCCGAGCGAGTCCTCGGCTCCGCTCGGAATGATAGGGTTTATTTTCTGTTCCTTGTTAACTGTTAGTTCTGTTTTCTGGTCGGGGCAGATTCCTCGGCCACGCTCGGAATGACAAAGTTTGTCGCCCCGGACTCTCCACTTGTCACCCCGGGCCTTCTTTTCTGTCACCCCGGGCTTGACCCGGGGTCCAGGATCGAAGCCATGGATCCTGAATCAAGTTCAGGATGACAGAAGGAGATGTCACCCCGGACCCATTTCTTTGTCACCCCGGGCTTGACCCGGGGTCTAGGACTGAATACATGGATTCCGGCTCAAGGCCGGAATGACAAGTTCCGCTCCCTGTTAACTGTTCCCTGTTCTTTGTTCAATGTTATCTGTTAACTGTTCCCCGCTCCCTGTTCCCTGTTCTTTGTTCAATGTTAACTGTTCTCTGTTATCTGCTCTCTGTTTCTCTTCTCCGTTGACCGATTGTTTTTTTCTCTATCGAAAAAAATTTTTTCATGCTATCATGAATTTGTTTTGATAGTATTCGTCGCGTCGGTTTTCTTCCTATGTCGGATCCATCGGAGGCAGGGTCTCCCACTGAAAACATTCCCGTTCCCGTCGTCGAAGCCGGACGTCCCGGACGTCGTTCGCGTCGCCGGATTTTCGTCATCGTCTTCCTGATCGCCGCAACGCTTGCGGTGGCGGGTCTTTTCGTGTGGTACCGATTCTTCTACGTGACTTCGCCCGGACCGACCGAGGCCGCTCCGGTCGTCATCAAGACCACGACGCCGAACCCGGTTCCGGACACGCCTCCGGTCCAGGTGCCGCAGGTCCCGAAGGACGGCACGACGGCACCGTATCAGAGCGAGCACTTCCGCGCGGGCGAGATCGCCATCGGCGGGGAGATGTCGCTCTTCGTTCCGGAGTCCGACACGTCGCCGCTCGCCATCGGCTCCGTCCGTGGCGAGGCGTTCACCGCGAGCGGGAAGGCGGGGTCCAAACTCGTCATCACCTGGGAGACGAACAAGCCCGCCCGTTCGGAGATCTCGTACGGCAAGGGAGTGGGTCAGGCCGAGGCCGTGATCAAGGAGACGGAGTTCGGGACGAATCACAGCGTCATCATCCCGGACGTCACGCCGGCGTCGACATACGTGTATGTGATTTCCGCCCGCGACAAGTGGGGCGGGACGGCGCAGTCGAACCCGTATGCCGTCTATACCGGCGCGAAGGTCGTGTCGCTGTTCGAACTCATCGCGGGCGCGGTCGGCGACGTGTTCGGATGGGCGGTCAAGAAATGAAAAACGCTATGAGAAAAAACGATTTCATGCTATCATTCGGAAGTGATTGCGGGCGACGGAACCGCTTTGGGAAAAAAGTTTTTTCGTGCTATTATCAGGGGGCAATATCGAGTGATAAAACCGTTTTGAGAGAGGTGATTTTTATGGTATCATCGAAGGGATAGGATTTCCGTTCGGAAGGAGAGTCTTGGCACACTCGCATGCTGGAATATGTAACACAAAAAACTCGCAAAAACATCATACTTGTCCTCGTCGCGATCGTAAGCGCGGGGACACACATAGGGTGGCAGGGAGGCCTGCGACCGGTTTTGGCGCAGTCGATGGATCAGATCAGCATTTCGCTTTCGGTATTCGACGCCAAGAACGAGGCCGTGGACGGGACCTTCCAGATCCGCTTCGCCATGTACACGAAGGACCGGACCGACTCCGATCCGTTCCCGTCGAACGCCGACGCCGGTTCCCGCACCTGGTCGGAGACGAAGACGGTCACCGTGAAGAACGGCATCATCCGGACCGACCTCGGTGATACGACCGCCTTGCCGAAGGAACTCTTCTCCGATCCCACCCAGGACTACTATCTCGGTATCCAGATCGGCGAGGATTCGGAAATGGTCCCGCGCAAGAAGGTCGCCTCGGTGCCGTCCGCCCTCAACGCCCGCGCGCTCGACGGAAAGACGATCGGTACGAAGTCGGGCGATATCCCGCTCATCGGCAGCGGAGGCAAGCTTCCCGCGAGCATCCTCCCGACCACCGTCGATACGGCCCAGTTCATCCTGGACGGCGACGGCCGTCTGCACAGCCAGAACACCGATACGGGAACCGCGTCGAACACCTTCACGATCGGATCGGGCACCGCGCTCGGGGCCGCGAACTTCGACCTCGCCGTCTCGGGTACCTCGGGCGCTCCGGCCCTCCGATACGATGCGGCCGCCGGCTCCTGGCAACTGTCGTCCGGCAGCGGGTCGTTCAGCAGGATCATCACCGAGGCTTCGGGTGGACAGATGGGAGAAATGGTGTTCGATCCGAACCAGACATTCGGCGGGGCGACGCTTACCGAACTCGGATACCTTCAGAATTCGAGGGGGAATATCCAGGCGCAGATCGACGCGTTGCCGCATACCGCGTCCGATTTCACGAGCGGCACGCTTCCCGCCTCGCTCGGCGGTACCGGACTCGACGCTTCGCACGCCGCAAACGGCGCCCTTCTCATAGGAAACGGAACGGGCTTCTCGCTTGGCGAGCTTCAATTCTCCGGAGCGGGACTGTCTATCCAGAACGGCAGCGGCTTCATAAGGATAACGAACACCGGAGTCGCCAACATCATCGGGACCCTGAATCAGATAAATGTCTCCGGCGAGAACGCCCAGCTTACACTCTCCCTTCCGCAGGATATCGCCATGGCGAGTGCTCCCACGTTCAGCGGACTCGTATTGAAACAGGACGGTTACGATGCCAAGACCACGTTCGCGAACAGTGTCGGGCAGATGGAAGACATCACCTATACGTTGCCGACGGAAGCCGGCACGAAAGATCAGGTCCTTCGGTACAAGGCCGACGGGACCCTTTCATGGCAGACGATCACCGGCGGTGCGGGTAGCGGTATCGGCACGGTGTTGTCCGTCGCGGCCGGAGACGGACTCGCAAGCAGTGTCACCGACGGCAGCCCAATCACCGAATCGGGCACCCTTTCGATAGCCCTTTCTTCGACTGCCACGGATACCCTGACGGTTTCATCTCCCTCCGGTCTCGAATTCGAAGATCACAAACTCAGCCTCCTTCGCGGATGCGCCTCCGATCAGATACTTTCCTGGGATGAGACGAACAGATTGTGGCGGTGCGCTTCCATCGCGGGCTCGAGCGGCCTGATCGGTGGCGGGGCTGCGAATGCCGTCGCCTATTGGTCTGCGGCCGGAACGCTGTCGTCCGAAACGAATCTGGCGGTTTCGCGCGGTGGTACGGGGCTCGGTGACACTCCGCTCCCGGGACAGCTCCTTGTCGGCAACGGTGTCGGGTATACGCTGGCCACCGTCACTCCGGGCGCGGGCATCACCGTTACGAATTCCCTCCAGTCCGAGGCGGGCTCTATCACGATCGCTTCGTCCCTGGGAACCTCGGTCGATCTCGCATCCGAAGTGAACGGGACGCTTCCGGTGACGAACGGCGGTACCGGTTCGGCTTCTCTCACCTCGAACGGAGTCCTGTATGGCAACGGCACGGGTGCCGTCCAGGCCACCTCATCCGGAATCTCGGGGCAGTTCCTTCTCGTGAACGCTTCCGGGAGCCCGGCATTCGCGAATCTTTCCGGAGACGCGGCGCTCGACTCGGCGGGATCCCTGACAATCGCTTCGGGCGTGGTTACCGGTGCCAAGATCGCCGACGATACCATCAAGGAAGTCAATCTCAAGGCGGCCACGAAGATCGTGGATGGCGTCACGCTTTCCCTTAGTGACGGGGATATACTCACATACAACGCATTATCCGGCGGGTTCATGTGGAGTTCGGCCGGTACGGGGGGTATCGGTGACATCGTCACCGTAGGCGATGTGACCAAGGGGGATGCGTTCTCCTTTAATGGCAATCAGGGTACGTCGCTTTGGTTTCACAACGGAGCGAAACAGGGCCAACTCACCACGGCCAACCTTGAGGCGTATGACCGGACCTACACGCTGCCCGACGCGACCGGAACGGTCATAACTACCGGAAATTCCGCGGATATCACGTCGGTCGGAACGGTGACGAGCGGTAAATGGGAATCGACGACCGGTACGATCGGCGCCCGGTACGGCGGCACCGGTCTTGACGGTACCCATGCCACGAACGGTCAATTGCTCATAGGGAATGGAAGCGGATATACGCTTGCTTCGCTTACCACCTCCGGATTCGGTATCACGGTGACCCCGGGCGAGGGTTCCATTACGCTCGCTTCCGCCGCTCCTACGTCTGTCGTGAACGGTACGAATGTCACCGGTTCGATTTCCGGAAACGTCCTCACGCTCGGGTGGACCGGAATCCTCGCGGCTACGAGCGGTGGTACCGGATACGGTGAATATACCGTCGGCGATATCCTCTATGCCGATACGACTTCGACTCTGGCGAAGCTTCCCATCGGGTCCGAAGCCTATGTGCTCCGCAGCGTGAACGGCATCCCGACCTGGCAGGAATTTTCCGTCGCCCCGGTTCACGATCTTCTGTCCGATCGGCATCCCGATACGGTTCCGGGGACCGTGGCACGTGGCGATCTCATCGTCGGGCAGGGGCTGAACACCGTGAAGTGGCAGCAGCTAAGCAAGGGAGCCGGGGGAACGTTCCTTCGTTCCGACGGGTTGGACGTGGTCTGGGGGACGGCTTCCAAGTCGGATATCGGTCTCGATAACGTCGAGAATACCGCCCTATCGACCTGGGGCGGTTCGACGAATCTTTCGACTGTCGGCACCGTCACGAGCGGTACGTGGAACGGGGGCATCATCGGGGCCTCATACGGCGGAACGGGACTCAATACCTCGTCCCGGAGCGGTACCCCGTATGTTTCCGACGGTGTCTGGGATCTCGCTTCGGCGCTCGGCGTGGCATACGGCGGAACCGGGGTCTCGACTCCGTTCGATGCGGGATCGATCGTTTTCATGGGTGCGTCCGGGACGTATGCGCAGGACAATTCGAACCTGTTCTGGGATGCCACGAACAAGAAGCTCGGTATCGGGACAAAGGCTCCGGCGAACACCCTTCAGGTCGTGGGAGACGCTTCCATATCCGGAGGAGTGGTCGCGTCCAGCGATCTGACGGTCGGCGGGAATATCCGGCTTTCGAACACGATCGACGACACGGCCGGAGTCATTTTCAAGGGTGTGAACCGTTTTATTCATAATTTTTCCGCGAGCGGAACGGATGGAGAGAATTTCTTCGCCGGAGCCAAGGCGGGAAATTTCTCCCTGACCGGATCGTATACCACCGCCATCGGAGACAATTCCCTTACGGTGCTGACCACCGGGAATGACAACACCGCCGTCGGAGCCGAGACGCTTCTCGCAAACACGACCGGTTCGGACAATGTCGCCTTGGGGTATCAGGCGCTTTCCTCGAACATCACCGGCTCCTCCAATAGCGCGGTAGGAAAAGGGGCGCTCTCGAATATCACCGGCTCCTCGAACAACGTCGCTCTCGGATATCAGGCCGGTGCCTTTTGGGCGAACGGATCGACGCCGCTTACCGCGGCCGTCAACAGCGTCTATATCGGATACAATGCCAGGGGGAAGAACGATTCGGACAGCAATTCCATCGTGATCGGTTCGGGGGCCGTCGGACTTGGCGCGAATACGACCGTTCTTGGTACTTTTGCCACGACCCTGACCCATATTTTCGGCGACGTGGAAATAGGAACGATACTCGCCAATAGGAATCTGACCGTCGATGGCGTTGTCGGCATTCTCGAAGGTGGGACCGATCCGGCATTCCATACGTTCTTTCGGGGAGGGGATCAGTCCGATGATATTTCATACACGCTTCCCGCTTCGAACTCGATCGGATTCCTGAGGAATGGCACGAACGGAGTCCTTACGTGGGATGGAGGGTCGTACCCGACCGGTACGGGGACGGCCGGGCAAAACGCGTATTGGACCGGGAGCGGGACGCTCGGAAGCGAGGCTTATACGGCGGTTTCCCGCGGAGGGACCGGGATAGGCGACGCGCCGACGGCAGGGCAGATCCTGGTAGGAAACGCTTCGGGCGGATACGCTCTCGCCACGATTACCGGGTCCGGTCTCACGGTCTCGAGTACATCCGGAGCCATCTCGATCGCATCCACCGCTCCGACCTCGGTCGCGACCAGCGATGCGAACCTCCGGGGAACGATTTTCAGCAATAGCCTCGTCCTGAACTGGGAGGGCTCACTCGCCGTCTCCCGTGGCGGTATCGGGACCTCGACCCTTACCCAGAACGGCGTTCTGTACGGAAACGGCACCGGTGCGATTTCCGCCACGACAGCCGGCACCGAGGCTCAGTTCCTCGTCGCGAGCGCTTCGGGGGTGCCGACTTTCGTCACTATGGGAAATTCCGGCGCCGGTGATGCGACCATCAATTCCCTGGGCACGCTTACGCTTCGGTCCGGATCTGTCGATTCGGCGAAAATCGCGGACAATACCATCAAGGCGGAAGACCTTCTCGCGGCGACCGCGAATCCGGGCTTCATTCTTTCATATAATTCGGCGACAGGCGGGTTTTCCTGGGTGGCCAATTCCGGCGGATCGGGCGCGTCCAAATGGACCGATAGTGGCGCCTACACATATCTCACCAACTCCGTGAACAGTCTGGTTTTCGGCTCGGACAGTCCCGCGAATGCCCCGTTCTACTTCGATGTCGCGAGTGGAAATATCACTCTCGGGGGTGCGACGAAAGATACGAAGAAGACGGTTCTTTCCGTGACCGATCCGACCAAGGCCAATACGATCACCATTCCCGATACGAGCGGGGAAATGTCCCTTCTCGGGCAGACGATCGAGACGGGAGAAATCACCGATGGGACGATCGTTCCGGCCGATCTTAATGCGAATACGCCGGCGAACGGGGCGGTTCTGGTGTACGACTCGACCAACGGAGGAGTGTTTTCCTGGGGGACGGCCGGTTCCGGAGGTATCGGCGATATAACCATGATCGGCGATGTCGAGGCCGCATCGGCATTCAATGATGGCGGAACGCAGGGTTCGTCGCTCTGGTTCCACAACGGCACAAAGCAGGGAAGACTTACCACCGCCACTCTCGCCACCGCGGACCGGACCTATACCCTGCCGGACGCGTCCGGCACGATCTGGACTTCGGGGAATCAGGGGACCGGGTCCGGTCTCGATGCCGACACGCTCGACGGCCATGAGACGGCGTACTTCCAGACCGCTCTCACCAATCCCGTGACCTATACCGGTACGCCGGCGAGCGGCGCGGCCTATTGGACCGGGAGCGGGACCGTCGGTGCCGAGACGCACCTCGCCGTTTCCCGCGGCGGAACGGGTATCGACACCTCCGGCACGACGACCGGTGTTCCGACCATCACGTCCGGAGCATGGAGCGTCGCCTCCTCTCTTGGTGTGGCCATGGGCGGTACCGGTGCCGGTACGTTCACTTCAAAGGGAATCCTTTACGGCAACGGTACGGGTGCCATTTCGGCGACCGCAGCCGGCACCGAGGCTCAGTTCCTCGTCGCGAATTCCTCGTCCTTCCCCACATTCGTCTCGATGTCGGGTGATGCGACCATCACGGCGGCGGGCGTCCTGACCATCGGGTCGGACGCGGTCGCGCTCGGTACCGATACCAGTGGCAACTATGTCGCTTCCATTGCGAACGGTTCCGGTATTTCCGGCGGCGGAAGCGGTTCCGAGAGCGCGGCGCTGACCCTCTCTCTCGGAAATCTCACTTCGAACTGGACTCAGACCGGTGCGTACGACATCAAACTCTCGAATGCCAACTCGGAACTGTACATCATGGATGCCGGCAGTTCCTATTACGGTATCTTCGATGTCGGAACGCTTTCCTCCGATGAGACCTACAATTTCACCACCGGCGGCACCGTATGGACCTCGGGTAACGACGGCACCCTGTCCGGTCTCGATGCCGACAAGCTCGACGGGCATGAGACGGCGTACTTCCAGACCGCCCTTGCCAATCCCGTGACCTATACCGGCACCCCTTCGAGCGGTGTCGCCTATTGGACCGGGAGCGGGACCGTCGGCGCCGAGGCCTACCTTGCCGCTTCCCGCGGCGGGACAGGTATCAGTACCGCCGGGCAGACCGGTATCCCGTCCATTTCGAACGGAACCTGGAGCGTCACCTCTTCCATCGGGGTGAGCCAGGGCGGGACGGGGACGACGGCCCAGTTCACCCAAGGGTCCGTCGTATTCGCCGGCGCGAACGGGGTCTATACCCAGAACAACGACAAGCTTTTCTGGGACAATACGAGTTATCGGCTCGGTATCGGGCTCGGAGCCGGCATCAGTCCGCAGGCCAAGATCGATGCCAAGGGTGGCAACACCGTCGCCGCGATCGGTTCCGAGACGATAACGAGCAGCGACGATCAAGTCTTCGCGAGCAGTGGCAATTGGGTATACGGGGCGACATGGGATCTTACCGGCGGTTCGGCGGTCCATACCGCCGGGACCGGCACGATCTCCCTTCCGAACTCCGCCCTTTCGACGCCTCCGGTAAGCGGTCATGTGTATCAGATTTCTTTCGGGGCGACGACGACGACGGCAGGCGCGGTCACCGCTTCCTTCGGCTCTACGAGCTATAGTGCCATCTCTTCTCCGGGCAGCACCAATGTTTTTCTTGTCACGGCGACCGGTACCGGCCCCCTTACGTTCGCTCCGGACGCCTCTTGGACGGGAACGCTCAGCAGCGTTTCCGTAAAGGAGGTGACGGCGTCCGATCCGATCATGATCGCGCGGAACTCTTCCACGGATAATTCGGTCGCGCTTGAAATCCGGGGAGCGAGCACTTCTTCGACGACGAAATATGACACCTTTATCGGATATCAGTCCGGACAGTTCACGACCGGATCATACGACGCCTTTGTCGGGTATCAGGCGGGGGCGAGCAATACTTCCGGCTCCTATAACAGCGCGATGGGATTCGGCTCCCTGTATCGGAACACTACCGGCAACAACAACAACGCGATCGGATATCAGACTCTCTACAACAATACGACCGGAGGCACCAACAACGCGATGGGGTATCAGGCCCTGTATAACAATACCATCGGCGCATCCAACAACGCGATGGGGTATCAGGCCCTGTATGGCAACACCACGGGGTCGAACAACAGCGCAATGGGAAGGGCCGCTCTTTATAACAACACCACCGGTTCTTACAACGTCGCCATGGGTTACCAGGCGGGTCAATATCAGGCGAACGGTTCGACGCCTCTCCAGACCGCGGTAAACAGTATCTATATCGGATACAATGCGAAAGGATATGACAATAATGACAACAATTCCATCGTTATCGGCTACAACGCGGTCGGTCTCGGCGCGAATACGACCGTCATCGGCAACTCCTCGACGACCCTGGCCCATATTTACGGCAGCCTCGACATAGGATCGACGTCGACCGTATCCGCGAACAAAAACCTCACGGTCAATGGGACTGTCAGCATTCTTGAGGGAGCCGGAACGGATACTCAGGCGTACTACACCACCTTCCAGGGGGGAGCCAATCAGGCTGCCAATATCACCTATACCCTCCCGGCCGCAAGCACGAACGGACTCCTTCGCAATACGGCCGGCGTCCTTACGTGGGACGGCGTGTCCGGAAACGTATCCGGCTCCGGGACGAACGGGTACAACGCCTACTGGAACGGCAACAATACGCTCGGAGCCGAACAATATGTCTCCGTTTCCCGTGGCGGGACGGGGATCGGCACCGCTCCGACGAACGGTCAGATCCTTATCGGCAACACGTCCACGGGGATATATTCCCTCGCCACCATAAGCACTTCCGGGTCCGGCGTCTCGGTCACGAACGGAACGGGAACGATCACGATCGCGAATACGGGTGTCACGTCGCTTTCCGGTACCGCGGACCAGGTGAACGTCTCGTCTTCGGCCGGTAGCGTGACCCTTTCCCTTCCGCAGAGTATCGGAACCACGAGTACGCCTTCGTTCGCCGGCGCGACACTTTCCAATATCACCGCCGGATCGATCCTGTTTGCCGGAACGGGAGGGGTGATTTCGCAGGACAATGCGAACTTCTTCTGGAATTCGTCGACCTATCGGCTCGGGCTCGGGACGACGACTCCCGCCGCGAGACTCGACGTCAAGGGCGCAAACACGCTTGCTTCGACCGGGACGGAATTGATCTCGAACCAATGGGATCGCGAGTTCTCCGGAACAGGCTCCAATCATTGGTCCGGAACGGGATGGACGTATTCCGGAAACCTGTACTACGGGAGCGGCAGCGCGAACGATGTCACGCTCGCGAGCAATACCACGAACTTCTCGGTTCTGCCGATATACGGTCATACCTACCAGATTTCTTTCTTTGCCTATAGCGCGACCACGACGGGGACACTCGGCGTGTCCTTCGGTTCCGCATCGTACGGAGACGGTCCCATCACCTATCCGATGGGCACGACCGTCATTACCATCAAAGCGGGTGGTACCGGTCCTCTCACTTTCTCCCCGGGTTCCGGTTGGACCGGATATCTCGACAATATTTCCGTTGTGGACATGACGGCTTCCACGCCGATCATGGTCGCCCGCAACGCGGACGATACCGTCGCGCTCGAGATCCGCGGCGGCGCGACCGCCGGGACGTTCCTCGGATATCAGTCCGGGCAGTTCTCGACGGGGGCGAGTGATTCTTTCCTCGGGTATCAGTCGGGAGCGGCCAATACCAGCGGGCACCAGAACAGTGCGGTCGGATATCAGGCCATGTCCCGGAATACCACCGGATACGACAACAGCGCGATGGGATATCAGGCGCTTATCAACAACATTTCCGGTACCGCGAATGTCGCGATGGGATCGGGTGCCATGTATACCAATACCACCGGCAGCAGCAATGTGGCGATCGGAAGCCAAGCGCTCTATAAGAACGTTTCGGGAACCCAAAACAGCGCGATAGGGTGGCAGTCCCTGTACAAGAACACCACCGGTACCGGGAATATCGCCTTCGGGTATCAGGCCCTGAATGGCAATACGACCGGAAACTACAACAGCGCGATAGGGGTCGGCGCCCTCTACAATAATTCCACCGGTACCGGGAACGTCGCCTTCGGGTATCAGGCCGGTCAGTATCAGTCGAACGGCTCGACGGTCCTGAGCGGTGCCACGAACAGCATCTATATCGGTTACGGGGTGAAGGGATTCAGTGATGCCGATAACAATTCCATCGTCATCGGTTCCGGCGCGGTCGGTCTCGGCGCCAATACGACCGTTATCGGAAGTTCTTCGACGACACTTACCAGGCTTAATGGGAATCTCGATCTCGGCGCTTCCAAATATATCAATTTCGATACGACCACCGATGCCTCGGGGTACGGCTTCCGTGATAACGGCGGGATGATACAGTTCAAGAACTCGGGCGGCTCCTGGGGGAGTATCGGCGAAACCATGGCGATCGGCGGCCCCATCGGTTCCTCGACTTCCGGTTCCGTTCTCTTCGCCGATTCGGCGAACAAGCTTGCCCAGAACAACTCGAATTTCTTCTGGGACAATTCAAATTATCGGCTCGGTATCGGGACGACGGCCCCGAGCGAGTTGCTGCATGTCCTCAAGACCTCGAATACGGATACCCGCATGCAGATCTCGAACCTCAATACCGGTTCGGCCGCTACGGCCGGATTGAAGCTCTCCACATATAACGGTGATTCCCTGGTTTATATGACGGGCTCGGGCAATACCGTCCCGAACGCCCTGGTGCTGCAGAACAATGTGGCAAACGCCGGTCCCATCGTGTTCAACACGACCAACAACGTGCTCGGGGAGGCGATGCGGATCACGAGTTACGGCAATGTCGGTATCGGGACGGCTGCGCCGACCGCCAACTTCCAGGTGAACCAGCCGACGACCGGTCTCGGAACCGTGAGCAACTCCGCAAACGGAACGACAGTGACCGGTGTCGGGACCAAATTCACCAATACCTTCAAGGTCGGCGACACGATCACGATCAACGGTCAGTCAGTCGCGATTTCCGCGATCGCTTCCGACACCTCGATGACCACCGCCGTCATTCTCAATGCCAATACCAATGTCTCGTACACCCTGACCGGCGGAACGAGGTTTTATGTCGCGGGCAACGGCAATGTCGGTATCGGGACTTCGACCCCGTCGACCATGCTTTCCCTGTACGGTACGACCAATGCCGCCCGTTTTTCCTATGATGCGACACATTACGCGACCCTTTCCACCGACAGTCTCGGCGATCTGTCGGTGACCGGATCGCAGGTGTACGACGCTTCGCTCATCGTCGGAAACAATACGGCCAACAATGCGGCGATTTCTTTCGATACCCTTGTCAGTGACTTCTATGCCGGTGTCGACAGTGGCGATTCCGGAAAGTTCAAAATCGGCCGATCTTCGAAAAACGCATCATTGACGATCGATTCGCTCGGCAATATCGGTATCGGGACGGGGGCTCCGGGACACATGCTCGATGTGGCGGGAAATATCGGACTCGGCGTCTCGTCCTATATCAATTTCGGATCGACGGACGGCACATCCGGCTACGGTTTCCGTGATTTTGGCGGGACGCCTCAGGTGAAAGTTTCCGGCGGATCGTGGCAGAATGTCGGTACGGTCGGCGGATCCGGAGCCGCCGGGTACAACGCGTACTGGACCGCGGCCAACACGCTCGGATCCGAGCAGTATGTCGCCGTCTCCCGTGGCGGGACGGGATCCGGAAGCACCCCCTCGACCGGTCAGTTCCTGATCGGCAACGGATCGACCTATAATCCGGGATCCTTCACCACTTCCGGAGCCGGCATCTCGGCTACGGCTTCCTCGAGCGGTATCCTTCTCGCGCTCGATCAGGGCATCGCCGTGACGAGTACGCCGACATTCGCCGGAATCTCCATCGTCTCGGGCGGTTCGACCATCATGTCGGTCTCGGATACGATTTCGACCTTCAACAACCCGACGGCATTCACCGCGGTCGGCGATGTCTCGATGGCGTACGACCTCATTATGACGAACCAGACCTCCTCGTTCATCAAGTCCAACGGTCCGTTGTCGCTCGAGTCGGGCGAAGTGTTCGAATCCAACGACCTCACGCTCCGGACCTTCAACGCCGGCGAGGTAGTGGTCGACGGCGGGGCGGGATCCGCCTACCCGCTCCATGTCTTCCGTTCTTCCGACGGCAATGTGGCCGGGTTCACCGATTCCAACGGCACCTGTTCCATCAACCCGACGAATACCGCGCTCATCTGTTCCTCCGACGCGACCCTCAAGAAGGATATCGTCTCACTCTCGGCCGAGGATTCGCTTGCGACCGTCAACAGGCTCCGCCCGGTCGACTTCCACTGGAACAGTGAGTCGTCGTCCGACACGCTTCATACCGGACTTATCGCCCAGGAGGTGCAGACCGTCCTTCCGAACCTCGTTTCGACCGGTCCGGAGGGTAAGTTGGCCGTGAACTATCTCGGACTCATGCCGTACGCGATCTCGGCGATCCAGGCGCAGCAGACACAGATCACGGCCCTCTCCGCGCGCATCGCCGGTCTCGATCTCAAGACCGACCAGGATATCACCACTCTGGGCCAGCTCCAGACCTCGGTCGATACCCAGCTTTCGGTCGTCGGGGATTCGATGAAAGAGCTCGCGGTGAAGCAGGATTCCCTCGGCGACAGGATGACGACGCTCGACGGGCGGGTGCTCTCGACGGAATCGTCCCTGACCGATCTCGTAAAGACCATCTCCGATCACGAGGACCGGATTGCCACGATGGAAGCCGACATGGCCACGCTTAAGGACGAGCATCTCACACTCATGGATTTCTTCTCGACCTTCAAGCTGAACAAGGTCGTCATGAAGGATGAGCTCGACAATGTCGATCTCCTCGGCGGGAAACTCACTGCCAAGGTCGTCGAGACCGGCGAGCTTGTCATCGAGGTGCTCGATCCGACCGCGCCGACGATCGGTACCGCGACGCTCTATCCGGTCGCGAAGGACGGCGACGGCGATGGCAACGACGATTACACCGGCCTTCCGATGTCCGATCCGGAGGTGAGTGGAAGGGACGGCAAGACCGTCACCATCGGCACGACGGCGGTCTCCGATCAGTCGCTTGTCTATGTCACGCCGGTCGGTTCGACGGGGAACAAGGTCATCTTCGTGGGGAACATCAAGGATCAGGAGGGCTTCTCGGTCGGCATGGACGCCGAGACGACGGAAGCGGTCCGGTTCAACTGGTGGATCGTCGGGAAAAAACAGGCGGAAGCCCCGAGTGTTCCGAGCGCACAGTAAGGGGGAACAGGGAGTAGATAACAGGAAACAGATAACAGGAAACGGAAACAGGTCTGGATTCCGGCTCAAGGCCGGCATGACAGAAGGGAATTGTCACCCCGGGCTCATTTCTTTGTCACCCCACGTCCTCTTTTTTGTCACCCCGGGCTCATTTCTTTGTCACCCCACGTCCTCTTTTTTGTCACCCCGGGCTTGACCCGGGGTCCAGAGAAAAAGATAAAAGAAAATGTGATTATGAAATCATATTTTGTCTATATTCTGGCGAGTCGGAAAAACGGGACGCTGTATGTCGGTGTCACTTCCGATCTGTTGGGAAGAGTGTGGCAGCATAAGAATAAGATCGAAGACGGTTTTACGAAACGATACGGAGTCGACAGGCTCGTGTATTACGAACAGACGGAAGATGTGAGAAGTGCCCTGAGTCGTGAAAAGCAATTGAAAAATTGGAAGCGGGAGTGGAAAATGAAGCTTATCGAAAAGGAAAATCCGGAGTGGGAAGATCTGTATGAGAAAATGACAGGGGAATGGATGCCGGGTCGTAGCCCGGCATGACAGATAAGAAAACCTGGCATGACAGATAAGAAAGGCCGGAATGACAGAGGGGAATTGTCACCCCGGGCTCATTTCTTTGTCACCCCACGTCCTCTTTTTTGTCACCCCGGGCTCATTTCTTTGTCACCCCACGTCCTCTTTTTTGTCACCCCGGGCTCATTTCTGTGTCACCCCGGGCTTGACCCGGGGTCCAGGAAATGTGGAACCAGGACCGAAAACGGAAGCCATGGATCCTGAATCAAGTTCAGGATGACAGAAAGAACATAGATTCCGGCTCAAGCCCGGAATGACAGATAAGAAAGCCCGGCATGACAGATAAGAAAGGCCGGAATGATAGAAGGGAATTGTCACCCCACGTCCTCTTTTTTGTCACCCCGGGCTCATTTCTGTGTCACCCCACGTCCTCTTTTTTGTCACCCCGGGCTCATTTCTGTGTCACCCCACGTCCTCTTTTTTGTCACCCCGGGCTCATTTCTGTGTCACCCCGGGCTTGACCCGGGGTCCAGGAAATGTGGAACCAGGACCGAAAACGGAAACCATGGATCCTGAATCAAGTTCAGGATGAC
>Ga0172373_10006478_pt1 | contig 15545 bp, 14 predicted proteins | sample Lak10m_2_FD_114546 | JGI IMG/M metagenome (GOLD analysis project Ga0172373, IMG submission 114546) | Freshwater microbial communities from Kabuno Bay, South-Kivu, Congo - kab_092012_10m | ecosystem: Environmental > Aquatic > Freshwater > Lake | place: Democratic Republic of the Congo...
GCGGTTGACCTTCAACAGAATCCCGTTACTATCGGTGATGCAGAGCAAATCTTCGGTGACGTTGAAGAACTGATCCAGTTCCTCATAACGGTCGGCCAGTTCAGCTTCCAACCGCTTGCGCTCGGTGAGGTCATGCACCGTGCCGATCACCCGCTGCGATTTGCCGTCCTCGTCACGGATCACTTCGGTCTGATTGTGGACGAAACGTTCACTGCCATTCGGCAAACGAATACGGTAATCCAGCGTGAAATCCGTACCGTCATACAGCGCAGCGGTGATCGCCTCGTCCAACCGCGCACGATCTTGGGGATGCGTCGCACTCAGGAACAGCGCGAACGACACCGGCATTTCCTGTGGACGATAGCCGTACAGGCGGTAGGTTTCGTCCGACCATGTGAGCGCGCCAGCCTGCACATCAAACTCCCAATCGCCCACATGGGCGACTCGCTGCGCCCGCGCCAAACGCATCCGGCTCTCGCGCAAAGCATCATCCAACCGCTTGCGCTCGGTGATGTCGCGGGCGATGTTGACTAGCTCCAGCGGCTTCCCCGTCACCGCATCCCGGATGACGTTGATCGCCGTTTCCGTCCACAAATAATGCCCCTCTTTGTGGCGGTGGCGGTACTGGATAATCATCTGATTTTTGCCCGCCGCGACCGTTTCCCGCAAGGTCGTGCGAAGCGCATCCCGATCATCAGGATGCACCATGTCCAGCCCCGACAGCCCGATCAATTCTTGGGGAGTGTATCCTAAATGGCGAATGGCGGACGATACATACTTGCGCGTCCCATTGATATCCAGCTTGAAAATCACATCCTGAATATTCTCCGCCAGTAGGCGATAAAGTTCCTCGCTGGCCTTGAGCGCGTCCTCCAGTTGCTTGCGCTCGGTGATGTCATGAGCGATGCCGATGACTTCAACCAACGCGCCGGTCTGCGGGTCGCGCACCAGTGTGGTCGAAAGGTCTGTCCAGATGTAATGCCCGTCCTTGTGCCGGACGCGCTGTTCGATCTGAAAATAATTCGCACCGGAGAGCATAGCTTTTTGAAAAGCCTCCCCGCCGGTGCGGTATTCATCGGGATGGGTGATAATCACACGCGGTTCCGCCATCAATTCTTCCGGCGTATAGCCGGTCAGTTCATAGGCAAAGGGCGAGACATACGTCCGTTGACCATTTGGCGCGATGCACAAAATCATATCTTTGCTGTTTTCAGCGATGAAGCGATAGCGTTGGCTAGCCTGCGCTTCGGCCTGTACTGCCGCCTCGCGTTCCGAAACATCGCTGAATACCCACAGACGACCATGCGGCAGAGGAGAGGTGGATACGCTCAAAAACAGGGGCGCTGTGGCGAACTGCCACAACACATGCTGAACCGTCGCCGAAGGATCAGACTGAAGGGCGGCTGCGATCGTCTGCGCGTGTTTCGGGTTGAGCAGACGGCTGTGCAAACGTTCCATCGCTTCGGCAAACTGGCGGGTATTCACCTTCTGCTGACCGGGCAGGCCGAATAGTGCAGCAGCAGCCGGGTTCAGATAGGCGACCCCATGCAGATCATCCACCGTCACCAGCGCCTCGGTCACGGCCTGCACCGTGCCGGAAAGCCGCTGAATGGTCAGGCGATCACGGCGGCGTTCAACCCAGTCCGCCGCCAGCAGCAACAGATCACCCCGCAGTCGTTCGTCGAGGGTGTGCGCCAGCGTTTCCGGTGGCGCATTCCGCGACCAGATCAGCACCAACACCAGTGCAGGGGTGAGTTCCACCCACAGCGCGGCTCGCACCACGTCCGGCATTTGCACACGGGCTTCCGTCGGCACAAGGTAGGCGATCTGGCGCGGGTCGCTCACCAGCGTGAACGCGGGCGGCATCTCGTTCACCAGCGGCCATGCCAGTTCCGGCTCCAGTAGCCCCTGCGGCAGGGTGAGTGCGGCAAAAGACTCGGTCGTGCCAATCACCCTGTCCAGAATAACCGCGACATCCGCCCGAACAGCCGTTTGCAGTCGTTCGAGTTCCGTATTCAACGAAGGAATCATGGTCTTTACACCAGCCCAAAAGCCTCGATCGCCTGAATGAGTTCCTCCGGCGCAGCCACATGCGGGAAATGACCGGTAGAACGCAACTCGGCACGCTGCGCACCGGGGATGTGGTCGCCCAACCAGTGCGAGGCCAGCGGGGAAACAGCGGGGTCACTAGCGCTCTGAACAACCAGCGTTGGGACGACAATCTTCGACACATATTTGCGGTAATCGCCCTCGAAGGCCGCCCGCAGGGATACAGCGGCCACTTCCGGCCCGCACGAAATCAGGGACTCCACAAACTCCCGCACCAGATGCGGGCGATCCGGGTTCGCCATGACCGTCGCGCCGAAACCCGCCGCCCATGTGGTGTAGTTGGCGGTCAAATCGTGCAGCATACCTTGAATCTGTTCGGCGGTGAACCCGCCCACATAACCGGTTGCGGGGTCATCAATATACCGCGCCGAAGCGTTTATCAGCACCAGCCGCGAAAAGAGGCCGGGGTTGCTGATGGAGGCCAGCATCCCCGCCACCGCCGACAGCGAATGCCCGACGTAGACCGCGCCCTGTATATCCATTTCGGCGCACAACATGGCGAGATCATCCGCAAAGCCGAACAACGAACTGTGGCGGGTGGGGGAAAACAGGGCGGGGTCAGCGCCCGCCGAACCCGCGAGAGAGAAGGTCATCAGGCGGGCGGATGGCGCGAAATGTTCAACCAGTGCCGGCCAGTGGGATTGGTTGCCGCCGATACCATGTGCCAGCACGACCATCGGCCCTGAACTGCCGTGCAACATCGCCGAATGAGCCTGAACGCGATTCATGATTAATAGCCTCCCGGTTGATGGCAACGCAACCGGTTCGATATGTGAAAAATCATATGACAGCATCATCTTATTCTAACGCAGATTATGCATAATAAGTATTAAGAGCAAAATCACAAAATATAGAACCGGGAACCTCACCCTCAGTCCCCTATCCCCCATCCCCTTATCCCCATACATGGGACAAGAGGGGGGAACACAAAGATGTGAGAACCGCTTTTTTCCCTTATCCCCATACATGGATGGGGTAGGGGCTAGGGGTGGGGACTCTTACTGCCTTAGAAGGGTCTAGATTGAGGGTTTACGGGGGGACTATTTGGCGCGCAGGGCTTCCGCCACCAGATTGACGGTGTGGTGGGTGCGGAACAGACTGTACTGCCCCCCCCGACCGGGGACGGAATTCAACACGTTCTCGGTTTCCATCACCGAGAACCAGAAGTCCAGCACCCATGTGCCATTGGGATCAATGGCGCGGACGCTCTGCTCATTAACGGGCGTGTTGCGCTCGTACAGCGCCAGTAGCAACCGGATGAACGAGTCGCGCTGCGACAGAATGCCCCGGCAGATGTCCGATTCCATATAGAGCGAGATGCCTTTGGTCATGAAATCGCTCTGCGGGTTGGAATATTCCGAAACCGCCGCCGCGTCGTTGTCCTTCAGGTATTCCACCGACCGCTGGAACGACATGCCCGTATCGTACACGCGCAGGCGGCGATGCAGGCTGCCCAGCGGACACCATGTAAAGTTGCGGAAGCTGGTGAACTGCTCCACGCTGATGACCACACGCCGCACCATGTCGGCAGTATCGGCGCTGGTGCGCTCCAGCTCCGGCAGCGAGATGCCCGCCCAGTTGATATCCTCCACCGGATTCTCCTCGTCACCGGGGAGAGGCATGACCGGCAGTTCCAGATCGGGGCGCAGCTTAATCACCGGAACCAGATCGTCCGGGTTGTGGCGGTGCGGGATGAGTTCGCGCACCAGAATATGCTCACGCACAAGGCAGTCAATCCATTCGGAACGCCACTGGTCGCTCAGGTTGCAGCCGGGGCGCTCCAGATCACGATCCATCGCCAGCCCCTTGAGTAGGAAGCCGTAGTTGACGTATTCCCAACCGCGCACGCCGAGCGTGTTCATCACACGCATCACCACGCGGTCACGAATCAGGCGGGTCTTTTCCACGATGGGATGGTGCGGGTTGAGCGAAACCGCGCCGTTGGCGGTCATGGCCTTCAGGATGCCGAGCGACATGGCCTGCGAAACCAAATCCTCACCACGCGGGCGGGAAATGACCGCCCCCACCTCTTGCAACTGATCCACCAGCTGCACCACACTCAACACATCCTGCTTGACAGCCACCACCAGACGGTCAAACTGCAAAATCACACTCGACCACTGGGACGGGGTGAACGCGGTCACATCAGCACTGTCGCTCACTGCCGCCGCGCTCAGTGATTGGTGCGTCTGGAGGTTGGTGAAATCTTCAATGTATTCGACGGTCAGGCCGGGGTTGTTTTCCAACTGGCGGCTGGTGCTGCCACGCACGCCCCACACGATGACCTGCTTGTTGCGGGCGCGCAGGGTGTTCAAGACCTGATTGAAGTCCCGATCACCACTTGCCATCACCACTACATCCGCCGAATCGCTGTGGCTGGCATCGGTAATCACATCGCGGGCGATGCGCATATCGGCGCTGTTTTTGCCGGGGAGGTTAAACACCGGGTCAATGTTCGCCATCGCAAGGCGGCTGGGCGCGTCGTCGGCAATCTCGCGCCCCATCGAGTCCACCAGCGGCGGCAAGCTGCCACGCTGCCCCCACGGCGCATAGGCGGCCATCTTGACCACCTGCCCGTGTGCTTTGGCCTGAATCACGAAGCGGTCAATCAGATGGTCAAGGTTGACCACGAAGCCCTGTTCGTTCAGGCTGATGGCGATGTTCTCGAAGTCCACATAGACGGCGACGTTCTTAGTCTGAATACCTAGCAGCGATTCGAGCGGCTGGAAGATCACTTCTTCCTCGAACTCGGTGCCAACGAGGATATTCTCCGCGCCCCACATGCGGATGCGGGCGCTGCGGGTGGTCTTGACACGGCGTACCAGCGGGATCATGTCGGCGCTGGTGGTCGCCAAAATGAGTTCATTAACCGGTTCAGGATCGTAAGAGAAATAGTGAATAATCAGCGCATCGGCAAGGCTGTCGCGGCGAGGCATGTCGAACACATCATAGCCAGCGGCAGTGAACACGCGCTGGTAATTGGCGCCCCGCGCCCCATGACTATCCCAGTCGGACACTGCGACGGACTTCAGACTATCGGCGCTCATCAGCCCCGCAGCCAGCGCCGCACCGCCGCGCAGTCCCACCGCCAGTTCCTGTAGATCAATGGAGATGCCCCGGTTGGCGAATCGCTGGAGCAAATCATCAACATCAACAATCAAGTAAGCAGCCATTATTCTCCCTAAAAAAGGATACCACCCCGCCAACCCGGTCGGGTGGTGCAGGAAAGCATTTATTTAGATGCGACCCGGTATCCCCAAAGCGACGTACATACTCATAAGGATATATTCGTGATGTTTTTCACACTCAGTCTAGCAAATGGCACTGACTGACACAATTGGCAATCTGGACAAAAATCAAACCCCCTTATTATACGCTTATTGAAACGATTCCATCATGAGCAGTTGTGTAGTGGCAGACAGCACAATCCTAAACCTTTAATATAAGATAACAACCAAAAACAGTCAAGCGATATAAAGGCCACCTACTCTAAAACGGGGATGTTTAGTGGTTCACAAAAGGTCATAACCATGCTTAAGTAATTTTTAAAGACCAATTATCGGAGGGGATTACATTAACGAATCTCGACACGAATACTCGCCGGAAACCGCGTTGATCCGGTTTCACAAACCGCCGCTGCCGCCGGTTCGCCGCCAAACAAAACAGAGGGCAGCCTTTGCCCCCTGTTCGATCATTCCGTATCGCTGATGTGCTAGTAGGCTTTGGAGAACAACGCCACCCGTTCGGCAGCCGCGCCTGTGTAGACGCAGCGCCCGCTGCCCCCCGGCTGATCGAAGGGGAAACAGCGAATGGTCGCGCCGGTTTCTTCCTTGATGTTGGCTTCGTCGTCGCTGCTGCCCGCCCACCAGCCACGCGCCCACCCGCCCCGTTCAACAATCGCTTTCATCTCGTCGTAGTTCGTCACATCGTGAATGTTCTGGTCGCGGAACACGGTGGCCTGTTGGAGCATATTGGCCTGAATCGCGCTCAACAGGTCAATCACACGGGCGGCGATCCCCTCCTGCGACACGAACTGCTTGCCCTCTTTGCCGGGAATATCGCGCCGCGCCAGCGCCACCGTGCCGTTCAGCACATCTTTGGGGCCGATCTCCAGCCGCGCCGGAACACCGCGCATTTCCCAGTCGTTGAACTTGAAACCGGGTGACTGGCCTTCGCGCCGATCCACATGCACGCGAATATTGGCGGCCAGCAGCTCGGCATTCATGCGCTGTACGGCGGCCATGACCGCACCCTTTTCGTCGTCGTTCTTGTAGATGGGGACGATCACCACCTGATAAGGGGCGAGCTTGGGCGGCAGGCGCAGCCCCTTGTCGTCGCCGTGCGTCATCACCACCGCACCGATCATGCGCGTGCTGAGTCCCCATGAAGTCGTCCAGGGGTTCTGAAGCTGGTTGGCTTCGTCCAGATAGGTGATGCCGAAGGCTTTGGCAAAATTCTGCCCCAGATTGTGACTGGTGCCGGATTGCAGGGCTTTGGTATCGCGCATCATGGCTTCGATGGTGTAAGTGTGCATCGCGCCGGCGAACTTCTCGCGGTCGCTTTTCTTGCCCTTAATGACCGGAATAGCCGCGTCGGTGATGGCGAAATCGGCATACACATCCAGCATTTGCATGGTTTCGGCTTCGGCTTCTTCAAATGTGGCATGGGCGGTATGCCCTTCCTGCCACAAAAATTCCGTCGTCCGCAGGAAGGGGCGCGTCCGCAGTTCCCAGCGCACCACGTTCGCCCACTGGTTGATGAGGATGGGCAGATCGCGGTAGGAATGAATCCAGTTCTTGAAGGATTCCATGATGATCGTTTCCGATGTGGGGCGCACGATCAGCGGTTCTTCCAGTTGCTTACCGCCGGCGATGGTGACAACCGCCAGTTCCGGGCTGAAGCCTTCCACATGCTCGGCCTCGCGCTTCAGGAAACTTTCGGGGATGAACAGCGGGAAATAAGCGTTCTGGTGGCCGGTGGCCTTAAAGCGCCGATCGAGTCCGCCTTTAATGCCTTCCCACAGTTCATAGCCATAGGGCTTGATAATCAGGCAGCCGCGCACCGGGGATTGGTCGCACAAATCGGCCTTATAGACGATCTCGTTATACCACTTGGAAAAATCAACGCTCTGGGGCGTGACAGCCTGTGAAGCCATAGCACTTTCCTTTGGCAGAATGCGAACCGGAATGTGCGGGGCATTATAACGGAAGGGGACGCGCTTGTGGGGGGTGAGTTTGCAGGCCGCCCACCGGGCACGTTGCCCGAACACAGAACCATTGGTCTTTGTGGATAATTGACAAAGCGAATCGCACGCCTTAAAATCGGCGGCATCTTAAGGGAGGAAGGCACAACCCCCGTGCGCGGTGGTTGCTGCTGCTGAAGATCGTGCTGTTTGTGCCAAAATCCGCACCAAAATTAGCTCGGTAGCTGGGAAAAGCCCGGACTGCCGGGTTTTTTGCGCCTCTGTCCTGAAAAGATCATCGGTAACAAAGTTCCTTGGGGGAATGCAATTATTATGCAGTTGGAAGGCAGTCAGACTCTCACAATGACAGACGATATGGATTTCGCGTCGCTACTGGAAGCCTCGTTTGCTTCCGGTGAGCTGGAGCGCGGCGAAGTCGTCACCGGGCACATCCTGTGCGTTGACAATCAGGGCTTGATTGTGGACGTGGGCATGATGGGGCGGGATGGCATCGTTTCGCGTAAGGACATCGAGCGACTGGGTAAGCAGACCGACGAATACCAAATCGGCGATGAGATTGAAGTCATCGTGGTACGCATGGAAGATGACGAGGGCAATCTGGTTCTGTCGGTTTCGCAGGCCGAACAGAGCGAAGATTGGAAGCGTGCCGAAGCCATGATGACCAGCGAAGAAGTGTGGGAAGGCGTGGTGTACGACGCCAACAAGGGCGGCCTGATCGTGCCGTTCGGCAACCTGCGCGGCTTCGTCCCGGCCAGCCACATCAGCGACCTGCCACGCGGCATCAACGAAGATGATCGCAAGGCTTTCATGATGACGCTGATGGGTCGGAAGATCACGCTGAAGGTGATCGAAGTCAACCGCAAGCGCCGCCGTCTGGTGTTCAGCCAGCGTGACGCGCAGCGCGGACGCCGCGAGGCGAACAAGGAAGCCCTGTTGAGCGAACTGAAGGAAGGCGATGTGCGTACCGGCAAGGTCAGCGGGCTGCGCGATTTCGGCGCGTTCGTTGATCTGGGCGGGGCGGACGGCCTGATCCACATTTCGGAACTGGCGTGGCACCGCGTGAAGCACCCGAAAGAAGTGCTGAACATCGGCGACGAAGTGCAGGTGTACATCCTGCGGTTGGATACGGAAGGCAAGCGCATCGGCCTCAGCCTGAAGCGCCTTCAGCCGAATCCCTGGTCGCAGGCCGAAGAACTGTATCATGTCGGTCAGTTGGTGGAAGGCACCATCTCCCGCGTGGCGCAGTTCGGCGCGTTTGTCAGCCTCGATCCGGGCATCGAAGCCCTGCTGCATGGCAGCCAGTTGGCCGACCCGCTGCCTGCCGATCCGTCGCTGATCGTGCATGAAGGCCAGCGCCTGCTGCTGCGCGTCATCAGCATCGAACCGGAACGTCAGCGGTTGGGCTTGAGCCTGAAAGACGTGACCGCCGAGGAAAAAGCCAAGTGGCAGGAACGTCTGGGCATTCCAGCGGAAGCCGCCACCCCGGAAGCGACCGCCCAAACGGAGGGTAGCGCCGAGGCTACCGATCCGGTACAATAAATTCGCTAAGAAAGGTAGCTGCGCTCAAAGCGCGGAGGCAGCTACTTTTGTGTCGTCCGAATCAGTCCGTCAGAAAGGAGGAAGCCGGGATATATGGCATCTGTCACCTTGAAGCCGAACGAATCGCAAGAGTCGCTCCTGCGGCGTTTCCGCAAGCGCGTCACCAACAGCGGTGTTCTGAGTACAGTGCGCCGCAAGCGGTGGCACATCTCCAAGAGCGAACTGCGCCGCATCGAAAAAAAGAAGGCAATTCGCCGTGCCCGTCGTCGTCAACGCAAGACGGGGAAATAAGCCGCTAAATGCAGACCAAAGCAGGTGAACCGCTGCCCGTCTCTGCGGCAGCGGCTTACGCTTTGGAAATCGAATGGGGGAGTATGTCAAAAACAGACGATAAATTGGAAGTGGAGGGTCTGGTCGTCGAGGCCCTGCCCAATACGCAATTTCTGGTCGAGATGGATAACGGGCACCGCATTCTGGCCTATCTCTCTGGCAAAATGCGGAAATACTATATCCGTATCCTCTTAGGGGATCGGGTGAAAGTTGAGATGAGCGTCTATGACCCGAAACGAGGCCGGATCATCTACCGTCATAAGGACAGTGGACGGGGCGGGGACGGCGGCGACGAGATGGAACTCTAGTCAGCTTTTTGTTTTTCCCCAACGTTGAAAAAAGCTCGTGGCGCTGCGGGCTTTTTTGTTGCCTGCGGCCCGCGCCGTTTGACGTGTTCCCCCGCCCTGCTGCGTAAGATCGGCGGATGAAACGCCATCCAACCCATAACCCCATCAACGAGGAGAACACGCGATGAACGAAGCACAGATCGCCGCCGAACGCCGCCAGAAAGATGCGTTCTTCCGCACCCACGCGCAGTCCCCCCTCACGCCCGCGCAGCAGGCGGCGTTCACCGCCCTGCACTACTTCCCCTACAATCCGGCGCTCGACCTGATCCTGCCGCTGAACCTGTTCTCGGACATCAAAGTGATTCCGGTGCAAACGACCACCGGCACAGTGCGCGAGTATCAGCGCGTGGGCGAAATCACCTTCATGATGGACGACGAGATAGCGCGGCTGACGGTCTACGAGGCCGACTACGGCTTCTTCCTGCCGTTCGTGGATGCGCTGGCCGGCACCGAAACCTATCCGGCGGGGCGCTACCTCGAACCGGAAGATTTAGGCGGCGACCGCCTGCATGTGGATTTCAACCGCGCCTACAACCCCTACTGCGCCTACGGCCCCGGTTGGAGTTGCCCGATCACCCCCGCCGAGAACCGGCTGACGGTGGCGCTGCGGGCGGGCGAGATGCTCCCCGAAGGCGCGTGGGTGGGGCTGGAGTGATATACTCATAGCATCCCGACAGCATGAGTTTGGGAGCCTACAAGATGGTTGTGCTAGAAAAACCGATCACGGTAGCCGAGTTCTGGCATATCGCACAATCGCCAGAAAATGAGACGCGCCGCCTTGAACTGGACGAAGGGGTGATTGTCGAGATGGCCGGTTCAAGCCCGTTGAATACGGTGGTGGCAGGCCGCATCCTGCACTACCTGAACGCCTTCGTCCTCCCGCGTGATCTGGGCTATGTGACGGGCGCGGATGGCAGTTTCCAACTCTCGCCTAAACAGGTGCGCCTGCCGGATGTGGCTTTTGTCGCCAAAATCCGCTTGCCGCGCCTGCCCGAACGCTTTGAATTGCCGCCCGATCTAGCTATCGAAATCGTCTCGGAAGACGAGGACATCCTCAAAAAAGCGCGGGAATATTTGCGGGCTGGCACGCAGGCGGTTTGGGCGGTCTACGCTCATGATGAACTGGTGTACGTGATGACGCTCAACGAAAACGGCGGCATCGTCAGCCAGCCGTATGACCGCGACAACACCCTCGATGGCGGCGACCTGCTGCCCGGATTCACCCTCCCGTTGAGCGCCATCTTCCCCGACTAAGCGCCCTCGCGTTCGCGTTTGAGCAGCGCCGCCTTGCGTTCCACGCCCCAGCGGTAGCCGCTGAGTCCGCCGCCTTCGCGCAGCACCCGATGGCACGGGATGAGCAGCGCAATCCGGTTGGTGGCGCAGGCGCGGGCGACAGCGCGGGCGGCGGTGGGCTGCCCGATCTGGCGGGCGATTTCGCCATACGAGCGCGTCTCACCGCCGGGAATGTCCCGCAACACCTGCCAGATTCGCGCCTGAAACGCCGTCCCCTGCATATCCAGCGGCAGCGCCGCCAACGCCGCAGGAGCGCCCCCCGCCAGATACGTCCGCAGCACATCCGACCAGCCGCGTAACAGTGCATCCTCGTCCGCACGCTGGAGTGCAGCCGCCGGAAACTCTGCCCGCAGCGCCGCTTCGAGCGCATCGGACGTGTCGCCAAAGGTCACGGCGCAGATGCCGCGAGGGGTGCGCGCCACCAGCATCCAGCCCAACGCACACTCGACCACTGTATAGTGCATATCCATCCCCGCCCCTCCCTGTTGATAAGCCGCTGGCGTCATGCCGAAATGCGCCTGCGAATCGGTGTAGAAGTGACTGCTGGAACCATAGCCGGCCTCATAGGTGGCGGCGCTCACGCTGGGTTGCTGCCGCAGCGCGGTTTTGGCACGTTCGCGGCGGCGCTGGCGAATCATCTGCGCGGGCGACACGCCCATCACGCGCTTGAACACCCGCTGCACATGAAACGGGCTGAGGTGCAACCGTTCGCCTAGTTCATGCAGCGTCAGCCGTTCGCCATCTGCCGCTTCGATCAGGGCGCAGGCAGCACGGGCGATTTCCACATCCGGCGCGTGCGGTTGATCGGGCGCACACCGCCGACAGGGGCGAAAACCCGCCGCCTGCGCCTGTGCGGGCTGCGCGAAGAACACCACATTGTCGGGGCGCGGACGGCGCGAGGGACAGGTAGGACGGCAGTAAATCCCCGTACTGCGCACGCCATAAACGAAAACCCCATCATAGTGCGGGTCACGATCCAGAACCGCTTGCCAGAAGTGTTGTGTATTCATAAGGTCATCTTAACGGCGGTTGGCACGGCTGGCTACCGGAATATTGCGCTCAAACTGTTTCCGAAACTATGCGCATAGAAGCACAACTTGGTTATAATCAATACATGAAGATTTTGCGCCTAACCATTGCAGTAGCCACGCTAAAGAAAGTGTGCCATGACGATTAAATCAAATGAATACTTTTTGCGGATTATCAGCATCCAACTGGAAGACCGGGTAGATGCTTTCAATGTGGCTGAAGTCCGCGAGAAAATTTATACGCTGATTGATGGCGGCGCTTACCGGTTGGTGATTGATCTCACTAGAGTGACGTTCCTCGACAGCATGAGCATGTCCATTCTGGTCAGTTCCATGAAACGCGCCCACGCCGCCGGGGGGAGTCTCAAGCTGGTCTGGCCTGAGTCGCAAGACTTGCAGCGCACAATCCGGCTGGCGAAGTTCGATGTGGTGTTCCAGATTTACGACACTGTAGACGAAGCGGTCAATAGTTATTGACCACCCCACCGGGTTCCGATTATTGGAGACACTATGGACATCACATTAACCGAGCATACCATTCGTATCGTGGTGGCTGAACTCCGTGACCGCGCCGACAGCTACAACATCACCCCCATTCGCAACCAGCTTTATGAGATTATCGCTGGCGGCGTATCGCGCATTGTGATTGACCTGACGAACGTCACCTTCATGGATAGTTCGTGCATGGCGATTCTGGTCAGCACCCTGAAGCGTACCCGTCAGGCAGGCGGGGATGTCAAACTGGTCTGGCCGCAGTTGGAAAACGCGCAGGACATCATCCGGTTGGCGAAGTTTGATCGGGTTTTTGAAATATTCAACACGTCCGAGGAAGCGGTCGAAGGTTTCTTCAGCCCGTCAGAAGTCCCGTTCACCGACCCGTTCAACATCCGACGGCCTCCCACCCAAGCAAAAACATAGACCATCCGGCTGTCCACCTGCTAGAAGGGCGTTATAATGCGCTGCATGGTGAAGAAATCGTTTTTGTGAGGACGCAAGATTATGGCACCCAAGATTGTTGTGATCGGCAGTTTCAATATGGATTTGACCGCCTATATGGAGCGCCTGCCGCGCCCCGGCGAAACCGTCAACGGGCGCAAGTTCGTCACCGGGCCGGGCGGCAAAGGCTCGAATCAGGCGGTAGCGGCGGCGCGGCTGGGCGCGGAAGTGTGGTTCATCGGGCGCGTGGGCGAAGATGTGTTCGCCGAAGCCGCCATCAACACATGGAAGCAGGAAGGCATCCACACCGAATTTGTCATCCGTGACCCCGATTATGCGACGGGCGTCGCGCCGATCTGGGTGGATGATCGCGGCGAAAATAGCATCGTGGTCGTCCTCGGTTCCAACCTGAACATGAAACCCGCCGATGTGGACTCTGCCGCTGACATTATCGCCAGCGCCGATGTACTAATCACGCAGTTGGAAATCAACTACGACATTGTGGCCTACGCGCTGAAAGTCGCCAAAGAAAAAGGCGTGCGGACGATTTTGAACCCCGCGCCGGCTGGCACCCTGCCCGCCGAAGTGGTGGCGCTGGCGGATTACCTGACGCCCAACGAAACCGAACTGGAAGTCCTCAGCGAGATGCCCGGTGCGGAAGTCAGCGTGGCCGCCCGTTCGCTGCTCACCACCGAAGAACAGACCGCCGTCGTCACGCTTGGCTCGGCGGGGGCGTGTTTCGTGCGCAAGAGCAGCAGCGCCCAGATGCCGGCTTACAAGGTGAACGTGGTGGATACCACCGGCGCGGGCGATGCCTTCAACGGCGGTTTCGCGGTGGCGCTGGCTGAAGGAAAAAGCCTCGAAGCGGCCATCCAGTTTGCCAACGCAACCGCCGCACTCAGCGTCACCCGCCCCGGCACCGCGCCCGCCATGCCCACCCGCGCCGAAGTGGATGCGTTCCTAGCAGCACAGCAGTAAGCGCCTTACCCGCAGCCCCACCGCATAGCGAACGGGTGGGGCTGTTCATCCCCGCACAGGAGACATTTTGTGACATCGGTTTTGCCTGCCAGCACAAACCCTATCGAATGGCTTGAAAGGCGCTACCAGCAGCGCAGCACCCCGTCTGTCATGCGTCGCTGGTCTATTCTGGGACCGGCGACGCTGCTGGTGGTGCTGAGTGTGATCGCGCTCACACTGCTGCGCGTGGACAGCGCCGCCCGTGAATTTGTGGTCGCTACCGTCTGGTTCGCGCAAGGGCTGGTCGTGGTGCGCTGTATCGCGGCGGGCGCGAACGTCATCAGCCGCGAACACATGAGTCAAACGTGGGATACGCTGGTACTCACCGGAATCAGCGCCCGCCAGATTTTGCTCGGCAAGTGGTTCGCGGTACTGCGACAGGTCGCCCCTTGGATGGTCGGACTCGCCACGCTGCGGCTGTTCATGCTGCCCATCTTTATGATGGCCTCTCTCAACCGTTACGCATGGTATATCATCGCCCATGCTGGCACGAGCCGCGCTCAGTTCTACAGCGGCTTCACAGTCATCGGCTGGGTTCCTTCGGCAACAGGCATCGCCGTAGTGGGGACGCTGGCGCTCACCGCGCTGGAAATCCTGTGCTGCACCGCGATAGGGTTGGCGTCCAGCGCCCTGATGCGGCGCGGTTGGACGGCGCTGGTAGTCGGCCTCGGCTTCCGATTCGCGCCGGTACTGCTGTTCGCGGCCTTCACCACCTATGAAGTAGGATGGTCATTATCGTGGCGGGTGATGCGCTACCCGCCGATGGCGATGGCCGACGGGGGTTCCGCGCCGCTGTTTCAACTGGTACAGCCCCTCACCCTTTTCACGCTGGACAACCATTCGGCCGCCCTGTACGGCTTGGCTGCGGTTGGAATCATGCTGACCGGAATGATCGTGGTATCCTTAATGGCGGCATGGTGGGCGATCTGCGACGCGGGGGCGCTACCCCACCCCGACACACAACCCGCATAAGGTCGTTGTTATGGCACGCTTACAACTGGCGCTGGATGGCACACTCGCCGACAGCCAGCGCATCCTCGCCGCAGTCGGTTCACTGGTGGACATCGTAGAAATCGGCACGCCGCTGATCTACCGCGAAGGCATCCACGCCGCACACGCGCTGCGTCCGTATGCCCCCTCTCAAAGCCTGCTGGCGGACTTAAAAATCATGGACGCAGGCGAATACGAAGCGTATATCGCCTTTGAAGCCGGTTGCGACTGGGTGACGGTCATGGGCGTGGCGCATGACGACACGATTCGCGGCGCACTGGCCGCCGCCCATCAAACCGGCAAGCAGGTGGCGATTGACCTGATCGAAGTGGCGAACCCGCTGGAACGAGCGAGGCATCTGCTGGCGATGGGGGCGCATCTGCTGTGCGTGCATACCGGCACCGACCGTCAGCAGCACGACTCGCCACTGACGGTGCTGCGGCTGCTGCGCGAGGCGCTACCCGATGCGCCACTGGCGGCTGCCGGTGGCATCAAACTGGCAACCTTAGACGCTGTGCTGGCCTTTCGTCCCGAAGTGGTGGTCGTAGGCAGTGCCATCATGGGCGCACCTGATCCGGCAGCTGCCGCCCGCGCCTTGCGCGAGAAATTGGAACATGGCCGGTAAGCAACCCCGCACCTAAAGGTGGGGGCTTTTAACAGCCCAATGCTTACCCGAATTAGCCGCAAGGCTACGTTAGGGACAAATATATAGGCACTTCGGAATACCTCACCAGTTCCGAACTCTGCGGTACA
>Ga0172373_10006479_pt1 | contig 15544 bp, 14 predicted proteins | sample Lak10m_2_FD_114546 | JGI IMG/M metagenome (GOLD analysis project Ga0172373, IMG submission 114546) | Freshwater microbial communities from Kabuno Bay, South-Kivu, Congo - kab_092012_10m | ecosystem: Environmental > Aquatic > Freshwater > Lake | place: Democratic Republic of the Congo...
GGCGTAGTGGCGGATTTTTAGCACAAAAGTTCAATCGAAGCACTGCACTTGAACCTACCACAAAACTGTCATACGAAGCACTGCACCCGCCATTACGCCAAACCGCTGTTAGGTGCTGGCGTTCTTGTCTTATGTCGTTGTTACTCGTCATTTTGCTGATTTTCTCCTGTTGTCGTCCTTGCATAACATTTGGCAATTTTCTTCAATTGTTTTTCCACCGTCTTTCCAAGGTGTTATGTGGTCGCCTTCCATTTCTGATATGTCAAACTCTTTTTTGCAAATGACACATTCACGCTTTTGCTTTTCGTAAACTTTTTGTTTTACGCTGTCCGAAAAAGTCCGAATACCTAAATGTCTCTCGTCCCTTGTCAGAATGTAAGCATAAATGCCACTCTTTTTTTCCACGTCATCGTCTGCAATTAATTTTGCGGTTTCTTCTTCAAAGGCTTTGGTGTCATAAACAACGTCTTTGTATTTGTTATAAAGTGAACCCCAAGCAATGCCTTTCATAAACTTTTTTCGCTTGGTTGTGAAAGTTGCATTAACCCAAGTAATCACAGATTGAAAATACATCCATAAAGCAGTCGCATTTGGGTCGTGTTGGTGCGTTGCCATATAACTTTCAATTTTGCCTTCCGAAATCCAATCAATTGCAGTTTCTAAAAACTCCTGTCTAATCGGTGAACCGTTTAAATAGTCGCCACCAATATTGTAAGCAACGCAACCACTTTTACTGAAATAACGCTTTGCATCCGAAACCCAACTACCTGTATAAACTGCGTTTCGCAGTTCTTGGTCAGTTAGTTTTTCTCCTGCAATGTTGATTGTTTTAAACCATTCTAATTTTTCGCTTTCCGAACCACTACAAACGTAAACCATCAATTTGTAGTTTAATATTTGTTCTTTCTCGTCTGCTTTTAAGTTGTGGAAATATCTGTTTTGATAGGCAAAATCTCCGTTCACATATTGGCAAATAGAAATTGTTCGTTGTTGTCCGTCAATTACTTCAAAGGTTCCGTCTTCACGAACTGCCCAATACATAACATTCAAAGGAAAGTTTTTTGTAACCGTGTTGATTACAGCATCTCTTTGTTTGTCTTTGTAAATAAATTCACGTTGGTAGGGTGGACGAATGTCTAACTTGCCACCATAACCAACAACACCGTTTTCGTTGTTGTCTTGGAAGCCGTCAGATAATTCTTGTATTGTTATTTCTTTTAGTTCTATGTTCATATTTTCTTGTTCTTGATTAAAATTCTTGCGTATGGAACTTCAACAATTCCATTCTTCATCATATAAAGGTCGCCATCAACTGCACCCCTTTTTTGAATTTCTTTTCTGAATTTTTTGTGTTCAGGTTTGTATGGTCCAACTCCAATTTCAATACCTGAATTTGAAATGCCTAAACCAATTATCTCAAATTGGTCGGGATTATACTTGTCAATAAATGTTATTGGAACACCCATTGCACCTGCATAATCAACTGGAATATCTTTTGTAACATCAACATTGATAGCGTCAAAGTTTTCATATTTAGGATATTCTTCTTCGTTGTATTTTTTGTATAATATTAAATCTTCGTGTCGTTCATTGAAATCCAAATTTGTATACCATCTTACACCTTTCACTCTAATATACTTATTGCCTTCTTCGTCAACCCTGCTTCCTGCGGCATTCAAAGGATAATCTTTCGGAACTCTAAATTCTCGGTCGCCACTGTGAATACTATGTCCAAACCACAACTTATTTTCTTTGACAAGTTTAAAAATGTCTCTATATGTCAAGGCGTTTAAATTCCCTATAATCACGAATTTTTTATCGTATTCTACAAGTTGAGCAACATATTCACGGAATAACGAGAACGGTGGATTTGTAACAACAATGTCGGCTTGTTTTAAAAGTTCAATACATTCTTTGCTTCTAAAATCGCCATCGCCTTGTAAGTGTTTAATTCCAATTTCGCTTACATCGGGAACATTGTTTCCATTTTTGTCGCCTGTATATTCTAAATAAATTGCTCTTTCGGAATTATTCTGACTAAACAAGTCGCTGTCTTGGCTTTTGTAACAAGTTGCGATAAGTTTTTTAAGTCCAAACTTTTCAAAGTTGTATGAAAAGAAGTGAAAGAAGTTACTAACTCTTGGGTCGTCACAGTTGCATAATACAACTTTGTCTTTGAAATGGTTTTTATAATGTTTCAGCTCTTTTTCAATGTCGGAAAGCTGAGTGTAAAACTCGTCTTTCTTGTCTGTCTTGGCTGACCTTAAATTTTTATTTGCTGTTTGTTTTGCCATCAATTATTTTTCTGTTCGTTAAGGTCGTAAATTTACGTTTTTAATTCCTGTTTCTTGTCGGTTTGTGTCTGCTTTGTCGGTCGTCCTACGCTTGCACCTAACTAGTTTATACCCGCCACAAACTTGCGCTTATTCAACAGTTTCAGGTATGCTTAGAGAAGTTTTGTGGCGCATAGCTCCATTCCAAAAAAAGGCTCTAATTAACCACATTCAATCGACTATTCTTTCGGCTGTAGCCCAGATAAATGATCAAGCCAATGAGCAACCATACACCGAAACCGATCCAGTTGGACAAGCTCAATTCACTCATCATGTACAGGCAACTGATAAGTCCTAGCATGGGAATAAGCGACAAGTTGTGAACGATTGAAAAATAGGTTAATAGCAAGGTCACAAGGAAGAAGATATACGTCGGAATCTTGTGCTTGAACAAATTAAATCCGGATTCATACATCTGCTTCTCCTTGAGGTGCGCATCCTTCAAATGTTGCACATACCGCGCTTCGTCCAGATCAGATAAATACACTTCTAAATCTCCACCTGCTTTTGCCAACCCTGTTGCATCTGACTTTAGCACGGAAGCTTTCAGCTCTTTGACTTTTGCGCTTGGTAGAGAAGTTAGCACATCTGCAGGTGCGATCAGTTCCTTTTCATTGGTGAGAAAATGCATCGTTCCTTGTTTATTCACCGTGAAGGAAAGAACAATGGTAAGGCCCACCAAAACAGGCATGATCCATTTCCCGTTGATGTAAGGGGTTTTGAATTTGCCCCTCGGAATATCTGTTTTGTTCTGTAGGATGAGTACTCCTCCACACACGACAACGAAAGCAAAGAGTGTCCCGATACTGCACAGATCCGTTACCATCGTTAAGTTCATGAACAATGCAGGTACGGCCACCACAAAACCAACCACGATCGTTGAAAAAGAAGGCGTCTTGAATTTCGGATGAATCTTTGCAAAACGTTTTGGAAGGAGTCCATCACGACTCATACTCATCCAGATACGTGGTTGCCCCATCTGAAAAACCAAAAGGACACTCGCCATGGCCACTACTGCACTCACAGCGATCACGCCCGACATCCATTTCAGATCCAGTTTTTCGAAGACATATGCCAATGGATCGCCGACGTTAAGTTCGGAGTAATGCACCATTCCTGTGAGTACCAGTGCTATGATGATATAAAGGATCGTACAGATAATGATCGCCCACATCATACCTCTTGGCAGGTCTCGTTGCGGATCCTTGCATTCTTCCGCAGTCGTGGAAATGGCATCAAAACCAATATACGCAAAGAATACGGCTGAAACACCTTTCAAAATTCCGGAAATGCCATTCGGAGCGAAGGGATTCCAGTTTTCGGTATCCACATAAAAGACACCAACCGCGATAACCAGTAAAATGATCGCCAGTTTAACCACCACCATCAAGTTACTTGCGTTGCGCGATTCTTTCATTCCCTTATAAACCAATGCCGTTATCAGAATGATGATCATCAAAGCAGGCAGATCCGCCACCAAATGAAATGAACCAATCGTTGGAGCAGTTGTCCAAGCCGTGTAAGCAGCCTGTAAATTGGCGTCCAGTTGACCAAGTGTTTTACCGCTTTCAAGTAAATTCAACACTTCGTTGTACCCGTTATAGGCCGAAAAATAGTCCATCTGAATCCATTGCGGCACCTTCAGATGAAGTCCATGTTCTAATAGTCCCGTAAAATAATCACTCCAGGAGATAGCCACTGTAATGTTTCCGATCGCATATTCCATGATCAAGGCCCAACCGATGATCCAGGCAATGATCTCACCGAAGGCGACATAAGAATAGGTATACGCGCTTCCGGAAACGGGCACCATCGAAGCAAATTCCGCATAAGCGAATGCGGCAAAACCACAGGCTATAGCTGTAAAGATGAAAAGAAAGATCACGGCGGGACCACCATCAAAACTGGCTTTTCCGATTGTACTGAAGATTCCCGCACCAATGATCGCAGCAATCCCGAATGCCGCAAGATCCTTCACCCCCAGGTGCTTTCCAAGTGAGCCATGCAGATCCGATTCACCCTGTTGTTGGAGTTGCTGATGAATGTCGTGAATACTTTTCTTCCTAAAAAGGCTTTTGTAGTTCATGAGATGTACTATCTTTAATGATTAAACAGTGGATGGTAAAAATAAGTATAATGCCAACGACTCTATCTTGATGTAAGGTGATTTTGTTGACAATCCAACCATCCGATGTGCACACACGTTAAATTACTGAATACTAAACTATAAATGCTAAAATGAAACATTCTTTTTTACTTGCGACCTTGATCACACGCAGTGCCTTTTCTCAAACCGTTACGATGGAACAAGCCAATGAACCATCGATCGGCAACACAAAAAACATGTATGAGTGTGATACCGCCACAAATGCCTTGGAGGGTGTTACAGGAAATGGAGCAACATGGGATTTTTCCCAAATTGTTGGCACTAACAGTACAAAAACGATTGAGATCATTGACCCGGCCACCAGTTCATACAGCACTGCTTATCCAACATCAACTAAAGGCTTCAGTATTCAGGGAGCATTGACTAATTTCTACAATTCCACACCGAACGAGCGTATTTCTCAAGGATTTGTTTTCAACGAACCATCCTTTGGTACTGTTGTAGCTACCTTCGATACTGACGAACAGAAAACAGTATCTTATCCTTTCGCCAATGGCAATAGTCTTACAGATGCATTTTCTGGTTCTCTGGCCTTCACTTTTAATGGTGTAAACCAAAATCCAACCTGCACCGGCACCTCTTACGCAAGTATTGATGGGCAGGGAACACTTTTGTTACCTTCCGGAAACGCGTATCCGAATGTAATCCGGTACAAGATCGTTGATACTGTATTCACACAAGTTTCATTTGTTGTCCCTTTAGATGTGATTTTTGTGCGGACACAATACGAATACTATGACCTCACAAATGATGTTCTCCCTCTTTTTACTTATTCTAATGTCTCCATAAAGCAGGCAGGTACAGCCATGCAACTTGCCGCACAAAAGGCCGTTTTGTCGTCTATACAACCAACATCAACAACGGGTATTCAACAGATCGAAAAAGAAAACTTCACTATCGTTCCAAATCCAGTATCAGAAGCGTTCACGCTGGCAGGAATAGGAAATCAAACTCATTTTCTAACGATTACCGATCTGTCCGGAAGAATCATTAAAACTGTGAAGGATGTTTCCGAAGGTCATTCTGTAAGTAGTTCAGACCTTCCATCTGGCACCTATCTGATTAAACTTGATCACTCTGAATATTCAGAGAAATTGATCATCGAGTAAATGATTTATGAACCGCTCCTTGTGAGCGGTTTTTTTTTCCGGCAGTTTTGTCGTCCAACAGAGATGTTACTTTTGAATAGAACATCGTTAATTGGCAAAGTCCGCTATGACAAAATATGTACTCTCTCTTCTGATCATCTGTTTGATTTCAAATGCATTTTCGCAAGTAAACGATGGTCTGACCGCTGAAGAGCGCGCTTATCTTTATCACATTGTAAAGAAAAGCCCGATTCTTGATCTTGAACTTGGACGCTATTTCGATTACAAAGGTCCGCAGGTAAACCTTGGTAACAAGCAACCTAACTACGATTCACTGGAAACGTTGATCATCAATCAACCCGAATTACTCCTCATACGTCGCGAAGAAATTGCCAAATCATCCAAAGGATTGCTCGCAGAAGCAGCCAACAAAATCGCTATTTGGGAATTGAATAAACTCCTACTTGCCAAACGTGGATCCGATAAAGACCTCATCCCCTACGAAACAGAAAATGCCCTTTTCGATACCCTTGTCATGGCGTATCTTCCTACTAACGCACTGAAAGAGAAAAATGGCGTTTACATTCCGCATCCTAAGCTCAATAGTATCTTAAATCCGGGGTTATCACTTGACGACAAGATCGTCTTTCTTGACGGATTGCGTTTTCTGGAAGATAATGACCGTCTTGTAACGATCGAAGCTATGAACTATGCCGTCAACGAGTATGTGCGGCGAAGAACCCTCGAGGTTTTCCGTTCGCTGGGGGGAGAAGCCGATGTATTCAAAAACATCTTGGTTGCCGCGGGTGACGGAAGTTCAACTGCCGGACTTCTGGAGGAACGTGAAAAGGACGAAAAAGGTCGGTGGAACAAAGGTTTACCAAAAGCGATCGGACTCTTTCCTTATCAGGTTAAATTGATGCAGGATGCATCGAAAAAAAATCAGAAGATCGAACCATTACGGGTCACTCGGAATGACTTGCAAACTGTCGGAGGCAACAAAGAAACGATGATTCATTTCGATGTCTGGGGTTACAATTCGAAGAAGCAAACGACTGTTGTGATCGAACGGAATGGCATCAATTACCATCTTTTCGGTTCGGCAGATACACGCTTTTTATCACCTGACTCCAATTTTTCAGATGGCACAACCTTTCAAACCATCATCAATGAACTGGAACGAAATCACATTGCAGATCTTGATGAAATGATCTATGGTCGACGAGGTTTTGATTATTGGATTGAATACAATACAAAGAAGAAGAACGAGACCGAAATGAAGATCAATCATAAAGAAAAGGAATTTTCTGATCTTGGCTACACCCCTATCGTAACTGGTGACCGTGCTTCTAGAAATGTCAGGAAGGAAATGAAACGAGATCGTAAAGCAGGGATCCATCCTGATTCAAAACCAAAAAATCATGGCTATCAACCGAATACGGATGCCAACAAGAAGGAGAAAGGAAAAACGCAGAATAGTATTGTTGAACTGTACGGGTTATACAATGCCTACAAAAAGAAAATTGCTGAACTCGAACAACAAAAGCTGGAAGCAGTAGATCTCAGAGCGCGTTACCAGCAAAAACTGGACATGTACAAACAAGTCATGGGCTTGAATTGGGCCACATATTCTGAAGAAGATGGTTTGTACACCTTTTCGGATTCTGCAACCTTCGATATCCGTACCCAGGATTTTACATTTCCCGCAACCGCTACATCGCAAGATTTCGAAATTCGCCTGATTGCCATTCCCGAAACAGCTATTTCTGACCAGGCCGATGAGGTGATGTTACACATCAATATGGCAGATGCCCGACCCAATTACGATGCTCGTTTGCAGATCAATTTGAATGATGTCTTTTTGTCAGATAAGTGGGACTTAAGTCGACCGCTTTTTCAACGCGTAGACAGCATTGCGCTCCTCCAGTTCTTCGAAGCCTTACAAGACAAAAAGGTAGCATTCGAACTCATCGCGCGTGGTCAGGGCGTAGGGAAATGGAACGGTTACCGAACAATTAAAGACTTCAAGCCGAATGAATTGAACAGTTATCCCGGAAATGTTTATGACAGTTCAGTTGTGCGGCTCCGTAAATCGGAATTAATGATCGATATCCGCCGTGGGATAACCGTTGAAATCAATTCATTTACAGATCCTGTAAAATCTAATTTGAGCATTACCAATCCTGAATTGCTTGAGGTCATGGCGAAATATAAGTTATCCAAGAATGACATGCTCAGTGCACTGAGAACAGCTACCATCCTGTCAAAATTCAAGGCGGAGATGAATGTACTTGCAGGCACCTACCTTGGACGAGAAAAAGCAAAAATTGTGATCGATCGTTTCAATAAAGAATGGGCAAAAACCCGAGTAAGTGTGGGGGCAACCTCTTTTAAAATCAGTGAGCTAAAGCCTTAATCACACTATGAAGAGATTCTCCGGAAAATTAAGGAGGTATACCTTTTCGGAAGCACGCGTCAAGGCTGTATATAACCAACGGAACATGTCTTCATTCCAACTGTCATCATCCAAAAATCCGGGATCAATAAATACATTTTCCCATTGACCGCCTTGCGCTTTGTGGCAGGTCACCGCATACGCATATTTGATCTGAAGTGCATTGAAATAGGGGTCTTTCAGAATGAGCTGATAGCGTTTACGTTTGTTCTTTTCATGCATGTAATCCTTCTCGACGGCATAAAACAGTTCCCTCAAGCGTTCCCGACTCAATGATGGACCCTCCACTGAAAGGGATTCTGTGAATGCTAATACCTCCATTTCTGGAATTTCTTCATAATCAGGAAAGCGAACGATCAATCGGGCGAACTCAAAACCGTATTGCTCCTCTACCCTTTTCACACGAACCACTTTCATCAACTCGCCATTCGCAATGAATCCCATTCGAGTCTGATCATCCGACCAATAATAATTGTTCTTAACGACCATTAACACATCTCCGGAACAAATGGTGTCCTCATAATATAAGATTCGTCCGCGCACCGCAAGATTATAGGCATTCGCACGTTTATTTGATCGCGTGAGCAAGATGGTCTCATCTGAACCGGAATTCGAATAGCAAGTTTCCAGTTCTGATTGTAATTCATCACCCGGCAAGCGAATAAAATCCTTAAACCCTGATAATACGAATTGCGGCTTTGCTCCCGACTTCAAGTTTCGGATCATGGTCGCATTATGCAGGATACCTGATCCACTCGCCTGGCGAAGCACCTGAGTCAACGACAGATCCATGATTTTAAGCCGCGAATAATGCATTTCAAGGTATTTCCGATCCAATGCCGGCGAATAATCCGATCCCACAGGAGGGAGCTGCCCCTGATCACCAAGAAGGATCAATCGGCAATTCTTTCCTGCATAGACGAATTCGAACAGATCGTCGAGGAGATTGCGAGACCCCACATCGCCTGAAGCATTCAACGTGTAATCACCGATCATTGAAGCTTCGTCCACAATAAACACAGTATTTGTAAACAAGTTGGGAGCAAGTGACATCCCGGAAGACTCATCCACGGAGGAATTCCTTCGATAGATCACCTTGTGGATCGTAAATGCCTCGCGAGAAGAACGTTTACTCAATACTTTTGCGGCCCTGCCTGTCGGAGCCATCAGACGCACTTTCATTTTTGAAATCGTCAAGGCCTTGACATACGCTCCCAAAACAGATGTTTTACCTGTTCCGGCATATCCACGAAGAAGATAGAGCGGGTAAGGTTCTGTGCGGTAAGTGAAATCAGAAAGCTCTTTTATAAGCTCGAATTGATGTTCCGTAGGCGGAAAATCCATGCATTGCACGATCAGATCAGCTAATTTTCCCGGTACAGGTAAACTCATGGTTAAAGGTAGTGAGTAAAATGGCAATTAGCTTGTGAAAGTATTTACTTAACACCTTTTTCACCAAAAGCATTTCCAGAAAAAATCAAATATTGGCTTGTATCCCCATGAAAAAACCACTTTTACACAGAACGAGTCTGCAAACCTAGCGAAGATGCGAAAGCACGAAGCGCAGGGTTGTCCCTTCGGTCAACTCAGGGCAGGCGCCGGTACCGAAGGCAGGATCCTTGTAAAAGTGAAGTGCGTTTCGCAAGAAATAATGCGCAAGATGATTTTGCCTACATTTGTTTAAAGTTTCATTTGAATGAACCGACTGCATATAGAGATCAATTCTACCCATGTTCGATTAACTGAAAGTTCCGCTTCGGATCAGAAAGTATTCAGTCATGCGTTCAGCGATCTGCAAGATCACAGGTATGTCGAACAAATGGATGCCTTGCTGGATGAAGCGCAGTTAAAAAACCGTACGTTCGATGCGGTAGCACTCTCGTGGTCCGGTTACCGTACAACATTGGTTCCGTCAAATGTCTTTGAAGATGGCAATGCACACCATTTTTTTGAATTGTGTTTTGGATCAGCCGTACCCGAAAATGCTATTCATTTTGATCGACTTCAAGCGGAAGGAATTGTCAATATTTACGAATTCCCTGCGTGGGCAAACACTTATTTTTCTTCCCGGTTTCCAAGAATAATAATGCGGCATGAGGGATCACATATCATTCAACACTTACTCGCTAAACGATTTACAGCTATCGAAGTATTGATCACCATCCATAAAGGTTATTTCCTGCTTTGTGTCGGTCAGGAAGATAAGCTGTCTTATTATTCCTCCTTTGATTACCAGGAATTGGATGATATTCTTTACCATGTAATGTTCACCTTGCAACAAAAGGAATTGTACCATATGGATGGTAAAATGCAAGTTCAAAGTGGACAGGGAATTGAGGAAGGCCTTACCGAACAACTAATTCAGCGAATTTCTGCTGTCTCCGAAATGAAATCATTTCAAGTGGTCAGCAATGATGAACTGGTATTTAATTCTTTGGAACTGTGCGTATAATCAGCGGAAATCTCAAAGCCCGAAGGTTCAGTGTTCCAAAGAACTTTCCGTCTCGCCCTACAACCGACTTTGCTAAGGAAGGACTATTCAATGTTCTTGAGCATCAGTTGGATCTGTTCGATTTAAACATCTTGGACCTTTGTGCAGGAACAGGCAACATTTCCTTTGAATTCTTATCCCGGGAGGCGGGCACAGTGACAGCAGTAGATCAAAATTTCAATTGTATTCGATTCATTAGAAAGAATGCTGATGAATTAGGGATCAATGAGCACCTGCATGTGTTAAAATCGGAAATTCTTCAATTTCTTCAGCGCACAGAACAAACCTATGACCTCATTTTTGCAGATCCACCCTACGACGTCTCTTTTCACGCAGAGATTGCTAAAATCGTTTTTGAACGACATTTATTGAATGAAAACGGGATATTGATCATAGAGCACGGAAAAAAAACTGATCTTTCCGGGTTAACCCATTTTGATTTTGTGCGTAATTATGGAAATGTGAATTTTAGTTTCTTTCAAATCGAGCATGAGTAATTCAAAGAAAACAGGACTATTTGCAGGATCCTTCGATCCATTTACAAAGGGACATGAAGCCGTTGTCGACAAGGCCTTGCAGCTGTTTGACGAGATCATTATTGCCATTGGGATCAACAGCACGAAAGAGGGTTACTTCGAACTTGAAAAACGTAAAGCACATATTTCGTCTCTTTTTACAGGAAAAAATGTTCGCATTGTCACTTACCAAAAATTAACCGTGGATCTCTGCCAAGATGAAGGCGCTTCTCACCTCGTACGAGGATTGCGGGACTCAAAAGATTTTTCTTACGAACGTTCCATCGCACACATGAATGAAACGCTTTCGGGAATTCATACGGTATTCTTTTTGACCGATCAGGAATATGCGGCCATCAATGCCTCCATCGTTCGTGAGATTCACAAGAATGGTGGTAAGATCGATGCATTTGTAACAAATGTTCACCTGCTCGTTTAAGATTGGTACAAAATCTGCTGAAGTTGACCCCATGAAATTGAAACACATCCTTTTTCTGTTTATTGCCTTTTCAAACGGAATTTCATTCGGACAAAAGGAAAAGGCTGTGACTATTAAGGGATTTGCACCTTCATATGTCGGTAAAACCATCCGTATCGCCGAGATCGAGGACTATTTAAGCAAAAAAGAACTTCAGCTGGGCAGCACTACGGTTGGCAATGATAGTACGTTTCAACTTTCTTTCTTTGTGAAAGAAACACAAAAGATTGTGGTTCACGCAGACCGCAATCTCACCTTTTTTTATATTCAACCCGGTTCAGTTTACGATGTATATATACCGGAAAAAGACAAATACGAGCCCCTAAGACCGAATGGCAGCAGCATTGAAGTTACCTTCCTGGATCTTGATTCAACGGACATCAACTACCGCATTCTTCAATACCAGCGCTGGTCGGATGAGTTTGTCGGCAGCTACTATTATTTGAAGAATGCTAAACCACTCGAGTTCTCCACCAAGCTGGATGAATTCAAAACGGTGGTCGAAAAGTTTTATCACCTTTCTGACACTTCGAATGCCGGACTTTCTGATCCTCAGAAATACTTCAACACCTTCGTTCGATTTTCAGTGGCTTCTTTGGACAATATTCAGCATGCAGCTCAACGAAACCGTTACGAGAAACACGATTTTTATCTAAAACACGCTCCTGTCGCCTATCGAAACGATGCCTATATGGGCTACATGAATTCGTTCTATGAACGTATGATCCCGCGCCTGTCTGCGGAAACAAACAATCGTGTATATCTGGGCTTACTCAAAAGCAGTCCAACGCTGATCATGAAAGCTTTGGGAACTGAATACACGTTGATCAATATGCGCATTCGGGAAATCGTGATGATCAAATCCCTTTCCGAAGAATTCTATTCGAAAGATTTTCCACAAACCAACATACTAACTGTCCTTGACAGCGTGGCCAACCACAGTCTTTTTGCCGCCAATGCCATTCTTGCAAAGAATATGATCGATCGCCTGACAGAACTTGCTCCCGGTGGTAAAGCTCCGGATCTGGTCCTTAAGGCAGATAACGGCGAGGTCATTACGCTGGCATCGCTGCCAAAAAAACATGTCTACATTCATTTTTACGATCCTTCCAGTCAGAAAAGCACGCAGGAACTTGAATTACTGAAAAAATTACATGATACCTACAAAGAGGACGTGACGTTTATCACAGTCTATCCTGAAAAAGCATATGAGGCTGAAACGCAAGAAAAATTCATTAAGTCAATCCCGTGGGCGACATGTAAAACAGCTGAAAGTAATCCCATTTGGAAAAATTACAAAGTAGCCACCTACCCCATGTATGTGTTGCTTGATGGCTATGGCTATGTGGTTGCTGCTCCTGCACTCACACCTTTGCCTGACGGGCAATATCAAACCATTGATAAAACATTTTTCTTTATTCAGAAAACGAATAAAGAAATGAAAGGCAAGTAATCAGCGTCCTAATTTCTTGTGAAAATACCCAAAGATGACACCTGTCACCCCTCCGGCAATATGAGCGAATTGTGAAACAGTGTCTGTTCCGAAAGCATTATAAATCTCCTTTCCAAGAAATAGCACCACTACCAGAATGAAGGTAAGCGGCAGTTCCTTCCCTTTGATATTGATCAACGATGAAAGTACGATAAACATGAAGACGATTCCGCTTGCCCCCATGAGACCATAGTCCCAGAAAAACATGTGAAAGATAGCTGTTGAAATCCCTGTAATCGTCACCATTAAAAAGAGCTTTTTCGTTCCGTATGCTTCCTCCAGGATTGGTCCCAGCATGAGTATGATGGAAAAGTTACCGAGCAAATGTTCCAGATTGGCGTGACCAAGCGTGTAGCCGACAAGACTGGCGTACCAAACAGGATCCTTCCACATAAATTCTCCCGGTAACACAAAGGGCATCGGAGGACTTGGCGCATGCTGAAACAAAACAAAAACGACCAACGCCGCGATTGTAAAAACAAGTGTAAACGGAGCATTAAAGGTTACTTTCATCGGCAGAACTCTTTCTACGAACTTACGTGAAATTTCCTCATCTTCTCACGTTATCGTCATTTGACTTACTAACTTTGGAGTCGAAACATCAAATACCCCATGAGATTTAATCTTTCCGAGATCAACGATTTGATTCGAAATAGACGTACCATCTATCCTGAACAATGTTCAGACAGAAAAGTACACCGTGAACAGCTTGAGGTCATATTGAACAACGCACAATGGGCTCCCACGCATGGAAATACGCAGCCGTGGCGATTCAAGGTTTTTACAGAGGAAGCACGGCAAAAATTGAGTGATTTTCTCGCAAAAACATATCTGGAACTTACACCTTCTGATCAACAAAACGATGCTAAACTGGCAAAGATGCTCAAACGTCCGATGCTCGCCTCTGCTGTTATTGCTGTATGCATGGAACGTCAAGCGGAAGAAAAGATCCTTGAGATCGAAGAGATCGAAGCGGTGGCCTGTGCGATACAGAATATGCATTTAACTTGCACGGCTTATGGTTTGGGAGGATTCTGGTCAACGCCAAAACTCATCTATCACGCTAAAACCAATGAATTCCTCGGGCTCAACGAGAAAGACAAATGTCTCGGACTCTTTTACATTGGATATCCTTCGATTGAATGGCCAACGGCACACCGAAAGCCTTTGGAATACACCACTGAATGGCTCTCTGAATAAACGTCAGATACGAAGTTTTAAATTCTTACGTTACGTAAAGTTGTACTAACTTCGTTGCCATGAGCAAATTCTTCTGGCTGATCTGTTTGTTTGTTATTCCGCACTTTGTTGCGCAGAGTAAACCAAAAAAGAAAGAACGTTTTCCTTCCTATTTTGGCTTTCAGGTCCGACCGGTGTTCCCTACCCGCTACATTGGTCAGTCGGACGTCACCCTTTCGAAAAATGAATTTACAACGACCGTAAGCCAAAAAACCGGCTATTCATTCGGTGGTACCGTTCGCGCGGGATTAACAAGACTTCTGGCATTTGAAACTGGAATCAATTTTACACAACGTCACTATGCGATCTCCATGTCTGTTGCAGATTCCGGTGTGTATGCGACGAATAGTTTTGCCTTTGTCACGTATGATGTACCAGTAAATGCGCTGGTTTACATTCAGTTGAGTGATAAATTCTACATGAATACTTCTCTTGGCGCGGCATTAACATTCAAACCTTCTTCGATTGGCGTGGTCACCTTGCCAGGTGGCGCGAATACATTTACACATACCGGTGCCGTAACAAGCAAGGGAGCTGTAGATTTCAACGCAAATGTTGGCTTTGAATTTCGAACGGAAAAGAGCGGATTCTTTTATCTTGGTGGATCAGCCAGAATTCCATTCCAACCTTTGTTCTACCTTGTTGCTCAGTACAAATACGAAGGCTACAAGAATAATTTGTACGGCGAAATTGACGGAACCTTCTTCGCTATTGATTTCAAATATTTCTTCCCTCTTATCAATAGTCGCGGAGAAAAATTCCAAAAAGGCCCCATAGAATGAGCGCAGAAATAACGCAAATTATCGAGAAATTGAACTTGCTTCCTCATCCTGAAGGTGGATTCTACAAGGAAACGTATCGGTCAGATGAACAGCTCGAATCAAAAGACCGTAACTTGCTTACATCGATCTATTTTCTATTGACTTCTGAAAATGTTTCACATTTCCATCGCATTAAAAGTGATGAGTTATGGTATTTTCATGCTGGTTCAGCAGTCACAGTTCATACACTTGATGAAAACGGTCATACGGCATTTAAATTAGGGCCCGACGTTTCGAACGGAGAACTCCCTTTCTATCTGGTAAAGAAAAATACCATCTTCGGTTCAACAGTTGATTCTCTGAACAGTTACGCACTTGTTTCTTGTGCAGTGGCACCAGGGTTTGACTTCAGGGACTTTGAATTGTTTGAAAGGGAGGAATTGCTTGAACTTTATCCTGAACATGAGGAGATCGTGGCAAGACTAACACCTAAAAAATAGAATGAGAATGAGAGTGAGAATGAGA
>Ga0172373_10006480_pt1 | contig 15544 bp, 9 predicted proteins | sample Lak10m_2_FD_114546 | JGI IMG/M metagenome (GOLD analysis project Ga0172373, IMG submission 114546) | Freshwater microbial communities from Kabuno Bay, South-Kivu, Congo - kab_092012_10m | ecosystem: Environmental > Aquatic > Freshwater > Lake | place: Democratic Republic of the Congo: South-Kivu...
CCAGGTACTTCTTTGATTTTATATATACAGTCATTTACAAAGTCAAATTCAACGGAGACGATGAATTCTTCAGGGTCACTACCTTCTAAGAAGGATTTGATGATTTCGGGAGATGGTGCTTCTTTCATAATGGCTTATTTGCTGTCGTGACATACGACATTTACCTTTTGAAAGAAAAATAGAAAAGTCAGATTGTTAAATCAATTGAATCTTTAACATTTATAAAGAGGGGTTCACGAATAGGGGTCTTCAACACCCCTTTACTGGGTATAGATATAAAAAATTCACCTTCATATCTTCCGACTCTATTTGTTTCTTGTGTCTTAAATTTATAGTATATGTAATATTCTGTTTTTGTTTCAGGTTCTGAAAATTCTTTAGCTGTAATAAATGCTCGTTGATTTACAACTTTTTTTGTTCCTGTATTAACATCATTCATAGAAAAAAATATGGTTGCCTTTTCAAGATCATCCATAAAATCAGTGAACATATTTACACCGTCTTTGGTTAATTCAACCTTCAATAAAGGTAATGAGGTATTTTTTTTTATGAAAAATTCCATTTAATTAACAAATAATTTGATTTAATTCCCCATCTGTACCAATAACTTCGAAAACATTACCACTTTGACCAATAAATCTACCAGCGGGTACAGGTATGATACAACTTGAGTCCAAATATAAATAATCACCATCCTGAAGAACTGTTGGTCCATAGTATGTACTTGTATTTGTAAAAATATTCGAACATGCTTGACCTCCATTAGTAGTCCAACTTAGCGTTAATAAATTACATTCTGCAATAACCGCTGGACTATCAGTACAACCAGTACAAGTTATCATGTTTGTTGTATTAACGGATCCTTGATTTACACTTGTGAATGTTATTGAATCTTTATAAATACAACGATTGATATTCGTTGATGCTGTTGTACCGGGGAACGCTATTGCAACACTTGATGAATAGGTTGTGGAATTACAACCAACATATGTGAAGGTTACAGATTGAGATGTTGAGACATTTGTTACTGTAATACCACTTACACAACACGCACTTGTAACAATATTAATGTACCCATAGTTTGACTCATTATTTATATCCTTATAGAACATGGCGTTTTCAGGACCTGAAGTGTAGTCAGAATTTGGACCTGTCGCCCATGGTTTAAAGACTGTTGTATAGAATGCTTCATTGAAGGTATTGTTGTTACCATAAATGATTTCACCGCAATATGCATTCCAAGGTGACGAATTACCATTGACACAAGTATTACCCAACTCTGTTCTATCTCTTCCCAATACAAACTCCGCACCTGATCCAGATGCACCCGTATAGACATGGAATCTATATGTGATTTCAGGACATAAAGTAATTGTTGGGTTTCCTGAAACACCATTCAATGACCAAGAACCACCACTCAAAGTTACAAAAATATCATGATAACTCTGACAATTTGAATACTTTTGTATAGTAACCAATTCAGTACCTACAGGTGGGACACCATCTGTATACCCTGAATAACTCAAATAATAAATTTGGTCTTGAGAAGAAACATAAGCATAACAAGGTAATCCTGAAGTTTGTGGTACAGAAGGATTTCTAGATAAACAATTGTTAATAAAATCGTCGTAACTTATTGTTTGAGAGTTACTATCATAAACCACAACTTCTGAGTCACAATTGACACTACAGGTGTATAGAGTACAATTGATTTTATTCGTGTTGAATTTCCCTTGGATTTCATCTATTCCTACGGCGCCACCTAATAGTAATTCACAAATACTAATTATATCATCAGGTGGTGTGTCATAAACATAAGAATAATATTCACCAAAACTATTGATTGTATCTGAAGAATATGATGTAAAATTGATAGGACACAATGATGTCGGAGTTGGAGTCGGGGTTGGGGTTTTGGTATTTGTTGGAGTAAATGTCGGTGTAACCGTAGGTGTTGGTGTATATGTTGGGGTTTGAGATATTGTTGGAGTTACTGATGGTGTATTTGTTGGTGTTACAGTTGGTGTTGGGGATGGTGGTATAGTTGATCCAGTTTCTGAACAATAACACCCTGTGTCTCCCGAGATATAGTAAAGAAAACAATCAGTACTTAAGTTCAAAAATGAGTCTAAATCAACAAAAATAGGAAATTGTTCGTATGAATAATCATCAGCAATTAAAACCCAGTTGGGTGGTTGAACGCATTCACTCACAAAAACATCAAATGATGTTATTCCTGTAATTTCTTGGGTCATTCCTATAGTTACTACTGTTGGCATTCTATATATTAAGTATTAACAAGTCACAAGATTTAATTGTCCTTGAAGCCCAACTACTTCAAATACAAGACCACCTTGTAATATAAATCTTCCAGCTGGCACCGGATTTGTACATCCTGAATCCTGATATAAATAACCTTGATCTACCAAAGGTGATTGACCATAGTATGTATTTGTGTTTGTATAAATACCCTGACAAGCATCAGTCTCATCAAACGTCCAATTTAATACCATAGAACTACAATCTTTGGTTGGAGTAGGAGTTTGAGTTGGTGTTTTTGTTGGTGTAGATGTAGTTGTTGGTGTTTGAGTTTCCGTAGGAGTTGAAGAAGGTGTTTTAGTTATTGTTGGAGTTACAGTTGGTGTGGGTGTGAATGTTGGAGTTACGCTTGGTGTAATTGAAGAAGTTGGTGTAATACTTGGAGTTAAAGAAATTGTTGGAGTATTAGTTGGTGTTATTGTTGGTGTAGGGCTTGGGGGTATGGTAGAACCCGTCAATTCACAATAACATCCTGTATCACCCGAAATGTAATATAAATAACAACTATTAATGATCGTTATATATTGCTCTAAATCCACATAAATTGGAAAATCATTAAAAGAAAGATCATTACCAACCTGTTGCCATATCGGTGGTTGAACGCAATCACTAACAAAAACGTCAAATGATGTTATACCAATTATTTCATTTGTCATTCCTATTTCTACGTTTGTTGGCATTTTTTTTCTTAAATATTAACAAGCTGTTCCTCCTACGATTGTGATATTCAAACCATAATCGTGGAATAGTTTATTTACTTTCGTACAGGTATTAATAGTGGTTGAGGCACCGTTCGCCAATGTGACGTTGCTATTTGTACCTGTGCAAGATTGATAAGTAAAGGTTTGAATTGAACCTGATACATTTGTCAAAACAAACCCTGTTTTACAGTTTGAACATATGGTGTCAACACAACTTGTTGCAGGGTCAATTAATCCGTCCCAATAAGTATCAATTTCTGAAGATTGTGGAGTTGTGATTGAGGAACCTGGTGCTGCAATAGTCCAACAGGTACTATCAGATGAAATAATCAATGCATTTTGTTCATTCAATAAGTAAGGTGCGTATATTTCATCACCTACCACTGAAGATTGAATTTCGGGAGTTGTGTAATCTAATGATGCAACTATTGTCTTATTGGTATTACAGTTTGTCAAGGCTATATGAACTACGGTACATTTTCCTGAACCGCAAACACCAGTACCATTCTCTACATAAGTTGTATTCAAACTTAATGAACCATCGTAAGGTATTACTTTATAACATTGTTCGATATTGAATGTTGTCCCAAAAGAGGTCACAGGGATATACATACGAACAGTATCACCAATACTGTAAGTTTGTGTCGTATATTTGTTGAAAGTGTAAGATGCGTAACTAATATTACTGAAGTTAGAATTGTAGTTGTATGCACATAATTCAAAAGAATAAAGCGGATCGGGTGTACTTGTTACAGTTGGTGTTGGTGTAAGAGTTGGGGTTTTTGTAATAGTTGGGGTTGGTGTTTTAGTTTGTGTAGGTGTTGGGGTTGGTGTTGCAACGCAACTTGGAGCGTCTGATGCTGCCACGGCATCAATACAAGAAATAAATCCTGTGACGATATTGTCGAAAATAACATCACCAGGGAATAGACCGCCAACCTCATAGGCTATACCGTCAGCCACAATATATTCACCCTCAGTTATATAATCAGGTAACCATCCGTTTATGTTCGGATAAAGACCGTCACAACAAGAATCAAGTCTACGCCCAACAAAACAATTTTCCGCTTCTGAATAAAGGGTACAAGCGTAGCAGTTATTATACAAGGTAATTTGGAATGTGACTGATGGTTCAAGTTGTGCTGTGTAATCGAATTCCACTCTTTGGAAACAATTTTTAATGAAGTCAATGTCTGAGGAGACATTTGTAAACATAATTTCATTAATATCTGGTAATAAGTTAGAACCTGGATTTGCAAAACTGAAAATGTTAGCTGAAAGGAAATTGTATCTTATACCTGAACAACATTCTTCAAAAGTAACTAAACCTGTATAAGAACTCGGTGTTACAGTTTGTGTTAAAGTTAATGTTGGTGTGATTGTAGGTGTTGGCGTAAATGTTGGTGTAGTAGTTTTTGTCGGAGTTGGTGTTGGGCTGGCGGGCAATATACAATCAACCGCTGTTGATGCTGAAACTGCTTCGTTACAGTTGTCAAATCCCGTTTCGATTGTTGTAAAGAAAACGTCACCTGTAAATGGGCCTCCTACTTCATAAGCGATACCATCCGCAACTATGAAATCTCCTTCCACAATATATGGTGGTAACCAACCGTTGATATTGGGGTAGAGTGCATCACAACAAGCATCCAATCTATGCCCTGTAAAACAATCTTCGGATGCCGTATAAATACTACAATTGTAACAATCATTATAAAGTGTCACTTGGAATGTAACATCACCGAAAAATTCCGCGGTTTCATCGAATTCAACTCTCTGAAAACATGTCTTGATAAAATCAATGTCAGAAGACACGTTTGAAAACATAATTTGATCAAGGGTAGGTAAGATATTGACCGATGGGTTGTTGAAGTCAAAAATATTAACAATTAAGAAATTATATTTTACACCTGTACAACAATTTTGTAGAGTGATCGCGTTTGTTATTTCACAACCACTGTATTCGCAAGTACCTACTAAAGATGGTTGTGAAACATTATAAACAAAATACGTTGCAATTTCATTGACTACTGTCACACAGGTGTCAATATACCCAGCATCTTGAAGTTCTGGAACATAATAAGTTTGACCAAAATTACCATAATATTCGGTCCCCGACCCAAATGGACCATCGAATAAAATATAGACATTACCCGTGACACATCCTTGAAAAAAGGGAAATGTTAAAGGTGTTAAAGTTGGAGTTACTGTGTTGGTAGGGGTTGGGGTGGGTGTTAAATTAACTAAATTAGAATAACAACCCAAATCACAAATTACCCCTTCGGCAAAACACCCCAAATCTGCAGTACAAGCTGGAGTTTGTGTAATTGTTGGTGTAATTGTTTTCGTGGGTGTAATGGACGGGGTGTTTGTTTGTGTTGATGTCTGTGTTGGTGTGGGTGTTGGTACTTCATAACAAGAACAATCGGAAAAATCAATACAATCACCATAAAAGTCAGCGCCCAAATAAATTCCAGCATAAATCGCAGTAGTACCAAAATCAAGTGGTTGATAACAAACTCCATTATATACAATACTACCCCCATTATTTATCCAATCTAATGTTGTCGTTTGTACATAAATTTCTGAAGGCGTATCTCCAGGACAACAGTTTCTAAATCTATATTCCGCATAGATTGGAGAATCTCCTACAAAACTTACTTTTGCATATTTGTCATAAGTCAAGTTTGCCCGTGTTGAAGTTATCCCGGTAAATTCTGTAAACCCTTTTTGAACATTAGCATATGTGATGTCAGGAAGAGTCACAATAGTGCTTCCCGTGAGGGTGTTTCTACTTATTGTAACACCCGTCTGAATAATGATATATTCAGATCTCGCCTCATCGTAAAGACGGTTTGTAAAACTAACTGTATAATCACTTGAACTAATTGTAGATGCGGTAAAAACATATGTTGCACGTAATGATCCTGCTTTGTATTCTGATCCAAACTTAACTTCAATTGGAGTTTCAGGACTTGGTGTTGGTGTAGATGTTTTTGTTGGAGTTAATGTTTTAGTTGGTGAAACGGTATTAGTTGGTGTGGGTGTATTTGTTGTAGTGAGTGTAACTGAACTTGTGGGTGTGGATGTTTGAGTTGTAGTTTGTGTGGGAGTAACGGTTGGTGTTGTAGTTTTGGTGGGTGTTTGTGTTGGGGTTTGGCTTGGTGTTATGAAAGAGATTTGTTGACTTTTTATACAACCAAAAGGGCTCAGGAAATTTAAAGTAAAAGTATAACCATAGTTTGTGATAGTATTTCCCGAAATAATTGTTTCTATGGTTGGGGTTGAACCTGTGTTAGACTCAGTGATATAATTTGTATTCGCTGTCAAAGTTATATCACCACCACCAGTGTTAGCAATAATCTCATTTACAGTCCATGTTCCTGTCTGTCCTGTACATTTTATATTAATTTGTGCATAATCACCAAAGAAATTTGGATTTTTAAGACTTGTTATTTCTAACCCTACAATATCACAATTGACTGAAGGTGTAACAGTGGGAGTTTGAGTTGAAGTAGAAGTGATTGTATTAGTAGGGGTAAAGGTTGAAGTTACAGTAGGTGTTTGGGTAGATGTTTTAGTTGGAGTAATTGTTTGTGTTTGGGTTGAAGTAATTGTGTTTGTGGGTGTTATAGTTGAAGTTACGGTAGATGTTGGGGTTAAGGTTTTGGTTGGAGTGATTGTTTGAGTTTGTGTAGGAGTAATTGTATTTGTTGGAGTAAGTGTAGGTGTGTTTGACGAAGTAGGAGTTTGTGTTGGTGTTACTGTATTTGTTGGGGTATTTGTTGGGGTATTTGTTGGAGTTTGTGTTGGCGTTTTTGTTGGTGTTCGTGTAGGTAGTGGTGTTTTGGAGGGTTCGGTCGACGGGGTTATAGTTGCGGTTAAAGATGGTGTCAATGACGGTATGACTATAATATTTTGATCAGGGCCACAACAATCAACTGAGTCGGAGTTGAATATCGACTCAATGATTTCGACTTTGATTTTATTATATATTGGGATTATTTCATTTCCATTATCTGAAATTATAAAAAATTCACCAATATAGGAACCAATTTTACTAATTGATTTTGTTTTAAACTTATATTCTATTATTACTTTTTCATTTGTAATATTAACTAAACAAACATCTTTCAAAATTTTTTTTATTCCTGTTTTCTCATCAGACATGGAAAAATAAATGGTAGAGGCCGTCAACGACAATTCAGATATGTCGTACAGGTTTCTACCGTCCCTTAAAACTTCAACCCTCAATAGAGGTAGGTTAGATAATTTTTTTAAGTAAAAACTGATCATAATATATTATAAATATACTATGATTCTTTTCTCAATTTTGCATCATAATGATCGAATCGATTGTGATCGATGGGTGAAATTAACAAAATACCAGGATCTATATTCTTTTTTAAAGTTTCTTGAAAAATGTGTGACATCCACGTTTGTTCATGTGGGTGTGCCCATGTAGTATCCAAGAACATCTTTTTATTACCAGACTTTGTAACCACTTGAGGCCAATTACAATAATAAACCTCACCACGAGCATATGGAACACCTTTATATGATTTTATCTCGTCGAACTTAGTCCTTGGTGCGTTAGGGTCAAACCCTCTTTCAGGAAGCCTGTTGTAATCAGGCCATCTTTCGTTTCGAACATCTTGGGGTACATTGTACCAAGACCACTGAGTGGTGTTGTCACCATAAAATTCGGTGAAGTTTAGTTTAAGAAAATCCATTCCTTCATTTTTGGTAATTTCCAAAGACTTGATATAGAGGTTATCTACATACCGGTTAAATCCGTTTTTACAAGGTGTGTTGTCACCATTATAAAAAAACATATCGTCCTCAAAAAAGAACATAAAGTCTGAATCAGATTTATCGAAATGTTCGGCAATATATTGTCTTCCACCACAAATCCCAAGATTTTCGGGGAAACGCAATTGTTCAAATTCAAATTCCTCACAGATTTGATCATACAAAACATCTGTAGATCGATCGGTAGAGTTATTTAAAAGATATTTTTTTGGTTTGTCAATAAAGTTGGGGTCATATTCATAAAAACTTCCAATCAGACTTTCGAGTTGCTCAGGACTATTGAAGGTTATAACATATAAAGAAGTTTTGTTCAAATCCATGTCTTTATTTTTTTCAATACGAGTGGTTTCATTTTTAACCTTTAGTTGGTCGTTTTTCAAATCTTCGAAAAATTTACCGAAAAGTCCATTAGACTCAATATCAAAATAGTCAAATTGTTGTGGATATTTGTAAACCATAATAGAAAACAAACTTTCTTCAGTTCCCATAAATCCCCTCGAAAGTGTGTCATCCATAAGACCATAATAGACATTCATCGCCTCAGAAATAGTATCTTTTGGTCCTCCAAAAAAACCACCTCTTGCGACTTTTTCTATTTTTTTAGACGCGATTCGACACATCTCATCGTATTTAAATCCGTGAATTTCACCATCAGCTTCGTATGGGAAACACACGAATGAAAATTTGTTAATAAATTTATGAATTTTATTGAACACTAAATCATGCGTAAAATAACCTGGATGAACTGTATTGGTAATTCCTGCGTCCAACCAATACATTTGTTTTGAATCGAATGAATCCATAATTCTCGCATCGTTCAGTAAGAACATTTTCTGCATAACGAGGGGATTATACATTTCCAATTTAGCCTGAGTTGATTCACTCAACCATCCTTTTTGACCGAACCAATCAGAATTGCTTCTGATTTTTTGTATTTTCTCATAAAAATCACCTTTGAACCAATTTAAATCTCTGAGAATAAACTGCACATTTTCATGTGTTTTGTTCAAATCGACAAATCTTTGTAAATTTTCATCACCAAAAATTATCAAATTTTCAGGAATCTGCAAGAATTTTCTAAAGTTACTTAAGTAGTGATCATCAAATTTTCGATTCCAACCATCCGATAAACCTCCACGACCCAAATCCCACAAACCTGTTACTAATGTTATTTTATTCATTATTTATAATTTCTTCCAAAACTTTATAAAAACTTTTATTTTTTTCAAAATATTCCTCACTAGTTCCTGATGGGGCGTTGTCTATACACCACCAAGTATCAAAGTATTTTCTTACAAAAATATCTGAATGATTAACATTCATCAACGATAAGATATTCTCTTCAGAGGGTGTTTCCTCGTTTTCCAACATCAAATTTAAATAGTGTTTGAATTGTTCAACAAATTCAACAAATATATCTTTTTTCCCACCGAATAAACCTCCTATAATATGATAACTCATATCAAAAGTATTATAATATTTTCGATCCACAGTTCCTGACCAATAGTTTCTCACATTATCTTTTGCTATTATAAAAAGTTTTTCACCTGTATAACTAATAAGATTTGACAAAAAATTATTATCAAAAATATCTGAATGATACCAACAGCTTTCTATATCTTTGTAAGGTAACCATTTGTTTGGTAATAATCCACAATGAGACAATCCAGCGTCAATCCAATAATAATAATCATAAGTTTTATCCTCCAAATCAAACAAAAAAAACTTGTTGTACTGAATATCTAATGACCTGTCCCATTCTGTAAAAAATTTAATGTTTTTTTGTTTAATAAAACTTAACTTTTCATAAAACTCACTTGTTTTCAAATCAAAGATTTTTATTTTAAACTTTTCTTGGTCTATAGAATGTCTTCTGTAGAAAAACTCAACAAGTGACTCGTATTCTTCCGATGATGTATAACAAACAAAATCAGCATTAGTCATTTTTATTAGTGATAATAAACTCCATCTATAATGTCCTCCTCTGCTAGATCTACCACCAAAAATTGACCCGGCTAAGTTCGAATAAATACAGGTCATAAATTTTATTTTCATGTCAAAAAATAACTTCTACCTTTTTATTATTAATCTTCATATCTTGAATATTCGAATGACTCAAAAATTCAGGTGGGATTTTGTAAGGAGTATATGAATTCCAATTGTAGGTTAGTGCATAAAAATTGTTGTAGAACCCATTCGACACATCGGAAAAATATTCACCTTGTGTTGAGATGGGTAATATTGGACAAAATGAATTAAAATTTGGCATAATAAATTGGTAGATAAAATCGTCTATTGCATAATAAAAATCACCACTTTGAAATTTCACATCACTTATTTTTTTTATCTCTGAGAATAATTTTTTATCATACAAAACACAATTTGTTGTATAAATTCCTCTTTGATTTTCGTTTTCTTTTTTAGGTAGTTTTCGCAAATCAAGAAGAAACTCCATATGTTCCGATCGGTTGACGGGTCTATTAACCGTGGGTCCAAAATTCAAATAATCAATATTATCTAAATTTTTTTCAATTAAATCTAACAGAAAATGTGAATATGGCATAAAATATGTGTCATCTTCGATAATAATAACTTTTTCATATCCTCTTTCTTCACAAATTTTGAAGATTTCAAGATGTGATAAAGTACATCCCATATAACTACCTTTATCTATTGCCTCAAAAAGTTCATAATCCCAACCAATATATTCTAATTCTTTTTTAACATTATTTAAACGATCGGGTCTTCGTTTTAAATTAATTAAAAATTTTGGAACTTCCGAAAATTTCATAGTTATAAGTTCCCTGTCATTCTTTCACCCCACCCCTTACTCTCTGAGTGTGGCCATACGACCCAATATGCTGGTTTTTGTTCCGCATTGAAAGTTCTCCAAACTTTACAATATCCATCGGGGTCACGGAAAAAACCTTGGATTTCATGTTTATCGGCATCTTTTCTGAAGATGGTCTCATCGTTGTGGTCGTGAAATGCGACAACCCAAAAATCATAATCCTTTTCAGGAACCGAATCGTATCCAATGTCAATACAATGTTTAAATTGTTTTGTAAATGAATTTATCCAATCCTCTTCTGTTTCGAAATTGTTTGGATTTGGTGGGTATTCTTTATCCAAAGTATATTTTTGTACCGACCTTTGACTAAAGAGAAGTCCTGAATATCTTTCGTAATCTCTTAGTGTTCTGACATTTCCAAAACCAAAATCTTCAAAATGGATTTGTTCCTCACCATCCATACCAAAGAGTTGTCTATTCTTTTGATGACTACGGTTGTTTTTCTCCACCCACTTTTTATCATCATCCCACTGCTTGGTTCTTCCTTTTCTGGTGTATTCATGATATATCACAACTCTGTGTGGGTGAAACAAATCGTATCCATGTGTATACGCTCTTGCGGCAATACTTATCTCTTCTCCGTGAAAGTAATATTCGGGATCGTGTTGTACTTCTTTTGCGAACTGACCAAGGGTAAAACAGAAATGTGCGGAATAAAATCTTGCAGGTACTGGTCTATCCAAGTCATTCCAATTTGGAATTGTTTCGGGTAAAAAGAAAACCGCACCTTCGGGAATAAATCTGTCAAACGCCATTCTCCAAGGGTCTCTTGCTCTTCCTGCGGGGTCATTATCGGGATCAAATGAACTCACATAACCCGTTAAAAGTGGTTTTTCATGTCCGTCTTCCTTGAGCTGATCGATCATATCTATGAGTGTGGTGTCCCAACTTTTTTCGAACCTCATATGTGAATCAATCTGAAGGGTGTAACTTTCATTTTTATAAAGTTGTTGAATTAGGTGTCTTGCCCAACAAGCGCCATTTGAATCGGTATAGGGAATGTCCAAAATCCTGAATCTTGGATCTTCTCGATATTCTTCCAATTTATCAAAACCATCTTCATCACTAAATTGTCTGGCGATTCCGAATCTTAATTTATCAGGTCTATCCGCCATTTCAATCATATCTTTGATTGTCTTTTCTAACTCTGGGTCTCTGTATGAGGCAATTTGAACAAATATGGTCACCTTCTTATGAATTGAATTTTATTTTATTCAAAAAATAATTTAAAATTGTATTGTGTAAATATTAACTGTTTGCCATACCTGATTGCCAGTATGTTTCCCCATTGACCGTAATTGTTCTATCGGAGTTGAAACCTGATATTTGGTATGTTTCTACATTATTTAAATCTATAAAATTTAAGGAGGATCCATCCCACGCTTCAATCCCCATAAGTTCAGCAACTCTATCTATCCTGTTGAAAATTCCGATTTCAATTCCCGTCCCCAATTCCCCTCCCGCATAATTCAAACCAACTATTTTCCAAACACCTCCGAATTTACCAAAAACGGCAGATCCTGAATCACCGGGTATAGAAGGGTCGGGACATTCTTCATAAACGCGGGTGTAAGCAATTTGATTTGAAAACCTTTTGCTCCATATAAATCCATCATTATTTTTCTTATATCCCGAGACACGAGGTCCATAATTCATGTAAAGCGCTTTTAACCCACAAATAAAACCTTCTTTCGGGCCTGATGATCTCCCAGATGCCGCCAACTCAATATTACTTGTTAAGATAGAATCTATTTCAGCGGTGGTTGCAAAAACGGGTGCGTTTGTAAAACTCAATCCATATTGTTTGTAAGACTCGGAATTGGAAATAACTGATTCTTTCAAAGCAACTAAACAACAATCAATCTCCGCAACTGCATCGGATAATAAATGACAATACATTACTCTTCCCAAGTTGTAAAAGTCCGTTTCATATGACGAACTTTCACCAGGTTGGTAAATTTGTTCTTGTAGAGAGTTATAGTCAAAAGTACAGGGTGAAGTTTGACAAAGGCTCGATGCTAAATAATGAGTTTTTAAGGCAACATGTAAATTGGTAACTCCAACAAGAGCACCCGTTTCAGTGTGTTTAGCCAAAAAACCTAAAGTTCCAATCCCATCGGTTGTTTTTCTGATTGAAATACCCCCCTTTATAGGTCTAATGTAACCCCTGTTTGGTACTGGATTAAATAAACAATCCGTATTAAATTGTGTCGGACATGGATGTGTTTCAAAGTCAATTGACTCAACAACATCGGTTTTAAAAATAGTACCATTCAAATTTACTCTTGTCGGTACTAAATCTGATTGAGAAAGTTGTTCGATTGGTTTTTTTTCATCCACAAAAAAAACAACAGATAGTTCATCCGTAACAACACCATTTTTGATTTTTTTACCCAAACAAATTGTATCGTTATTAAGTTCTTTTTTTAAACTTTCAATAGATTGATTTAATTGTTCAAAATTCATGATCAAAGTGGATTAAATCTGACAAATACTGTTCTTATACCTGAAGCGGTGGGTGTTTCTGATGGAGTTGGTGTGAAACTTGGAGTGACTGAAGTTGTGGGTGTTAAAGAGGGGGTTTGAGTTGGTGTCCCTGTTGGGGTACTTGTGGGTGTACCTGTTGGAGTACCTGTGGGTGTTTCTGATGGGGTTTGTGTTGGTGTGGAGGTTGGTGTTTCGCTAGGTGTTGCGGTTGGAGTTAACCCAACAGTTGCAGTCGGACTGGGTGTTAACGAAACGGTCGGTGTGTTTGTTGGTGTAACTGTGGGTGTAGGTGTTTGAGTTGCGGTTTCACTTGGTGTTAAAGTTGGGGTTGGAGTTGGAGTTTCTGATGATGTCGCGGTGGGAGTCTGAGTTGGTGTTGTGGTGGGTGTTGAACTTTGTGTGTTGGAAGGTGTATTAGTCGGGGTTAGAGTGGGAGTTTGTGTGTTTGTAGGGGTTAGTGTAGGGGTAGGTGTTGGGGTTGGGGATGGTGCTGGTTCAAAATTTTCACAATCCAAACAGAAATAATCAAAAAGATCATAAGAGTTCCTCAGAATTCTGTTATTGTGTTGTACTTGACCACCATTCAAAGGTTTGGCATAAAACCTGAATTCTGAAATTGCTCCATCAAAAGTACCTCCGAAGTATTTTTCCATTAAAATACCTGTCGAAAGTTGTGACAAAGTTGTAGATGAAAGAACTGTATCGGGAAATAACTCAGGATCTTGTTGGTAGGTTGTTCCGGTGCAAGTTAAGAAAGTTAAATTTTCTCTCAACCCTTGAGTCCCTCCACCCCACGACATTGAATAACTCACACCTATTTGTTTTTCTTTCTCAGTATCCAAGGGTCTTGGTATAATTTCCTCAAAGTTTTCAACAATCATGAACAAATATCCGTTTAAAAACACTTTGAGAGTTCCAAGTCTTTTATCTTTAGAATCTATAAAATCACGATTCATCACAACTCTTTGCACGGGGTATTCAACCTCTTCATCGTGGGTATATGGTGGTTGTATTAAACTTAATGTGTCATTTCTTTCCGTTGCGGGGTAAACCAAAGAACTCATTACTCCTATCCCACCCTCATACAAAAGATCACATCCCTCATAAAAACTATATCGTTTAAATGACACATCAACCTGTAACCATTTTTCGGTGTTCAAAAAGTCTGTTTGATTTGTACTTCCCGAACAAAAATCATAGATTGCAAGATCCGAATAAATGTTATTAACAGTGTAACCGGTTAAATAATATTCATTATTAACACAATCGGCAGTCGTTTGACAAGCACCCGTAATTGTTATGGTTCGAATATTAATTTTTGGATTTTTCGGATCACCAGATAATCTAATAGCGAAAGAGTTAGATAATACATCTATAGTCGGATTTTTGGGCGGAATTGCAACGACTTTGTGCTCACAAGCGTTACCACAAACCGTGCAATCATTTCCTTGGTAAGTGGTTCCAAATATTGGATAAACATTATAACAATCAGAAGTGAATGCTGTTAAAGTACAAGAACAAGTTTTCAGACAGTCTAAATTCTCAGTTACTCTTGTGTAAGCACTATAACTTTCGGGGTGACCTGTGGCGTAATGATAAAATTTATCTTCAGCTCTTGTTCCCATAAAAAAGAAAATACCAGCATTATCAGGATAAATCAGATTGAGGGTGGTTTGACCGGCACTTGGACTGAATTCGTCATAAATTCTTGGTCTAATGACTGTTTCCATTGTCCATCCAAGATCATATCTTTCGGGGAGAATTTCCCAATCATATTCATGTAATTTATAAAATCCCTGATAAAAACCACCATAAAGTTCCTGATAATATCCAAAGTCCGCTGAGTTTTTTGAGACGATATTATATAAAGTATCTGCCGTAATTCCTGAAAATCTTGTGTTGGGTGATCTCACATTCGATGTGACCGAAATAAGTTTGAGATGTCTATCGTAAGTTAACCTATCAAATTTATCTATTGAATCGAGTAATCCTTTTGTGTGATACAGAGTTTCACCCGTCATTCTATCGGTCAACCCATTATCAATACCGGTCAAACCCACATCGCAAATTCCACTTAAACTATAACAATCGGCATCTTGTAAATTTTCAAAAGGATAAAATTTGTCAGAAACAATATTATTATCTGATTCAAAATCACCATAATTCATTTCAAATTGAGGAGAACAATCATTATCCCATAATCTTATATTAACAGGTAATACCGATCCATTATCAAACCCGATCAAACTTGTTGAAAAAACTGTTTCCTGATCATACTCAATTTCATCATTGGATAGATAAAAATCATAATACTGCGAAGTATCCAATCTGACTTTAATTGCGTTGTTGGAATGATTTCTAATATTTTGAATTCCCA
>Ga0172373_10006481_pt1 | contig 15543 bp, 13 predicted proteins | sample Lak10m_2_FD_114546 | JGI IMG/M metagenome (GOLD analysis project Ga0172373, IMG submission 114546) | Freshwater microbial communities from Kabuno Bay, South-Kivu, Congo - kab_092012_10m | ecosystem: Environmental > Aquatic > Freshwater > Lake | place: Democratic Republic of the Congo...
CTGACGACCATAGCGAGTTGGTCCCACTCCTTCCCATCCCGAACAGGACAGTGAAACGACTCCGCGCCAATGATAGTGTGGTCCTTCCATGCGAAAGTAGGTCATCGTCAGACTCCTTACACACAAAATAGCCCTAACAGTAATGTTAGGGCATTTTTGTAAACCGTACATTTTAATGTACATACCATTTTGGCTTACAGTCAGAACGGGTCGTTAGCTCAGCTGGTAGAGCAGCGGACTCTTAATCCGTTTGTCGCAGGTTCGATCCCCGCACGACCCACCACATGAGAAAAGGACTTGCAGAAATGTAAGTCCTTTTTTATTTGGCGACCGTAGCCGAATCGTAGCCAATCATCACAGAATCCAACCGAGCCGCAGCCTTTGCCAGATGGTCAGAAGCAAGATGAGCATAGCGTTCCACCATTGCGCCTGTTTTCCATCCACCAAGCTGTTGCAGTTCATACGTAGGCGTTCCGTTCATCCTGTGCCAACTTGCCCACGTATGCCTCAGATCGTGCCAGCGGAAATCTTCAATGCCAGCTCGTTTTAAGGCGTTCTTCCAAGCGTGAGTGTTGGCGTTGGATATTGGCTTGCCCAGATAGGTAAAAACGCGCTTGGGGTGCTTTCCAAGCTGCCTATGCAAGACTGCCAACGCTTCACGATTGAGAGGAACTGCAATCGGTTTGCGGTTCTTCGAATCAGCCGCATTCACCCACATATGCTCTTGCTCTAGGTTCACCTGCAACCATTCAAGTTTAAGCACATTCGATTGGCGCAAACCTGTTTGCAGAGCAAACAGCACCATATCTTTCTGATGGGCTGGCAGCTCTTGCAATAGGGCTTGCACCTGTTCGGGCGTGATGAAACGAACACGGCCTTCGGATTCTTTAAAGAGCTTTACCTTTGGCGCTTTTTCGAGCCAATCCCATTCCTCGACAGCACGTTTGAGAATGGAACGAACTAACGCCAAAAAACGGTTTGCAGTGGACTTGCTAGCCTCCTTGAGCCTTGCTGCTTTGATCTTGGCGATCACATCCAACGTGATCTCATCCAACATCAACTCACCCAAGAGCGAATGCAACCATTTGAGCTTGGCTATATCGTCCTTGTGTGTGGCCTTGTGGCTGGTTTCTTCAATCCACTTACCTGCCGCCTGTTGCCAAGAATAGCGCGGCCTAACACCGACCCGTGACAATGAGAACTTCTGTTGGCCAGAACCTACGCATCAAGCAATGCCAAAGAAAAATGTAAAAACGAGCAACGTAATCCAATTTGATATTTTTGGGGAATCATCTGCTCAGAGGAAAAAGCCGAAATGGGTTTCCGAGTGGTTGGTAGCCAGAACGTATTTGAGTTCGTACATTTTCTAGTGCTAATAAGCATTTTGTGGCTGCCAAGCAAACATTGCGGATGACGCAAGGCATTGATAAATAAAAATTAAGCAATCAGCCGTTTCGGCTCTTAATCCGTTTGTCGCAGGTTCGATCCCCGCACGGCCCACCAAAAACAAGGAGTTACACATTGTGTAGCTCCTTTTTTATTTCACCTTGTGAGCAAACAGTCAACGCCGTTTAACTTGATCTCTGTTGTTTGATAGTCCGCAAGCATTGATTCAAAAGGTAGTTAGGGCGGCAGTCCAATCGCGCCCCTGCGGCGTAAAGCTACGCTCTGTATCGAGACTCTTGCGATGTTATGCCGCCGAAATTCCGAAATGTGGGCCGGTGCAATGGTGCGTAGCAATGAGGAGAGTGCGTCATTGATGCGGTCATGCTATTCGGCTATAATGAGCGCAACAAACAGCGGGATGAACACACGGTTCGTCCCGCTTCTTTATGTCTATCTAGGGAGTATTCGGTGTCGCAAACTAACCCTGCCATTCTTGTACTTGCCGATGGGACGGTGTTTCGCGGGATTGCCATAGGCGCTTCCGGTAGCAGCGTCGGTGAAGTGGTTTTCAATACGTCGATGACGGGCTATCAAGAGATGTTGACCGATCCATCTTATTGCAAGCAAATCGTCACGTTAACCTATCCGCACATCGGTAATGTGGGTGTGAATCCTGAGGACGTGGAGTCTAGACAGGTGTTTGCAAGTGGTTTGATTGTCCGTGATCTGTCTATGACGGTCAGTAACTTCCGCAGCACGCAAACTCTTCCTGAATACCTAAAGGCTAATAGTGTTGTTGCCATCGCAGGAATAGATACAAGAAAACTGACTCGCATCTTGCGTAGCAAGGGTGCTCAAAGTGGCTGCATCGCCTCTGGAGACGATGTTGAGTCAGCCTTGGCAGCTGCACGTGGTTTTGCGGGTCTGGCCGGTATGGATCTTGCAAAAGTTGTGACATGCGAGAAGCCTTATGAGTGGAAACAACGCGAGTGGCAATTGGGCACAGGTCATGCGGATCAGCTTGCAAGCAAATACCACGTTGTCGCCTATGACTTTGGTGTGAAGCGCAACATTCTGCGCATGCTCGCCGAGCGAGGTTGTCGTATCACAGTGGTGCCAGCTAAGACGAGCGCAGCAGATGTACTTGCAATGAAGCCAGATGGTGTGTTCTTGTCCAATGGCCCAGGCGATCCGGAGCCATGTGATTATGCGATTGCCTCTACCAAGCGATTTATTGATGCAGGTATTCCCTTGTTCGGTATCTGTCTGGGGCACCAAATCATGGGGCTGGCTGTGGGCGCAAAGACAATGAAGATGAAGTTCGGTCACCGTGGTGCAAACCATCCGGTACAAAATACGCAGACCAAACAAGTAATGATTACCAGCCAAAACCATGGCTTTGCTGTCGATGCGACAACGTTGCCTGCCAACGCGCGCGTTACGCACGTATCCTTGTTCGATGGCACTTTGCAGGGCTTCGAGTTGACTGATAAGCCGGCGTTTTGCTTCCAAGGGCATCCCGAAGCTAGCCCTGGACCGCATGACGTTGATACATTGTTTGATCGCTTCATAGCGATGATGGGTAAATAAATGGCAAAGCGTACAGATATAAAAAGTATTTTGATCATCGGTGCCGGTCCTATCGTCATCGGTCAGGCCTGTGAGTTCGATTACTCCGGCGCGCAAGCCTGCAAGGCATTGCGTGAAGAGGGCTATCGTGTGGTCTTGGTGAACTCGAATCCGGCTACGATCATGACGGATCCTAATATGGCGGATGCAACTTATATCGAGCCTATCACTTGGCAGATGGTAGAGAAAATCATCGCCAAAGAGCGTCCTGATGCGATCTTGCCGACCATGGGCGGGCAGACTGCACTGAACTGTGCTTTGGATTTGGCTAAACATGGCGTGTTGGAAAAGTATCAGGTTGAGATGATCGGCGCATCGCGCGAAGCCATCGACATGGCCGAAGATCGCGAGAAGTTCAAGCAGGCGATGACCCGTATCGGGCTGGCATCAGCACGTTCGGCGATTGCGCACAGCATGGAAGAGGCGCTACAAGTGCAGCAAGTGATGGGCTTCCCTACCATTATTCGCCCGTCCTTCACTATGGGCGGCAGCGGTGGTGGGATTGCTTACAACCGCGAAGAGTTCGTCGAGATCTGCGAACGCGGTTTGGAAGCGTCGCCGACCAAAGAGTTGCTGATCGAAGAATCGCTGCTCGGTTGGAAAGAGTACGAGATGGAAGTCGTGCGGGATCGCAATGATAACTGCATCATCATCTGTTCCATCGAGAATTTAGATCCTATGGGCGTGCATACTGGCGACTCAATCACGGTTGCGCCTGCGCAGACTTTGACTGACAAGGAATACCAAATTTTGCGTGATGCCTCATTGGCTGTATTGCGTGAAATAGGCGTGGAGACCGGCGGTTCCAATGTGCAGTTCTCTATCAATCCAGACGATGGGCGTATGGTGGTGATTGAGATGAATCCGCGTGTGTCGCGCTCTTCCGCATTGGCCTCTAAGGCGACTGGTTTTCCAATCGCTAAGGTTGCCGCGAAATTGGCTGTCGGGTATACCTTGGATGAATTGCAAAATGACATCACGGGTGGAGCAACGCCAGCCTCTTTTGAGCCGACTATCGATTATGTCGTAACCAAGATTCCTCGTTTTGCTTTCGAAAAATTTCCTCAAGCGAATGACAGGCTGACCACACAGATGAAATCTGTCGGTGAGGTGATGGCGATAGGCCGTACTTTCCAAGAGTCATTCCAGAAAGCCTTGCGCGGCCTTGAGGTTGGTGTAAATGGTTTGGATAGTAAATACGCTGACCGTGACGCAATCTGTGCGGAGATGGGTAATCCCGGACCAGATCGAATCTGGGCGGTAAGCGATGCCTTTCGCATCGGCATGACTGTTGAAGAAGTATTCAATGTTAGCAAAATCGATCCTTGGTTCTTGGTTCAGATAGAAGATTTGGTACGCCAAGAGACCTCTCTATTGGGACGTAATTTAGAGAGTGTCAATGTGGTTGAATTGCGCCAGTTGAAACGCAGTGGATTTGCGGATGCGCGCATCGCGGCGCTATTGCAAACTGATGATGCCGCTGTACGAGCGTATCGCCATGCTTTGGGGGTGCGTCCGGTATACAAACGTGTGGATACTTGTGCGGCGGAGTTTTCCACCAATACTGCGTACATGTACTCCACTTATGAGGAGGAGTGTGAATCTCTACCCACCAATAACAAAAAAATTATGGTATTGGGTGGTGGACCGAATCGTATTGGACAGGGTATCGAATTCGATTATTGCTGTGTGCATGCCGCTTTGGCGATGCGCGAAGACGGTTACGAGACCATTATGGTCAACTGCAACCCCGAGACGGTTTCAACCGACTACGATACTTCAGATCGGCTTTATTTCGAGCCACTGACACTGGAAGATGTGCTGGAAGTGGTCGCGGTAGAAAAACCGATAGGCGTAATCGTGCAGTACGGCGGACAAACGCCCCTTAAGTTGGCGCATGGCTTGGCTAAAAACGGCGTGCCGATAATTGGCACTACCCCCGATATGATCGATTGCGCGGAAGATCGTGCGCGCTTCCAGGAAATGCTGCGTAAGCTGGCATTGAAACAACCGCCCAATCGCACTGCAAGCAATGTGGCGGATGGTATCGCGGGCGCAGTAGTGATTGGTTACCCGCTCGTGATGCGTCCTTCTAACGTGTTAGGTGGTCGAGCGATGGAAATCATCCATGCTCAGCCTGATTTAGAGCGTTACATGCGTGATGCAGAAGAAATGTCCAAGACCTATCCTGAGCGCATGCCCATCCTGTTGGATCGTTTCTTAAATGATGCGATAGAAGTCGATGTGGATGCAGTCAGTGATGGTGAGCGAGTGCTGATAGGTGGCATCATGGAGCATATTGAAGAGGCTGGTGTGCACTCAGGGGACTCAGCCTGTTCGTTGCCCCCCTACTCTTTGTCACCCGCGATGCAGGATGAATTGCGTCGCCAGACCGTGGCGATGGCAAAGGAATTAAATGTGGTTGGTTTGATGAACGTGCAGTTCGCTATTCAAGGCGAGACCGTATATGTTCTGGAAGTCAATCCACGCGCTTCAAGAACCGTGCCTTTCGTGTCGAAGGCGACTGGTTTGCCGCTTGCCAAAATCGCCGCGCGTTGTATGGCGGGGCAGACTTTAGCGCAGCAAGGTGTGAACAAAGAAGTGATACCTCCGTATTACTCAGTTAAAGAAGCGGTGTTCCCGTTTATTAAATTCCCTGGTGTGGATGTGATTCTTGGCCCTGAGATGAAGTCTACCGGTGAGGTAATGGGTGTGGGTGATACATTCGCTGAGGCCTTTGTGAAGTCGCAACTTGCGGCCAGCGTTAAGTTGCCTAAAAGTGGCAAGGTTTTCATCAGTGTGCGTGAAGAGGACAAACGCAGCGCAGCTGAGATCGCGCGCAACTTGGTTCAACTAGGTTTCACCATACTTGCGACGCGCGGCACAGGATCGGTAATCGCCGCCGCGGGTGTGGAAGTGACGATTGTTAATAAAGTGGCAGAAGGTCGTCCACATATCGTCGATATGATCAAAAACAGTGAAGTCAGCTTGATTGTCAATACCGTGGACAGCCGACCGAAAGTGATGCGCGACTCGTATTCGATACGTCATGCTGCACTACAAGGCCGTGTCACCTATTACACCACGATGGCTGGTGCACGCGCAGCCTGTGTGGGTATGCAGCATCTCACCGGCTTGAAAGTCTATGATCTACAAAGTCAGCATTTGCGTCTGAAATAACTTAAGAGTGGCACGAATATGAGTAAAGTCCCTTTAACAATCGTTGGTGCTGAAAAATTGCGCCAAGAATTGCAAAATTTAAAGACCGTACAGCGTCCTTCCGTGATTGCAGCAATTGCCGAAGCCCGCGCGCAGGGTGATTTGTCCGAAAACGCAGAGTACGACGCAGCTAAAGAGCGTCAGGCCTTCGTGGAAGGACGCATCCAAGAGTTGGAAGGTAAATTGGGTAGCGCACAAATCATTGATCCGCGCAGTCTCAACGCAGATGGCCGTTGTGTGTTTGCCTCAACCGTGGTCCTCGAAGATGTCAATAATGGCGATGTTGTGACATATCAGATTGTTGGGGAAGACGAAGCGGATATCAGGCAGCGCAAAGTCTCTATCAGCTCACCCATTGCACGCGCTTTGATCGGCAAGTATCAGGGGGATATAGCCGAAGTTCAGGCACCCGGTGGCGTTCGCGAATACGAAGTGGTTGAGGTTCAGTATATCTAGAGCAGAGTGAGTTTGAATCGGGAGTATCGTTAGCGCACATATCTCCCGAAAGTGTTGGCGTTGACTAGCTGCGACTGCCTAATTGTTTTTTGGTCAGTGGTTTTTTGCCCTTATGTCTAGGCATCTTTTTGATTGCGATGAGATTGGCTGCGGGGCTGGGGCGGAATATCACCAGTATCTTGCCGATATGCTGTACGGGACCAGCGTGCAACTGAGTACAGATCTCTGTCATCATCGATTCACGTAATGCCCTGTCATCACCCATCACGCGTATTTTAATCAGCTCGTGGCGAACTAAGCTCGCGTCTATCTCTTTTAATACGGATTCGGTCAAGCCAGCATTTCCTATCATCACAATCGGATTAAGGGAGTGGGCGCGACCTTTTAAAGCAAGGCGTTCGGATACGGAGAGCGTGAGCATAATGACTTTCAAAAAATTAGGTTCGGATTCTAAACGATGAAACCTTCTAAAACCAGCAAACAATGGATGCGCGAGCATGTTAACGACCCTTTTGTGCAAATGGCGCAGAAAGATGGTTATCGTTCCCGTGCGGCATATAAACTATTAGAGATCAACGAAAAAGATCACCTGTTCAAGCCCGGCATGGTGGTGGTTGATCTGGGGGCGACACCGGGAGGTTGGTGTCAGGTGGCGGCGCGGGAAGTAGGCCGCAGCGGTAAGGTTATTGGCTTGGATTTGCTGCCGCTGGACCCGTTGGCAGGGGTGGATTTCATACAAGGCGATTTCCGCGAGGAGTCCGTACTCAAGCAGCTGCACGAATTGTTGGCTGGGCGTCAGGTGGGACTTGTAATGTCGGATATGGCACCCAATATGAGCGGTGTAGCTACTGCAGATTTGGCGCGAGCTTTGTATCTTGCTGAGTTGGCCATGGAGTTCGCCATTGAGCAGCTGCAGTCGGATGGGCACTTCTTGGTAAAAGTTTTTCAAGGTGCGGGCTTTGAGGCGTATCTCAAGTTGATGCGCAGCCACTTTAGTAAGGTAGTTACGCGTAAGCCCAAAGCTTCTCGAGATCGCAGTAGTGAGCTATATCTGTTGGCGAGCGGTAAACTTTAGTGGGTGGCTTGAGTAATCAACTAAACCATAGTCTAATGCAAGACCTTGCTGAGCATGACAGGGTTGATTGAGGAAGAATCGTGAATAATTTCAAGAGTGTCGCAATTTGGTTGGTCGTAGCGTTGGTGCTGATGACCGTATTTAATCAATTTAATACCCACCAGCAGTCGTCTTCGCAAGCGCAGCTAGACTATTCGCAATTTTTGGAGCAGGTCAAGCAGGGGCAGATTGCTAAGGTCACTATCGAAGGTCGCACCCTTAAAGCCACCACGACGGATGGTAAGCGTGTCACCAGCTATGCGCCCAGCGACCTATGGATGGTCTCAGACCTGCTTAAGAATGGTGTGAAGATTGAGGCTAAGCCGGAGGAAGAACAGTCCTTCTTGATGAGTATTTTCGTTTCTTGGTTCCCTATGCTTTTGCTGATTGCGGTATGGGTATTCTTCATGCGTCAAATGCAGGGCGGCGGCAAAGGCGGGGCGTTCTCATTTGGCAAATCGCGCGCTCGTATGTTGGACGAAACTAAAGAGCGTATCACCTTCGCCGATGTGGCTGGTTGCGACGAGGCCAAGGAAGAGGTTTCCGAACTGGTTGATTTCCTAAAAGATCCCTCCAAGTTCCAAACATTGGGTGGGCGCATCCCGCGCGGTGTGCTGTTGGTGGGTAATCCGGGTACCGGTAAAACTTTGCTGGCGCGTGCCATCGCTGGTGAAGCCAAGGTGCCGTTCTTCTCTATTTCAGGCTCTGATTTTGTCGAAATGTTTGTTGGCGTGGGCGCTTCCCGTGTGCGCGATATGTTCGAACAAGCTAAAAAGCAAGCGCCCTGCATCATCTTTATCGATGAAATCGATGCGGTAGGCCGTCATCGCGGCGCTGGCATGGGCGGGGGGAATGATGAGCGTGAGCAGACCTTGAACCAGTTGCTGGTAGAGATGGACGGTTTTGAAGGTGCTTCTGGCGTGATTGTGATTGCCGCGACGAACCGTCCCGACGTGTTGGATGCAGCTTTGCTGCGCCCAGGCCGTTTTGACCGTCAAGTGGTGGTTGGTCTGCCTGATATCCGTGGTCGCGAGCAGATACTGTTGGTACATATGCGCAAGATTCCAATGGGCAATGACGTTAAAGCGGAAATATTGGCGCGTGGTACGCCAGGATTTTCGGGTGCAGACTTGGCTAACTTAGTCAATGAGGCGGCATTGTTTGCTGCGCGTAGCAACAAGCGTTTCGTCGAGATGGATGATTTTGAGCGCGCTAAAGATAAAATCATGATGGGTGCCGAACGGCGTTCTATGGTGATGCCGGAGGAAGAGCGTCGTAACACGGCTTATCATGAGTCTGGTCATGCGGTGGTTGCCAAGCTGCTGCCTAAAACCGATCCCGTGCACAAGGTGACCATCATTCCACGTGGCCGTGCTTTGGGGTTGACCATGCAGTTGCCAGCGGAAGATCGCTATAGCATGGATAAAAATCGCATTCTCGACACGATTGCGGTGCTGTTTGGCGGACGTATTGCCGAGGAGTTATTCATGAATCAGATGACGACAGGTGCATCGAACGATTTTGAACGCGCTACGACGATGGCGCGCCGTATGGTGACTCAATGGGGTATGTCTGACTCACTGGGCACTATGGTCTATAGCGAAGACGAGACCGAAGCATTTTCTGGCCGTCCATACAATACGACACGTAACATCTCCGAAGCGACTTTGCAGAAAGTGGATGCTGAGATACGCCGTATCATTGATCAGCAATACAATCTGGCACGCCATCTGATTGAGACCAATCGCGACAAGATAGAAGCTATGACAGCGGCGCTGTTGGAGTGGGAGACTATAGACTCTGATCAGATTAATGACATTATGGCAGGTGAGCCTCCGCGCCCGCCCAAGCCTAGTCAGCCATCAGCAGCGCCTGCTGCACCTAAGGACACTCCGCCGACAGCAGCTGCACCGAGCACCACGACTCAAGAGACATAAATTTCTGTGAATGAAATCAAGGGAAGGTGTTCAGGACTGTTACCTGCACTTTCCCTTTTTGCTTGGATTGAACTATGTTTTTTTGTGGACAAACCCCGTTATTACTTGCGCGCCCATTGGTGATGGGTATCGTCAATGTCACACCGGATTCTTTCTCTGATGGTGGCAGTTACAACTATTGTGAGGGTGCGATTTCCCATGCTTTACAATTGATTGCGGATGGTGCGGACATCATTGATATAGGGGGTGAATCTACCCGTCCTGGTGCGCTATTTGTATCGCTACAAGAAGAGTTGGATCGGGTGATTCCCGTTATCGAAGGTTTGCGTGGTAATGCTGTACCCATTTCTATCGACACCTACAAACCTGAGGTGATGCGCGCAGCTATCGCAGCGGGTGCGCAGATGGTCAATGATGTAAACGCATTGCAAAATGAAGAAGCGATGCTGGTCGTGGCGCAAAGTAAAGTGGCTGTGTGTTTGATGCACAGGCAGGGTGATGCACAGGATATGCAGTCGCAACCACGCTACAAAAATGTCGTGTTGGAGGTCAGTGCTTTTCTGCGTGAGCGTATCGCTGCGTGTGAGGCGGCAGGAGTAGAGCTTGATCGTATCGTGATAGATCCAGGCTTTGGATTTGGCAAGACGGTTGCACATAATTACGCACTGCTCGCTAATATGTCTGAGCTCGCCGAGTTGGGCGTACCCGTGCTCGCGGGGCTGTCGCGCAAATCCATGTTGGGGGCTGTGACCGGACAGGAAGTCGGGCAACGGTTGCCCGCCAGTGTCGCTGCTGCGCTAATCGCTGTGCAGCGTGGCGCGAACATCTTGCGTGTGCACGATGTAAAAGCGACGCAGGATGTTTTACAGGTTTGGTATGCAGTCAATGGAGAGGCGTAAGGTAAGCGCTGCCCCGTTAAAGCAATCTAGATAAGGAAGACTCATGAGTAGGAAATATTTTGGTACGGATGGGGTACGTGGTCGTGTGGGGGTGCATCCCATTACTCCGCAGTTTGTGATGCACCTTGGGTATGCGGCAGGCAAAGTGTTAGCCACGGCTACGCACAACTCAGGCGAGCGTCCATCTGTACTGATAGGCAAGGACACTCGCATCTCGGGCTATATGCTTGAATCTGCTTTGGAAGCAGGGCTGATTGCAGCCGGTATCGATGTTTATTTGGCAGGCCCGATTTCTACGCCAGCTGTAGCGTATCTGACGCGTGCGTTGCGCTTGCAGGCAGGCGTGGTGATTTCTGCTTCGCATAATCCTTTTGAAGATAACGGTATCAAGTTTTTTTCCGCCAACGGCAACAAGCTGCCGGATGAGGTGGAGCTTGCGATAGAGGCAGCATTGGATGAACCGATGGTCACTAATAATTCGAATGGATTGGGCAAGGCCAAGCGTCTGGATGATGCGGTAGGGCGTTATATCGAATTCTGTAAAAGCACGTTCCCTTATGAGATGGACTTGCGTGGTATGAAGATCGTGGTAGATAGCGCGCACGGAGCGACCTATCACACGGCCCGCCACGTTTTCCATGAGCTGGGAGCCGACGTGATCGCGATTGGTGCACAACCGGATGGCAAAAATATCAATGATGGTTATGGCGCAACTGCCCCAGCTAATCTACGTAAGGCAGTAGTTGAATATAAAGCTGACATCGGAATCGCGCTCGACGGTGATGGTGATCGTTTGATTATGGTTGATGCAGAAGGCAAGCTATACGATGGTGATCAGTTGTTATACGTGATTGCAAGGCATCGTCAGGCCACTCATAAAATGCACGGTGGTGTGGTGGGCACATTGATGACCAATCTGGCTTTTGAGCACGCCATGCACAAGCTTGGTATACCCTTTAAACGTGCCAAGGTGGGTGACCGTTATGTGATGGAAGTGTTGCAGCAAGAAGGTTGGCAACTGGGTGGCGAGAACTCTGGACATATCTTGTGCCTAGATAAACACAGCACCGGTGATGGCATCATTTCGGCGTTGCAGGTTCTGCGCGCCTTGGCTGAGAGTAAACATACGCTAGCACAGGCTGCTGTTGCGTTGGTGATGTACCCACAAGTGCTCATCAACGTGAAAGTGGAGAAGGCGGCTAGTTGGGTGAAGAACGAAGTTATTCAGGCGGCAGTAACTGACGCTGAGAAGCATTTGGCAGGCAAAGGCAGAGTGCTGTTACGCCCTTCAGGCACCGAGCCGTTGTTGCGTGTGATGGTAGAGGGCGAAGACCAGCAATTGGTCGAGCAATCTGCCCAGCGTATCGCTGAGGTGGTGCGTCAGGTTGCGGCCTCGGCTTAAGACAAGATAAGCGCGGGTCGCCAATGCCTGATCGCCCAATCCAATACTTCCTGTGATGGGTAAAACTGCAACTCTGCAGGAGGGTGCTGGTGCAAAAAAATCAGCGCGTCATATAGCGTTTCCGTCACCTTATTTTTATTGAGCGGTGGTGCCAAGGTCTGCTTGCTCAGCTTCTCGCCATCTGCGTTTGCTACCACCGGCAGGTGCATATAGTGGGGCGTGGGCAAGCTCAATAATCTTTGTAGGTAAATCTGTCGCGGTGTGGACAGCAGCAGGTCGGCACCACGCACGATATGGCTGATGCCTTGTTGTGCATCGTCCGTCACTACCGCGAGTTGATAAGCGAACAAGCCATCCGCACGCTGGATTACAAAGTCGCCGATGTCTTCTGCTAGGTTTTGTATGAGCCGACCTTGCAGGACATCATCGAATTCAATCTGGGAGGTGGGAGGAGAAAGGCGTGCGGAGAGCATGTTGGTGCGCACCCGCCACGTCCGGCCTTCGCGTCCCGCCGGAATACCGTTGCGACAAGTGCCGGGATAGACCGGCCCTTCGATACCTTGCAAGGCCGAATCGGCAACCTCTTTGCGCGTGCAGCAGCATGGATATACCGCACCGATATCTTTTAGTTTTTGCAAGGCATCCGCATAAGCCGAACTGCGCTGACTTTGATAAAGCACTTCGTCATCCCAGTGCAATCCATAGCTTTCTAGTGTGCTCAGAATGTCGTCCGCAGCTTTAGGTGTGCAACGTGGAGTATCCAAGTCTTCCATGCGCACCAGCCAAGCACCGTGATGATGCTTCGCGTCTAGGTAACTGCCAAGTGCGGCGACGAGTGAACCGAAATGCAGCGGGCCGGTAGGCGAGGGGGCAAAGCGCCCACGATAGTCAGACGATGAGGGCGACATTCAGTTGCAGGACGAGCATCGCCAAAAATTAAGCGATGACGATTTCTTCCTCAAACTCTAATCCCACTTTGCCATCTTTCACATCTACGATGACCTTGCCGCCATTGGCTAATTTGCCGAACAGCAGTTCATCGGCGAGGGCGGAGCGTATGGTGTCTTGTATCAGACGTGCCATCGGACGCGCGCCCATCTTGGGATCAAAGCCGTGTTTGCCCAGATAGTCTTTGAGCGCATCGGTGAACACTGTCTCGACTTTTTTCTCATGCAGTTGTTCTTCGAGTTGCATCAGGAATTTATCTACGACACGTAGGATGACTTCGTGATCCAGCGGGGCGAAGGAAATCGTTGCATCCAAACGGTTGCGGAATTCAGGAGTGAAGGTGCGTTTGATGTCGGCCATTTCGTCGCCGCTGGTGCTGCTTTGTGTGAAGCCCATGTTGCTCTTGTTCAACGCTTCGGCACCCGCGTTGGTGGTCATGATGATGACCACATTGCGGAAATCGGCTTTGCGCCCGTTATTGTCGGTGAGCGTACCGTGATCCATCACTTGCAGCAGGATGTTGAAGATGTCTGGGTGTGCCTTTTCAATCTCATCGAGCAACAAAACCGCGTGTGGTTGTTTGCTGATCATCTCAGTGAGTAAGCCGCCTTGGTCGAAACCGACGTAGCCGGGAGGCGCGCCGATTAGACGCGACACGGCATGTCGCTCCATGTATTCGGACATATCGAAGCGGTGCAGTGGCATACCCATCGCGTAAGCCAGTTGGCGCGCGACTTCGGTCTTACCTACACCGGTGGGGCCGGAGAATAGGAAGCTGCCGATGGGTTTCTGCGGGCTGCCCAAGCCGCTACGTGACATCTTGATTGCAGTAGCAAGCGCGTCTATGGCTTTGTTCTGGCCAAATACGACAGCCTTCAAATCGCGATCTAGCGTCTTCAAAGTATTGCGGTCGTCGCTGGATACGGTGCGCGGCGGGATGCGTGCGATCTTGGAGATGATCTCCTCAATCTCGTGTTTGCCGATGAGTTTTTTCTGTTTCGATTTGGGCAGAATGCGTTGCGCCGCACCCGCTTCGTCCAACACGTCGATGGCTTTGTCCGGCAAATGTCGATCGGTGATGTAGCGCGCGGAAAGCTCAGCTGCGCTGGTGATGGCTGCGGCACTGAACTTGACGCTGTGGTGTTCTTCAAAACGCGACTTCAAGCCTTTTAATATGGCGACGGTCTGCTCGACGCTGGGTTCAGGTACATCTACTTTTTGGAAGCGGCGCGACAGTGCGTGATCTTTCTCGAAGATGCCACGGTATTCCTGATACGTGGTCGCACCTATGCATTTCAACTGCCCATTGGACAGCGCGGGCTTGAGCAGGTTGGAAGCATCCATGGTGCCTCCAGAAGCGGCACCCGCACCTATCATGGTATGAATTTCGTCGATAAACAGGATGGAGTCTGGCGCATCGTTGAGCTCTTTTAACACGGCTTTAAGGCGCTGTTCGAAGTCGCCGCGATATTTGGTGCCAGCCAGCAACGCGCCCATATCTAGCGAATATACGCGCGCAGTTTTGAGGATGTCCGGCACATGGTCTTCGACGATGCGGCGCGCCAAGCCCTCTGCGATGGCGGTCTTGCCCACGCCAGCTTCGCCGACCAGTAAGGGATTGTTCTTGCGGCGACGGCATAGGGTTTGAATGACGCGCTCAAGCTCCAAATCACGGCCTATTAGCGGATCAATCTTGCCCGCCAGCGCTTGAGCATTGAGATCTAATGTATAGCTCTTTAACGCGCTATCTTCCGATGCGGGTTGTGTTGCCTCGTGGGGCGTGGTGCTGGGGGGGGCGGGTTCTTCGGGATTATCACCGTTGACCAAAAGATTAATCACATCCAGACGACTCACGCCACGCTCGATGAGGAAATGCACTGCATGTGAATCTTTTTCACCGAACAATGCAGCGAGGATGTTGGCGCCCGACACTTCTTTTTTATTGGCGGATTGCACGTGCAAAATGGCGCGCTGTATCACTCGTTGAAAACCGACTGTAGGTTGCGTATCAGCTTCACCGCTGCCGGGAATGACGGGTGTATGTGTATCAATAAAGGTGGAGAGCACGTTGCGCAGTTCTTCGATGTCAATTTTGCAGGTGCGCAGTATTTGCGCAGCGGTCGCGTTGTCCAGCATGGCGAGGAGCAAATGTTCGACAGTGATGAACTCGTGACGTTTTTGTCTGGCAGCGACAAAGGCCAAGTGCAGACTGACTTCCAATTCTTGGGCGATCATTTCAATTTTCCTCCATGACGCATCGTAGCGGATGCTCATGCTGTTTAGCAAACTCCATCACTTGCACGGTCTTGGTCTCAGCAACATCGCGGGTATATATGCCGCAAACTGCCGAACCTTCGTTATGCACTTTGAGCATCACTTTTTGGGCATGTTCAAGATTCATAGTAAAAAAACGTTGTAAGACCTCAATGACAAGGCGCGCTCAAACCCCAAGTGCAACATATTTAGGAGAGAATGTTGCATGAGTAAAATCTACACACAATTGAGTATTGAAGAGCGGACGATGATTCAGACGCAGTTATCGCTAGGGTTCAA
>Ga0172373_10006482_pt1 | contig 15543 bp, 13 predicted proteins | sample Lak10m_2_FD_114546 | JGI IMG/M metagenome (GOLD analysis project Ga0172373, IMG submission 114546) | Freshwater microbial communities from Kabuno Bay, South-Kivu, Congo - kab_092012_10m | ecosystem: Environmental > Aquatic > Freshwater > Lake | place: Democratic Republic of the Congo...
ATATGGACGCTTTTTTTAAAGAAATCTTTTGAAAATTTTAGATTATCACTTCATAAAATCACAAAAACCAATAATAGTATGGCTTTCAAAATGTTTTTATTTTAATTTTGAGGAAACTCCAGTTATTTAATAAATTTAAAAAAATGATATCATGAAAGAAGTATTGTTTTTTCAACACAAAAAGGAAAATATCCTTGATCATCTTATATATCTTTTCAAAAATAAAGGTGGGTGGAAATTAAATGACTCAACACACCAATTTTATCATAAGTTTGAATGGCCAGATATTATTTTAGCTGATAGGAGAAGGGTTTTGAGTTTTCCGAAATTAGATGGGAATGCTATTGAGTTACTAGGTTCTTATACATTTAATAATTTTGAAAAAATTGGACAAGTGACTTTATATAAACCTGCTATATTAAGTTGCGCAAAAGATTATTTGAAAGCCTCTGGCACCATCTCAATTAATTTTGAGGATACAAAGAAAATCATAGAAATACTCTCCGAAATAATATTAATTCATGAATTTGTGCATTGGTTGGTTGAAGTTGGTGAATCACCTAAACTAGAGTACATGTCTCAAACACAAAAAACTGCTAAAAGTTATGGCTTAAATGATATTAAATATAAAGGGCAAATAAATGATTTTAAGTATATTGATATAGATGAAATTTCATACCATGAATCATTTGCGCAAATTTTCACTAACTATTTCTGCAACTTATTTGGTGGGGAACATTGGGCAGTTTTTTCTTGGCTACAAAATCAACAACCAATACAATATGTTATTTACAAAGATTTGTTCCCTGCAGTTTGGGGAGGTAGGGATATGATAATTGATGGGGTTTTCCCAGATCAAAATATAGAAATAATTGAAGAAAAACATTTGGAACAAGTTTTTGATTTATTAAATTTTACAAGAGATGTAGATTGTCAGTCATTTGAATTATTGAAAGTGTTATCATCTAATTATTCTGTGGATGACAAGAAAAATAAATGTTTTGGTTTTTGTGAAAAAACAATTAAAGCAATTGAACTAGAATCAGCCTGTTATTTTAAAATTGTAGAAAAGTGTAAGTTATTACATTCCGACTTAGTTTCTAAATATAAAGGAAGAATTAGCGGTAAAAAATATGGATTATAAATTAAAATATTATGACTGTAAAATATAATCACCCACCTGTAACTACTGGAAATCCGTTTCAGAATTTTAATCCAAATAACAGACATCATTATCCTAATGGAATGTCTGGAATTTATGTATGGGGTTTAAAAATAAAAATAAATCAAACTCTTAAATTTGTACCTCTTTATGTTGGTATAGCTAAAGATTTAGGGGAACGACTTTGGACACATTATTGTAATAATAGGGAAAACGGAAATTGGAATTGGTATGTTTTTAACTATTGTTCTTTAAAAAATTTATCTGATGTAACTGATTTATATAAATCTATATACACTGCTGATTTTGATATAAAGAAAATAAATAAATCCTTCAAACATCGTTATACAGATAAATTGGTTTGGTTTAATGATAAAGAATTTTTTAATCTCAAACTAAATACAAATCATTCAAATTACTTTAGAAATGCAGGAGTACTTTCGTCAATTCTACCAGGTGGTGATTTAGATCAAATAATTCTGGCAGATAACTCTAAAAAAAGCACTTGTAATATTCTTAAAAACAATATCATCTGTTCAAAAAAAATTTTTAATGATAATTTTTATTTTGTCTACTCAACTCTAGACACTAGTAATGAACCGTGGAGTATAAAAAAAAATGATGGTCCTGTTAAAAAACAAGCCCGAAATATTGAAGTAGCAACAAAATTTCTTTTACAAAAAATTGGAGTATTTACTGGCTCCGATTCCAAAAACAAAGTAGATAATTTTAATAAAATACAAATTGATTTGCAAAACATTCAAAATGATCTAATTAATCTTGGCTTAATTAATAATGAATACAATTATAATTTACCATTAATATTAAAAAACACATAAGTCTTTTTAATCAGCTTAATTATTTCAAATGATGATTTCAAGTAATTTGATTTAAATGTCATATAGTTTTAGAATTTGATTTCTTCATTAATTTCAGTAGTTTTTAAAGACACTAAATTATCTTACATAAAAATAGCTACGACACACATTTGACACATCATAATTGACTTTTCTTCATTCTTGTGTTTTCTTTGCTGAAAATTAAAAATAACAGCTATGAAAAACGAAACAAAAATGAAGAAGGTTTTAAAACCAGTTGCAGGTACCGAACAGCAGTTTGCTTTAGTGTTCACAAAAGTTTTGTGCCCTAACTCTTATGAAAGTAAGTGGAAGCGTATGCTTGATCTTCAGGCAACCAGACGTAAGTATAAGGATATGTTACAGGGTATTCCTGCTGTGCCTGGAGTGATAATTATTTCAGGTAGAAAAAAAGATAATGGTGTAACTACATTAAAAATAATTCGTTCTAACACGAGTTTAAAGGACGATGTGTATGCTGCTCAGAAAGGTGAGCGTATCGTGAATTTTATTGAGTTAATTCAAAACAACAATTATTCCTCCTTGGAATTCCAGTACGCCAAAAGTGCGTAGTGGAATTTGACCGGAGTTTTATTAACTAAAAACAACTAAACATGACTACTAATCAATTAACCAAAAGTGACCAAAAAATGTTAGACGATCTAAAAATCAAATCAACTACTAAAACAAAATTATTAATTGAACTATTTTATTATCGTTTTTTCAAAATTATATCTACGCTTTTTGCAATGTTTTTCTTCACACTATTGATTTTTGCAATATCATACATAATTTATGTTCAAGGTTTTGGTTTTAGTTTATATGCTGGTTTGTTTTATGTGTTATGTCATTACATTTTCTTTAATTTTTATCTTAAAAAAAGATATAACAAAACTATGCAACCATTACATTATTTAATGATGGAGGCAGAAAGCATATTAAGTTTTAGGTTACAAAACAAACTCTATGATGATTGAGCAATACACTAAAAATTTTTGAATCATAAATAAATATTTTATTAAGTGTAAAAAAAGAATAGTTAGAGGTTTAAATTTTAATTAATCATTAACGTAAAAATTATGTCTAAAAATCAAGTTTCCTACTTTGAATTAGAAAATTCTCTAAGAGAAAGTTCTAAAAACGAATCTGTTTTCACGATTCGGGTTTTAATTTTTTTAACTCGTGTTGTAAAATTTTTATTCAGTAAATTATTTTTGTTTATAGTTACAATAACTCCGTTTATTGTGCTAATGTGGTTTTGCAACTTTAATCTTTTTTGGAGCTCAATTTACCTGATTATTCATCTAATATATTGGATTGTTATTAATTTGATTAACTACAAAATTGATTCTTCAAATGAAATTAATAAGTTAAATAAAATGATAGAAATTTATAATAGTATATTATTGGAAAAACGTAAATAATCAACCAAATCATATATGGATAAAAGACAAATCTTTATTAATTGTTTAGAGTACAAAATATGTACGGATGAAAATTTAAAAAAATCAATTCCGTTTAATGAAGCATACAGAAATTTAATTGATGGATTAATTGTTGGTATAAATAATCATAAAAAACTATCCAATAATGAATTTTTAACCGAATTACATAAACTATATGCAACTACTAATTTTCCCCTATTAAATAATTCTATACTAATAAGCATTTATTCTAAATGGTGTAACAATCCAATAATTTTTGATTGTATTATTTTTCTTAACAAGTCGATTAAAAAACCAACTATTCAAAAAAACGAATTGTTTTGGTCTAATATAATTAGATATATACATATTATAAGTAGTACAGATTACAATCAATTAAAATTAAAATTACGGTTACTCGCATTTACGGTTAATTTATGTTTGAATGATTCAAATTTACTTGACTACACACTTTTATTTAGATCAATTTTGTTTGAAGATAATTTGAAGCAGACTTACTTCGGTTCAAAAATAAATATGGCTTCAAAAGACAAAGCTATTTGTAATTTTTTTGAAAAAGTTTTCCCAATCTTTAATAAAAGAAATGCTAGCCCTGAAGTTTATAGAAAATTTTTTGAAGAATTTTATACCAGATATAATTCTAATATTTATTTAGAAGAAAGTTTTCTTCATTTTATTGATAAATTACTATCAAAAATTCATATAAATTATATTTTATGTTTCAATTTTCAAGCTTATGAAAAATTATATTTTATATATAAGTATAATCCGAAACTTATCGAAATTATAAGAGAAAGTTTTAAAGCAGCGCCTTTAATAAAGCCAAATGAATTATTTTTCTCTTTATTAACCTCTTTTGATTTGATTTCAGATATTTTTTCTAACTATTATATTTCTTATTTTTTCACTATAAACTTTTTAACAGATAAGTTGAATAATCACGAAAAAGAATGGTTAATTGATTTGTTAGAAGGAAAAAATTTAGTTTACTCAAACAATTTACCATTTAAATTAACTAAAAAACAAGTACATTTCTTTAATTCAAATTCCGACAATTATAAATTTACAGTTACTCAAGGATTAATTTATAGTGCCATTTTTTTAAATACAGGAGATATTGATTATGCAATTAAAGCCACACCATATATAAGAGATTTAAGACATTGTGATTTTTGGATTGAAACTATGTCTTATTTGCATAAAATGAAATCACATTCCAAAAATAATCATGAAGTAGATATTGGAAATCTAATGGATTACATTAACAATGAGGTAATTTTATTAGGCCGAAAAATAGATTTTAAAAATTTAAAATGGGAAAAGATAATAGAGGATTCTGCTGAATGGCATCACCAGTTGAATTTATCAGAGTCAATTAAAAGCATAAAGTTACTGGAGTTGCCAAATTCTAAAATTGGTAATTTTAAATTAAAATTAAACAATATAAATTATTCAATAACTCAATTAAAAACCAATAAAGAATTAATTATTGAAGGTTCCTATTTGAGGCATTGTGTTGCAAGCTATTGCGATAAGTGTATAAATGGCAATACATTTATTTTTTCCTTAAGAAAAAGAAATAAAAAATCAATTGAAAGACTTGTTACATTAGAAGTTAACAATGATGAAATTATTCAAGCAAGAGGTTATTCTAATAGAGATTGCAATGACATTGAAAACGAAATAATAAAAAAATGGGCAGAAGAAAATAAGTTAGAAATTAAAATAAATAAAAGCTACGTTTGGTAATTAGTTTATTTAAAACGGCACAAACGTAACTCCAATCATTGCGTTAAATCGTTGTGTTGGGTAACGATCCCATCTGTAATACCTTACGTTACCAATATTATTGAAGTTAACAAAGAAAGAAAGCATTTTACTGTATCGGTATTCTGCACCTAAGTTAACATCAGCAAATCCTTTTAACTGGATTGCTTTTTCAGTACTTTTCCCATCTTTCCATTCTTTTTGTAAAGTCCATTGTTTACCAATGTAAAATACATCAGCTTTTACAATGATCTTATCTTTTAAATTATATCTTCCGGATAAGTTAATATCAAAATCAGGACGATGCCACGCTTTTGCACTGCTATCCAATTGATAACCGTAGTAATTACCTCTGGCAATTACATTAATTTTTTCTTTCAACTGATATTTTAATTCTCCGGTTACTTGCAACAATGACGCATCATTATACACCACTTTGAATTTATTATTAAAATAATCATCGTAATTTATAAGGAAAAAGTGCATGTTTTTGTAAGTTCCATAACTCACCTTTGCATCGTAAGATGTTTTAGCACTCAAAACGCCTCTAATACCTGCATGCGCGGTAATTAAATTAAAAGTGTTTAAATAGTTTTGACTTGAATAAATAAATGGGTTAGCATTGACAAAACTTCTGAATGAATTTTTTTGTAAACCACCACTTAAACCGGCATAGGGAATTATAAAGTTGTTGTATATATCATAATGTATATTCAGTTTTGGTGAGAAGTAGAATTTAGTTGTTGTGTCGGAAAATTTATCGGCAGCTAAATTAATACCTACATCAACTTTCCATTTTTTTCCACCAGCTTCAAAGTATGGGTTTAATCGTACAATTAAGTTGTTAGTTGTATCTCTTGCAGATTTAGTATTGTAATAATCAACGGAGACGAGTGTGTTTAATTTTTCTTTATTCACGAAAAAGTTGAGTAATCCTTCTGCATTGATATTGTTTTCTGCAGTTTCAAAATTATCCGTAATGTTATAATAATTCAGTTTTACATCATGGTTAATTTTATTAGAATCGGTGTAGTAGCTTTTTAAATTTATTTTTCCATCAATCGTATTAAAGAGTTGTTTTCTGAACGCTAATGTTTCATCAAATTTTTTCGTCAACGAATCAGCATAGCCATAAAAGTGATTTACATTTCTATTGTAATTTAAATCAGCACTCAAGCAATGTTTTTTGTAATATTTCTTTACATAGGTTTTTAATTCATTATCGCTAAATGCCGCAAAACCTAAACCTTCAGGAGTGTAACGAGCAGAAAAATGCCTGTAATAAGCTCCGTATTGATAATCTTTTGAACGAAGATTATTGATGTAAAATTCAGCTAACGGACTATTGTAATTTCCGACACCCATTTTTAAATATGAATAATACAATTTCGATAATGGTTCGTTTACCATTTTCGCAGCAACTATAGGTTGAGCAATATAGGTAGTTTGAATTATTTTAGGAGAGATGCCTAGTTCTTTATTCTTTAATTTTTTTACGGTGTCTAAAATAACAGGTAAGTCACTTTGTTTTACAGCGTCTTTTATTTTAGCTTCAAAGCCACTTTGAACTACAACATTTATTTCTTCTACACCTGTTTGTGAGAATAGAGATGAAGAAATAAATAGAACTATAAAAAGTTGGATGAGTATTTTCATTATTCAGATTTTTGAAGTTGAATATTTGTGCTATCGATTACCGGCATAATGCTATCATATAATATAATGTCAGTTGCATTATTTTTAAATTCAATTTGCATGTTACTTTCTGCAGGAGGAATTACACGCAATTGTTGTTTTTCTTTGAGTTTTCTTAATTTCTCTTCTGCAATTTTAGTAAACTCAATATGCTCTGCATTGTCTATGATTGTTTGTAAAACTGCTTCTGCATTTTGTTCTTCATTTTTTTCTAAATAAATATCCGCCATGATAAGCATAGCTTTTGTGCTCCAAAAAGTTGTAGTGAATGCGTAATTGAATAAGCTATTTACTGTTTTTTCAACTTCATTAAAATCTTTAGTAGAATAATAGTATTCAGCCAATAAATAATATGCTTCTGCGCCACTTTCATTCTTCGCATTTTTAGTCAGGTATTTTAGATCAGATATAGATTCATCTTTACGGTTTGTTAAGTAAAGCGATTTTCCTCTGATTGTTCTTGCTTCCGTAATTTGTTGCGCACTTACTTTTTCATCATCCACTACTTTTTTTGCTTGCTCAACAGCCATATCATATTTTTTTGAATAATATGCAGATCGCATGGCACCAAGTTTTCCGGCTAATTTATTCTGGGCGGTTTCAGCTAAATCCTGAAGTTGAATATAAATCGGTAAACTTTTTTCATAGTTTTTTTCTTTATAATAGATGTAGGCACTTTTTTGTAATGCTATTTCGGAAAACAAGCTTCTTGGTTTAGTATTTACAAACTCGTATCCTTTTAATGCATCAGTGTAGTTCTCTTTACTGTAAGCACATTCAGCCATACAGAAGTTTGCCTCTAAACTAAATTTACCTGAAGGAAATTTAGTAATGTATTTTTGAAGTTCAGGAAAAGCTTGCTCACAATTTTTATCATCGTAATATAATTTTCGTGCCTTTTCAAAATATTGCGCATCTAGTTCACTTGAATTTACTGAGCTTCCAATTGATGTGAAATAATTTTCTAATGCTTCGGGATCATTTTTAGTTTTAAAAATTTCTTTGATGAGCGGAAGCACACTTTGAGCTGCATCTGATTGAGGATTTTGTTTTACAATGCGATCGAAATATTCAAACGCTTTATCATCATCTTTGCGATTATAATAAATTAAACCTATTGAAGTAATACAATCATCGGCAACGGTTGAATTCGGATATTTTTCTAATGTTTTTTTATAGTAAGTAATGGCATTTTCATCATCCTTTAATGCTTTGTAAGCTTCTGCAATTTCATATGAAACAGAAGAAATGTAAGGAGAAGTACTGTAATCACTTTCAAGTAATTTTAATCCATTTATTTTATCCTGATAATTTTTCAAAAGCCCATCGCAAATGGCTTTTTGATAAATAGCGTAATCAACATCTATTTTTTTAAGTTGTATAGCTGCTTCATAATTGCTTCGCGCACTTTCATACACTTTACTTAAAAAATAACAATCACCTGTTCTCACATAAGCATCTGCTTTTTTAATTTCATTGCCGCTCAGGTTGGAACTTAAAAACTTTCTGAATGCAATTCCTGCATTTTCATAATCTTGTTTTCCTTTTAACTGAAAATAACAATAACCAATATTATAATTTGAAAGTTCATATTCTTTTAAACTATATGCGCCCTGAAAAACCTGAAAGTTTTTGTATGCTTCTATTGCTTTGTTATACTCTCTGTTTAGGTAATAGATTTCTGCGTTCCAATAAACGGCTTGAGCAGTAATTACAGGATCTAAATTCATTGAAATAGCTGCCAGAAAATACGTACGGGCTGAATCTAGTTTCGAATTATTATAAAACTCTACACCTTTAAAGTAAAGCATTTTTTGATGAATCTGAGTTAGTACAACATCAGGAGAATTAATTTTTTCAATTACAGAAATGGCTTGTGTATAATTTTTTGTGAGGTAAAAACAATTAACCAAATAGGTATACGCCTCATCTTTTCTGTTTGAATTAGGATAGTTAATCAAGTAATTTTTAAATGCATGAATTGACTCGTTGAACGGATTAAAATCTTGTTCATAAGAAAGTACTGCAAAATTATACATGGATTGTTCTTTAATCAACGAATCAAATTCTAATTTTTGAGCATTAAAGAAACAACTTCTTGCCTTTGTTTTTTGGCCTAATTTCAGGTAACAACCTGCCAAATGATAAAATGCACTTTGTGCTATCGAATCTTGATTAGCAGTAGCATTCTCAAAGAATGGAATGGCTGAATTGCAGTTTTCTGTTTGGTAATAAGCAAAACCTAACTGGTAATTTTCATGTGATGTTGAAGCACCATGTTTGGTTAGATAGGAAAGTGAATTTTTATAATCTTTGATTTTAAAATAAGATTCCCCAATCAGTTGATTGATTTCATCTTTCTTTTGCACAAAATTCGAATCATTTAATAATGGTGGCGCAACACGAATTACATCCTCGTATTTACCTTGCAGAAAATAAATTTGTGCAATGTAAAACGGAACAACCGATCCGAAAGTTTCGTTATTTGTTAAACGTAAAAATCCTTCAACAGCAGTTGCATAATTTTTTTCAGAGTAAGCAATGTGCGAGTAATAATAATTAGCAGGATGTGTGTATTTATTGTCAACGTCTTTTATTTCAAAGAAATCAAGTTTAGCTTTTTCTAATTTTCCGGTTTCTAAATAGCTGTATGCTCTTTTGAAATACAATTCGGCTAACTCATCTTTTTCCAATTCATAAATATCTACTTGTTCTAAATACTGAATAGTCTCTTCATATTTTTTCTTTCTGAAATTTGATTTCCCTAAGTAGAAATAAGCTTGTTTTATTTTAATACTTTCAGGATGTTTTCTAATGAATTCTTTCATGCGCCATTCGCCATCTCTATGAAACAATTCAACTGCACATGCAGCAGCATAAAATTCTGCGTCAATGCCAACTAAATTTTGATCGCCTTTTTTAACGTAAGCATCAAATGTTTTTAATGCAGCGTTAAACTGATTTTTTTCAAATAAACTGATTGCCGATTTATATTCTTTGTCTTGTTCGATGTAAATAGTTGTTCGCTGAGCATACGTGCCGGCAACAATTACAAACAACAAAACGCAAATAAGTTTTGCCTTATTCATTAGCGTGATTTTAGTGAAGTAAAAATAGTTTTGAAAAGTCAGGGCTTATTTGCAGCATGATTTAAGTTATTAACGTGGTTGTGTTTAAATAATTACAGCAGTAAAAAAAATGAAGTAACTGCTTCGTTTATTTTTACAAGCAGTTAAACCGCATGAATACTACTCCCATCATTCAATTAAACCATGTTACCATCTTTCAGGATATTAACCCTGTTGTTACCGATTTATCATTAACTATTAATCGAGGTGAATTTGTTTACTTGATTGGTAAAACCGGAAGCGGTAAGAGTAGTTTATTGAAAACACTTTATGGAGAACTTGCATTAAAGAAAGGCGAAGGAAAAATTGCAGGGTTTGATTTAGTAAAATTAAAAAAGAAAGAGATCCCTTTTTTACGTAGAAAAATCGGAATTGTTTTTCAGGATTTCCAGCTATTGAACGATCGTTCGGTTTATGAAAATCTTCGTTTTGTAATGAAGGCAACCGGTTGGAAAAATGAAGACGACATCAGAAAACAAATCACTGATGTATTAAACAGGGTGATGCTTGCGGGTAAAGGAGAAAAAATGCCTTATGAATTATCGGGTGGTGAACAACAACGTGTTTGTGTTGCTCGCGCTTTGATTAATAAACCTGAAATCATTTTAGCTGATGAGCCAACAGGTAATCTGGATGCTGAAACATCAGTAGAAATTATGCAATTGTTTTTGGAAATTAGTAAATCCGGTACGGCAATTATTTTTGCTACACACGATATTGCATTGTACAATAAATTTCCGGCACGCACATTAAAGTTCGAAAACGGAAAAGTGCAGCAATTACAAGAGAATCTACACTAAAAACTGCAGTAAATTATCATTCTTATTAAGGTACTCGTATTGAAAGCCAAGAGTTTTTAAACGAGCTTTTAGTTCCTGTAAATGTTCGGGTTTTTTAATTTCAATACCGATGAGTGCAGGGCCGTTTTCACGGTTGTTTTTTTTCATGTATTCAAAATGAACAATGTCATCTTCTGGACTAAGTACATTACTTACAAATTCTTTTAAAGCTCCTGAGCGTTGAGGGAAACGAATGATGAAAAAATGTTTTAATCCTTCAAACAATAAGGAACGCTCGCGAATTTCTTCTGTCCGCATAATGTCATTGTTGCTTCCGCTAACAACGCACACCACATTTTTTCCTTTTAATTTTCCTTTTAAATAATTGAGCGCGGCAATTGTTAATGCACCTGCGGGCTCAACAACAATAGCTTGTTGATTGTAAAGATTTAAAATGGTGGTGCAAATTTTTCCTTCGGGAACAAGTATAACTTCATCCAATTTGTTTTTGCAAATTGCTAAAGTTTTATCTCCCACTTTTTTTACAGCTGCGCCATCTACAAATTTATCAATCTCTGCAAGCTCAGTGTTTACGCCATTCTCAATGGATGTTTTCATGGAAGGCGCTCCTTCCGGCTCAACACCAATAACTTTTATGTTGGGATTAGTTTGAGAAAAATAACTGATGCAGCCAGCTGCCAAACCGCCTCCACCAATAGGAACAAGCACATAATCAATTTCAGCATCTGCATCTTCTAAAATTTCTTTAGCTACGGTAGCTTGGCCTTCAATTACTTTTTCATCATCAAAGGGGTGAACGAATACAGCTTGGTTTGCATTACAAAAATTAACCGATGCTTTGTAAGCATCATCAAATGTATCGCCTGTTAACACAACATCAATCCATTCTTTGCCAAACAATTTTACCTGACTGATTTTTTGAGCTGGTGTTGTTGCGGGCATAAAAATGGTTCCTTTTATTTTTAGCTTTCTGCATGAGAAAGCGACACCTTGCGCGTGATTGCCTGCACTCGCACATACAACTCCATTTTTCTTTTCTTCATCGTTTAGTGATGAGATTTTATTGTAAGCACCCCTGATTTTATAGGAACGAACAACTTGCAGGTCTTCGCGTTTAAGGTAAACCTGACAATTAAATTCCTCACTCAATTGAAGGTTGAATTGCAAAGGCGTTCGCGTAGCTACGCCTTTGAGCAATTCGGATGTTTTATTTATATTTTCTAATGAAACCATTTATGGTCTTAATTTTCTTACTGCTGATCCTGCCTGCCACAACTCAGATTCACGAATTGTTTTAAGTTCTTGTTCTAGTTTTTCGCGGTAATCCGCCTTGCTACCCTCAGAAATTACACGCGCAGCTTCCTTTCCGCTTGCCACACTTTCGTATAATTCTTTAAATACCGGTGCTGCCGCATCCCTGAATTTTCCTTTCCAGTCTAAGGCTCCACGCTGTGCAGTTACTGAGGTGTTTGCAAACATCCAGTCCATGCCATTTTCAGCAACCAATGGCATTAAACTCTGTGTTAACTCTTCCACTGTTTCATTAAATGCTTCGGATGGTGAATGTCCTTTTTCGCGTAATACATTGTATTGTGCTTCGAACAAACCTGCCAGCGCACCCATTAAAATTCCACGTTCGCCGGTTAAATCTGAGTACACTTCTTTTTTGAAATCTGTTTCAAATAAATAACCTGATCCAACACCAATTCCAAGTGCTAACACTCTGTCTTTTGCTTTGCCTGTTGCATCTTGAAAAATAGCATAACTTGAATTCAAACCTTTTCCCTCAAGGAATAATCTTCTTAATGATGTTCCTGATCCTTTTGGTGCAACTAAAATTACATCTACATCAGCCGGAGGAACAATCCCTGTTTTTTCGTGAAAGGTAACTCCAAAGCCATGTGAGAAATACAATGCTTTCCCTTTTGTTAGATAAGGTTTGATAACAGGCCATGATGCAATTTGTCCGGCATCAGAAAGTAAGTATTGAATGATTGTTGCTCTTTTGCATGCTTCTTCAATATCAAATAAACTAACGCCTTCTACCCAGCCATCTGCCAAGGCTTTATCCCAGCTTTTACCGCCTTTACGCTGACCAATGATCACATTCATGCCATTGTCTTTTAAGTTAAGAGATTGGCCCGGACCTTGAACGCCATAACCGATAATCGCGATTGTTTCGTTTTTTAATACTTCGCGTGCTTTTTCTAATGTAAATTCTTGTCTTGTTACTACGTTTTCTACAACGCCTCCAAAATTGATTTGTGCCATGTTTATTTAGTTATTAAAATGTTTAATGATGGTGTTATTATTGTTTTCTAATTCTTTTAAATAAGAGGTTAAGGTACGCATTGGTTTGGTAACTGCAACCATTCCGCTTCTCACGTATTCAAGCATTCCAAATCTTTCTAATGCATGAAAGAGTTGCTGAATTTCTTTTTCATCGCCTGTTTTTTCAACCACAACAAATTCGGGAGCAATGCTTAAAATTTTTGCATGTTGTTCGTTAATGATTTTCATGAACAATTCGTTTTCTTTAAAAGCATCAGCCGATAATTTATACAATGCAATTTCTCTGCTGATGATTTCAGGAATGACATGATAAAACGCTTTCAGAACTTCAACTTGTTTTTCAATCTGTTTCACCAATTTTTGTACTTGATCTAAGGTAACAGTAACAACAATTGTATAACGATAAATTCCCTTGATTTCAATTTCACTTGCAGTTATACTTTCTATGTTGATGTGTCGGCGGGTGAAGATGATGGTTATGCGATTCAATAAACCGATTTGATCTTCAGTAAAAATACTTATGGTATAGGTTGTTTTCATTTTTAAATTTTATTCCAATATCACTTCAGAAACACTTGCACCTGTTGCCACCATTGGGAAAACATTTTCTTCGTTTTCCACAACTACTTCTAACAAATAAGATTCTTCACATGCAAGCATTTCGTGAATGGCTTCGTTAAGATCTTTTCGTTCAGTAATTTTTTTTCCTTTGATTCCGTATCCTTCAGCAATTTTTATGAAGTTTGGATTTTTCATTTCAGTAAAAGAATAACGTCTGTCAAAGAATAACTGTTGCCACTGACGCACCATTCCTAAAAAGTTATTGTTCAATACTAAAATTTTTACTCCGATATTGCTTTGCATGATAGTTCCTAATTCCTGGATAGTCATTTGAAAACCACCATCACCAAGGATGGCAACCACTTGCTCTTTTGGTTTTGCCACTTTTGCTCCTATAGCTGCAGGTAATCCAAAACCCATCGTTCCTAATCCACCGGATGTTACATTATGGTTCGGAATATTAAATTTATAATAACGAGAAGTGATCATTTGGTGTTGACCAACATCCGTTGCAACAATTGCGTTTCCATTACTTAGCACATGAAATTTATGTACTACTTCTGCCATTCTTAGTTTTTCTGAATTTGGTTCAATGGCATGTTGAATTACTTTTTCGTGCTCAATTTTATTGCAATCTTCAAAACGCTTTAACCATTCTTTGTGCGAGTTGTTGTTTACTTTTGGAATAAGTAATTCCAATGCTTCTTTTGCATCGCCCAACACAGCAACATCAGCAGGAATAATTTTATTGATTTCAGCAGGATCAATTTCTATGTGAATAACCTTTGCTTGTTTTGCATATTTACTTACGTTTCCGGTTACACGATCATCGAAACGCATTCCTACTGCAATTAATAAGTCGCATTCGTTGGTTAGTAAATTCGGACCATAGTTACCATGCATGCCCAGATAACCAACATACAATGGATGTTGTGGTGGGAAAGCTGATAACCCAAGTAAGGTAGAAGCAACAGGAATTCCTGCTTTTTCAACTAATTGCATTAATTGCTTTTCCGCTCCTGATAATAAAATACCGTGGCCACAAAGCAGGTAAGGTTTTTTGGATTGATTGATTAATTCTGCAGCTTTATTGATGTTATCCTCATTTAATTTAGGATGAGGAAAGTAACTTCTTACGCCTTCACATTTTTTGTATTCGTAAGTTGTTTTTCCAAACTGAGCATCTTTTGTAATATCAACCAACACTGGCCCAGGTCGACCAGATGTTGCGATGTAAAAAGCTTTTGCAATTGCAGGAGCAATTTCTTCCGGCTTTGTTACCTGAACATTCCATTTGGTAACCGGCATGGAAATGCCCACTACATCTGTTTCTTGAAACGCATCGGTTCCCAATAAATGAGAATGCACTTGACCTGTTATACAAACTAAAGGTGTTGAATCAATTTGCGCATCTGCAATACCTGTAATTAGGTTTGTTGCTCCCGGGCCTGATGTAGCTAAAGCCACACCTGGCTTTCCCGACACTCGTGCATAACCTTGTGCAGCGTGTGTAGCTCCTTGTTCGTGTCGAACCAAATAATGCGTTATCTGATCGCTGTAATCATACAACGCATCGTAAACAGGCATGATGGCTCCACCTGGATATCCGAAAATATCTTTTACGCCTTCATCCAACAAGGCAAGAATTACTGCCTCAGCGCCGGTAACTTCTTTAAAATACTTATCGTGTTTATTCATTTTTAAAATTTATTTAATCAAAGTTGTCAGTTCGAGCGAAGTCGAGAACTCTTTTGTGTTCACATTTCGACTTCGCTCAATGTGACACTTTATTTTTCAGTTCTTTATTAAATACTTATCTTGTTAATTCATTTTTAA
>Ga0172373_10006483_pt1 | contig 15542 bp, 19 predicted proteins | sample Lak10m_2_FD_114546 | JGI IMG/M metagenome (GOLD analysis project Ga0172373, IMG submission 114546) | Freshwater microbial communities from Kabuno Bay, South-Kivu, Congo - kab_092012_10m | ecosystem: Environmental > Aquatic > Freshwater > Lake | place: Democratic Republic of the Congo...
AGCGTTTCGCTGACGGCTGGCACAGGCATCTCGATTTCGGGCGGTCCGATTACTAGCAGCGGTACGATTGAGGTCGTCAACAGCGCGCCGGATCAAGTTGTCGCGCTCACACAAGGTGGTACGACGACGATCACCGGCACTTATCCGAACTTTACGATCTCCTCGGCTGACCAGTACACCGGCACCGTGACGAGCGTGACTGGTCAAGGCAGCGCCGACATCTCGGTGACTGGTGGTCCGATCACTAGTACCGGCACGCTATACTTCGCGTTGTCTGACACTACGGTTGCTGCTGGTAACTATGGCACGGCTGGATCTGTGCCGTCGTTGACGGTTGACGCTAAAGGCCGACTGACCGCTGCGGCAAACGTTGCGATCTCAATCACGGCTGGGCAAGTTTCTGGACTTGGCAGCGCTGCGTTTGAAAGCACGACGTACTTTGCTCCTGCGACTACGGGTACAAAGATTCTTTCTGGTAACGGCAGCGGCGGCTTCTCCGACGTTACGGTTGGCACTGGCCTAACCTATGTTGGCGGCACGCTATCGTCGCTTGATGTCGGCGGCACCGTGACGAGTGTTGCCGTAAGCTCGACGGACTTGACCGTCTCAGGTAGTCCGATCACGAGCAGCGGAACGTTTGCGCTGGATCTTGCCAGCACCGCGGTCACGGCTGGTAGCTACGGCAACAGCACGAACGTCGGTCAGTTCACCGTCGACGCAAAGGGACGACTGACCGCTGCGGCGAACGTGGCGATTGCGATTACGTCCGGTCAAGTGTCTGGCCTCGGCTCGGCAGCATTTGAGTCGACGACGTACTTTGCACCGGCCACGACAGGCACGGCCATTCTCGCCGGCAACGGGTCAGGCGGTTTCTCCGCTGTTACGGTCGGAACTGGTCTGACCTACACAAGCGGCACGCTATCAAGCACGCAGTCGTCCGGTGTTCTGACCGACGTTCAGACGTTCACCTCGACGGGAACTTGGACGAAACCTTCAGGCGCGAAATGGGTAAGCGTTGAAATCTGGGGAGCGGGCGGAAGCGGTCGCGCACATCCGACTTTTGGAGGCGGTGGAGGTGGTGGCGCATACGCTACAAGACTATTTCTGGCTTCAGACATCAGCGCCACGGTCAGTGTCACGATTGGCGCGGGCGGCACTTCCGTAAGCGGAACGACTGTAGGCAACGCAGGCGGTAACACCTCATTCGGCGCATACCTAGTTGGCTATGGCGGCGAAGGAGGAAGCGGTAGCGGTGCTGCTGGCGGTGCTGGAACCAATTACCTTTCGTCGGTTGGCACAAATGGCTACTATGATGCCCAAGGCGGCGGATCGAATGGAGCCGCTGGAGGCAAGTCCTACTTTGGCGGCGGCGGCGGCGGAGGTTTTTCTAGCAGCGCTGCCGGTGCTGGCGGGACCAGTTACTATGGAGGCGCTGGAGGTGCGGGCAACTTCACCGGAAACGCAACCGCTGGCAGCGTGCCTGGTGGCGGTGGCGGTGGCTCTTTGGGCGGAAATAGCGGCGCAGGTGGAAACGGGAAATGCATCGTCAGCACTTGGTAATTATGAAAGCTCACGTCATTAAGGACGGAAAGGTCGTCAATACCATCATCGTCGATGCCATTGATGGCACTCCGAATTTAATTCCCGGCGACTTCGGCGGCATTGGATGGGACTACATTGACGGCAAGCTAGTCGACAATCGGCCAGAAGATCCGCCTGTCGTTTAACGCCAGCCGCTTCTATGTGGGCTGGATAACTGATCTCCTATTTAACGCCGGCAGCGGTGGTCTGTTCGGCATGGTCGGGTCGCTGGCGACAACCTGGATGCGCCTGCGCGAAAAGAAACTGGATAACCAGTTTCAGCTCAACCTGCTCGACAAGCAAGCAGCGTCAGCCGAGGCGGTTGCGTCATGGAATGCATTTATGGCGTCACAGTCCGCATCTGCATCGGATATGACCGAGAAGGTCGCGCCGTGGGCGGCTAACGTTCGCGCCGTCACTCGACCAGCGCTGACTGCGTTCCTCGTCGTCGGCGCATTCGTCGCAATTCTGATTATCGACGACGAAGCCGTAAAAGCTAACGCGCTACAGTCTTTCCAGATGTTGGCCGGAACCTCCGTCGCATGGTGGTTCGGCTCACGCATGACGACGCAGATGCACCAACCGCCGCGCAAATGAACGATCACGCCGGAACGAAACTGCTGGTCGCCAATGTTGGCGCGTGGCTTGGAACCATCATCAGCCTGCAAAACGTGCAGGTCGTCCTAGCGATTCTGTCCGGCGTTGCATCGCTTGGAGTGTCCGTTCTCTCAATGATATGGATACACAAGAAGCTCAAGGCGCTCGAAAAGGGAGTAAACGACAAGCCTTGATTTAACGCTTGCAGCAATTGTGATGACTCAGGCTCCTCTCTTGCACTTTGCTCGCGGTTTCGTCGGTCAGATCGACGAGGCGGCTGGCGTGATTCACGACGTCGCGGTCATCACCGAGGGGCGCGCGCTGGGTCATGGTGTGAACATCGACGCGACCACGCTTGAGCAGGTCAAGGCGCAGGCTGAGACGTACAGCGGCGGTCTAAAGGTGAAGATGGACCACGGCGGCGGCGCGGCTGACATCGTCGGTTATTTGCGCGAGTTCCGTATCGCCGGAAATAAGCTCATTGCCAATTTCCACGTCCTGCAAAACACGCCGCATCGCGCGTACATCTTCGAGATCGCTGACAAGATTCCCGACACGTTCGGGATGTCTATTGCGTTCTCTGGTCCGACCGAGATGGCGTCGGACAAGAAGACGGTGCTTCAGCGCTGCTCTGAGATCTACTCTTGCGATCTGGTCAGCGAGCCGGCTGCGAACGTCAATGGGCTTTTCAGCATGAAACAACTTCAAGGAATAGAAACGCCAAAAGGCAAATTTGAGATTGATTTCCCCATGAACGACGAAACCAAAAACGCCATCGCCGGCATGATTGAGTCGGCTATGATGGGCCTGGGCGAGCGCCTCTCCAAGCTGGAGTCGATGCTGCCGAAGCCTGAGGACAAGGAAGCCGCCATGGCTTCCCGTAACGACGAGATCAAGCTCGCTGCCGAGGCGGCTGGTCTCGCTGCTGTCAAGGAGTTTGCCAAGACGTTTGGCGCTCCGGTCACCAAGCCGATCGCCTCTGAAGCTCCTGCCGCCGCCGCTCCGGTTACGCAGAAGTTCGAAGAGCTGGTCGCTGCCAAGGCTTCCGAGCTGAAAGGCGACAAGAGCGCGGCCATCGCGTTTTGCGTCAAGAATCACTCTAACGAATACGCCGTCTTCCGCTCCCGCGTGCAGGCCGGTGAGGTCATCAAACTGTAAACTACTATGAGCACTCAGTACTTCGGCACGGGATCCTTCCTTGCCAACGCGACCATTACCGCTTTCCGCGCTGTGGTCATCTCAACGAACGGTGGCGTCGGTCTGTCGGCTACCGCTGGCAGCGTTGACGGCATCGCTCAGATCGATGCAGCTTCCGGCGACTATGTCACCGTGAAGTTCCTCACTCAAGGCGGCACCCAAAAGGGTACGCTGGTCGGCGCTCCCGTAACGGTGGGCGATACGATTTACGCAGGCGCGTCCGGTCAGGTCGGTCCTGCCGGGACGGTGACTATCGGCAAGAGCCTGACGACCGCTGATACCGATGGCGCGATCATCGAGTTCATCGCGAAGAACCTCTAATAGCTACCTACCATGTACACTAACGCTGCTGCCATTTTCCGTGGCGATCTTGCTGGCGTTGTTGAGCAGGCCAAGGACTTTGAGTCCAACCTGATCGGCACGCGAGTGATGCCCATCCTCAATGTTCCTCTACGCGCTGGTCAGTATCCTTGCTTTAAGCTAAAGGAAGGCCAGCTCCTCAAGAGCGACGTGAAGAATCGCACGCCGTACTCGACATACGCGCGCGGCACCCGCTCCTTTACGCAGGAGACCTACACCGCCGCTGAGTACGGCTACGAGGAAGCGGTTGACGATACGGTCGCGCTGGACGTGAGCCGTTTCTTCGACGCCGAGGTCGTCGCCGCCAAGCTCTGCTTGCGCAAGCTCCTCCTCGCTCACGAGCTGCGCGTTGCTGCGCAGATCTTCAACGCTTCGACGTTCACCTCGACGAACTCCGGTACCGCGTACACGACCGCCAATCTGGCGACGTTCGACGTGGGCCTGGACGTTGAGTCCGCCATCGACCGCATCCTCGCGCTGGGCGAAAGCCGCGACAACCTCCGCGTTGTCATGAGCAACCCGGTGTGGACGCGCATCAAGGCGTCGACCAAGTTCCAGAACCGCCTTCGCGGTACGGGCCTGTCGACCGACACGATCCTGAACGCTTCGCAGCAGGCCGCTGCCGAGGTCTTCGGCGTTGCCGAGGTCCTCATCGGTCGTGCCAGCTACGACAGCGCCAAGGAAGGTCTCGCCTTCTCGAGCGCGAACGTCTGGTCGAACTCGTACATCTGGGTGGGCGCGGTGACCGATGCTTCCTCCGGCTACTTCGGAGGCGGAACCGGCTTCACGCTAAACTGGCAGGAGTACGGCAGTCCGACTGGCGTGTTTACCTACCGTGACGAGTCGATCAAGTCAGACATCGTCCGGGCTGCGCACTACGTCTCCGAGAAGGTTGTGAACAGCAACGCGGCGCAGATCGTCGCGACGCAGTACTCCTAAACTCTGTTGGGTTGTTGTGTTATCCCCTCACCTGCCTAGCGGGTGGGGGGATTTTCTTTTTTGACGGTTCGTACTACGCAATGCGCGTATCGCTTTGCGTCATCTGTGGTAACGAGGAGCAGCACATCGAGCGTATGCTGGACTCGTTCAGTCCAGCGTTCGATGAACTGTCGCTGGTCCGAGCCATCGGCGCCCGCACGCCTGACCGCACGCTGTCTATCGCGCGCGAGTGGTGCGAGGCCAAGGACAAGACATTCCGTTTCCGCGAGCATCTGAACCAGCCTGGCGCAGAGCATTGGGAGCACGTCGACTCCTTCGGTGAAGCACGCAACGAAGCCTTCCGTCAAGGCACCGGAGACTGGCTGATCTGGTGTGACTGCGACGACCTGCTGGACAACGCAGATCGGCTGAAGGAGGTTCTGGCTGGTCTGCCTGACGAGGTTTCGATGGCGCGCTTCCTTTACGACGTCCGAGGGACCAGCAAGAAGCTGTTCCGCGAGCGAGCGATTCGGCGCAGTACGTTCGAGGCCGGCCGCAAGTGGCATCACGACGTTCACGAGAACCTGCTTCTGCTTGCCGGCGACAAGCACATCGACCTTGACGATCCGGTCTGGATTCATGCGCCGCTGGAGGTCAAGCGCGAGAACCGGCACCGCAACCTGCGGATCCTGCGCAACTCAGCACGCGACGCTGCATCGCAGTATTTCTACATTCACCAGGAGCACTACTGCTCGGGCAATTTCAAGGCAGCGGAGGAGTTCGGCAAGCTGGCGATCTCAATGCCGAACCTGCAGGACTCGTTTAAGTACGAGGCGCTGCTGAACGTAGCGCGCTGCTGCGGTAACCACCGCGAGTCCATCAATTACTGCCTTCAAGCGCATGGCGTCTTCCCGTGGTGTCGCGAGGCGCTGAACGCGCTGATTCTGCTCTACTTTGAAAAGGGCGACCGGCAGCGTGCCTACTACTGGGCGGAACGCGCGCTAGAGCGTCCAGAACCGCGATTGGAGGATCGACCGTGGACGCACGAGGCCAAGCATTACGGTTGGTACGGAGTCGATCTAGCGGCACGCGCGGCACGCTACGCAGGCCACGCCGAGCGTGCGCAGCACCTGCAACACCACTTTCACGGCGGCAAGGAGCCGACTATCTCGCTGATCCATGCCACGCGCGGGCGATCCAGCAAAGCCGTTGCCTGCCGCGAAGCCTTCCTGCAAGGGGCCGCAAATCCAGCCAACGTCGAGCACATCTTCTGCGTGGACATCGACGACGGCGTCTCGATGGAGATGGCGCAGCAGTTCGTTCACGTCACCAGCAAAGAACAGAGCTGCGTTGCAGCTTGGAACCTAGGCGCGCGCAAGGCACGCGGCGACCTGCTTATCCAGCTTTCCGACGACTGGCTGCCTCCGCTGCACTGGGATTTGCAGCTCTTGGAACTAGTCGCGCTGCGTGATCTAAAGAAGGAGCAGCTAGCCATCGCCGTACACGACGGCCACCGCAAGGACGAGCTGATGTGCATGGCGATTATGTCGCGCGCACGGTGGGAGGCACAAGGCGATATGTTCTTTGCCGGCTACGAGTCGGTCTTCTCGGACAACGAGTTCAGCCATCGAGCCTGGGCCGACAAGATCGTCATCGACGCACGCGACAAGGTGACGTTCGTTCACGATCATCCGCATTTCAGCAACGGTCCGCTCGATCTGACGTATCGGCACAATAACCAGAGCGAGCGTTACAAGCGCGGCAAGGAACTGTTCGAGTCCCGCAACCTATGAACCACTTCTACCACGAGTCGCGGTTTGGTGAGAACTGGTTTGACTATGCGAACATCTACTTGCGTTTCGTCGAGGAAGCGCCAGCAGGTGCGACCATTGTCGAGGTCGGTTCGTGGCGCGGTCGGTCGATGGCGTTCCTCGGCGTCGAGGCGATCAAAAGCCAGAAGCGCTTGCACCTCTACGCCGTTGACACATTCCGAGGCAGCATCGAGCACGCAGGCCATCCGCAGCTTGCGACCGGCTCAATGGTCGGTCACTTCCTTGAAAACATAAAGCCGGTCCTGCACGCGGTGCATTGCTTGCCGTTGCCGTCAACCGAAGCATCAAAGTTGTTCGACGATAAGTCGGTGTTCGCGGTATTCATCGACGCATCGCATCAATACGAGGATGTCCGCGCTGACATTATGCACTGGCGAAACAAGGTGCAGCCTGGCGGCTACTTGGCCGGTCATGACTTTGGCGGATACGATGGAGTCAGACGCGCAGTCGCTGAAACAATCGGGCGCTACACAGTTGTCGGGCAGTCGTGGATCACGCAATGCTGATCATCTTCACCATTGTTTTGAACGGGAAACCGTTCATCGATAAGCAGTTGCCGATCTTTCAGCAGCTCACGATCCCGTGGCGCTGGCACATCGTGGAAGGTGTCTCGCGACCGCAGGAATGCACGTCGTGGTGCGCAGAGGTGCAGGATCGCTGGCACCGGGACTGGCTGTCCATTGACGGCACGACCGAGTACCTTGACAGCATCACAGATCCGCGCGTGCGCGTGACGTGGCGGCTCGGTCCTTGGGCTGGGAAGATCGCGATGGTCAACGCCGCAATGGAAGACGTCACCGATGGCGTCGTGATGCAGATCGACGCTGACGAGTTCTGGACTGCTGACCAGCTAGAGCGAGTCTACGAAATGTTGCAGGACAAGAAGGCTGGCGACTTCGCACAGTTCGACTGTTTTTACTTTGTAGGTCCGCACAAGGTCGTCACGTCGCGTCACGGTTTTGGGTCAATGCCTTACGAGTGGTTCCGCGCGTGGAAGATGGCACCAGGACTGCACTTCAATACTCACGAGCCGCCGGTGTTGAACGCTTGGGCGAGCTATGTTCCGCGCGAAACGACGCGGGCGATGGGTCTTGTGTTCGATCACTACGCATATTTCACCGAGGAGCAGGTCGCATTCAAGGAGCAGTTCTACCAGTACGAGGGACTTGTCGACGGCTGGCGTCGATTGCAGGAAGCCAAGGGTGACGTGCGGCTCTGCGACTACTTTAAGTTTCTTGACCGGCAACCTTGGGTAACTGCTGGCGACGTATGAAAACCGTTGTGCTGGTCTATCATGAGCGGCTCGGAGACGTGCTGCGCTGCCTGCCGATTGCGCGGCACTTGGCGGCTGATGGCGTCGAAGTGCTGATCGAGTGCCTGCCGCAGTATCACTCGCTCTTTGATGCCGTCAGCTACGCAGCGCCGGTCGAGCCACGGCACAACGCGAAAGGGCGGCGCATCGACCTTCAGATCTGGCCGAATCGGTACGCCGACTTCCGAGTCAGCGGCAAGTCGTGGGAAGACTACGTCTACGGCCTGCTGCCTGAATGCGCTGGCATGGATCGTCGCATTGTCTTCGACAAGCTGTCCGCTAGGTCCGCAGTGGATTACGTCATTATGGGGCCACAGACGGCCATCGTGTCGCCGTTTGGCTACTCGCAGACGGTCCAATACAGCCCAGCACTGGTCTGCCAGTACGCCTTTGCGCAGTTCAAGGCACCGATGCGCATCCTTGCCGACCCTCAGCAGGTCGAAGCCTGCGTCTGGCGTGGCTGGTCTGAGTCGCTGTTCATCACGGCAAAGAACATTCCCGAGCTAATCCGTATCCTGCGTGACGCTCGCGAGGTGATGACGATCAACAGCGCTCCGGCGATCATTTGCGATGCCGTCCGCGAGCGGTACTACCACATTCCCTCCGGCACGCCACAGGACGATACCATCACGCCTAAGTCGGTGGTTGTGACATTCGGCGCATAGGTATGACCGTCCGCGATTTCGATCCTGCTTTGCTGGAAGCCGACTTCAGCGCCATTCAAGACCAAGCCGGCATCACGTTCTCAATGTTCGGCGTGAGTATCACGGGTATCTGGGCCAACTCGCGAAACGTCTTCCAGTCCTTCGAGGACCAGCGTCGCGATGAGGGTCGCTATACGGTGTTCTTCTTGGCGTCTCAGGTCGTCACGGCACCGCAGTTGACGACTAACGTGGTGCGCGCTGGCGTGACCTATTTTATCGAAAACCTGGAGTTCGACGCGGAAGGATCCGGCGTGCAGATGGAGGTCAAGCAGTCGATATGATCGTCATTGAGGCACGCACTCGCGAGCTGGAGAAAAAGCTGGCGCGACTAGCTGCGGCGGCGCGCGTCGACTATGGACTCGTGATTCGAGAGGAGGCGCGCTTTGTCACTCAGCAGCTAATCCAGTTTACGCCGCCTAAAACAATGGCGCAAGGCAAGGGAGCCATTGCGTTAGACTTCACGCGCCTGACGACACAGCTCGAGTACAGTTACTTCAAGGCGCGCGAAACGACCGGAGGATTTTATAAGTCGATTGCGAACTACATTCGCAAGCGCGAAGATACGAAGCTCCAAGCGCTATTCAACAATCGTGCTCTCAGCGGCTTTTACGGTCTTACGCTGCTGACAAATCCTCAAAGCATTCTTGAGCAACATCGCAAACGTCGCACGCAGTATGGACGTATTCGCAGCGGGAAAAAGCAGTTCGCCTCGTATCTTAAAGATTCAAATACCGCGATGCGCACAATTCAAGAGCGCGTCGGATGGACTGCCTCTGGGTGGATTCCTGCGGCCAAGGCTACAGGCGCGCGCTACAAGAAATTTTCTGACCGTTTCGGCGGCAAGTCAGGCAGCCAGATTTCCAACTTTGGCAGAAACCCGTTTATCTTGGCGCAAAACTTCAACGTCAAAATTCCGAAGTACCAGAATACGGTCAACGCCGTTCTGCGCAGTCGTATCGGCACAACGCAAAAGAAGCTGGAGCGCGTTCTTGCAAACAAAGCAGTGAACCTAGGTTTCACTCGCGTCAACGCTCGCTGAGCGTCTTTCAAATGAGCACTCGCACGCAGATCCGTAACGCAATCGGAGCAAAGCTGACGGCTGGAGCCGCAGTTGTGCCGACCGCAAATCTTCTGAAAGGCCGGAACAACACCATCGCGTCAGTTTCGTTTCCGTCTGCTGCCGTCTATGCGGTAGACGAGCAAATCGAAGTGCGCTCGCTCGCGCCAAGCAACCGAGTTCAGTATCGGCAGCTTACGGTCAACGTCGACTACTTCACTGCGCAGACCGGCGTCACGTTCATTGACGATCTGTTCGACACCGGATCGGCTGCGGTCGAGGCTGCTGTGCTTGAGGACGTTACGCTCGGCGGCGTTTGCGACGACCTCCATTTAACGAACGTCCAATATGTGATAGAGGAAGACGAGGACAAGCGCTGGGGTGTCGCGCGTCATACTTTCAACTGCATCTACTTAACCAACGACTAAAATGGCTAATCACCTAGGCCGCGAAGGCACCGTCAAGATCAGCTCAACTACCATCGGCGAACTGCGCAACTACGCGCTCGCGCATTCGTCGGATGTCGTCGAAGACTCCGTCATCGGAGACATTTATCGCACCCGCAAAGCGACCATGAAGACTTGGTCGGTCTCAGGTGACCTTTTCTGGGACGAAGCGGACGCCGGCCAGATCGCGCTGACCATAGGCTCGTCTGTGACCGTCAACCTCTATCCCGAGGGCGCGGACTCTGGCGACAGCTACTACAGCGGCGGCGGCATCGTGACTAAGTTCGACATCAGCGCCGCGTTTGACGGCATGGTCGAAGGCTCCATCTCGATCGAAGGGAACGGCGCTCTAAGCTCCGTTACTGTCTAATGGAAGCAATCGACCTAGTACGCGAACACTTTGCTGCGCTCGGGACTCGCTCTATCGAGATTGCCGAGTGGAAGCTAACGATCTACTCAACGCCAGTCACGCTGGCCGAGAAGAATCGCCTCTACCGCAAGGCCAAGGACAGCGATATGGAGCTGCTTGTCGACGTGTTGATTCTCAAGGCGACCGACAAAGACGGAAACAAGCTGTTCACCGCTGATCACAAGATGACGCTGCTTCACAAGGCAGACTCAAACTTGATCGCGCGTGCCGCTAACTTCATCCTGTCGGAGGCTGCTCCGTCAGTCGATGACCTAAAAAACTAACGCACGGCGGCGAGGCTGCCGATCACCTCGCCGTCTATGCTCTTGCGGAAAAGCTCGGCAAGTTTGCGCACGAGGTTCTTGTCATGCCAGCCGATGAGCTAAAGGGCTGGCTTGCGTATCTGCACTACCAACAGCAAGTGACCAAGAAACATGGCTGAAGCCTCATTTACAATTCGAGCAGTTGACTCAACGCGGGCGGCATTTGCCAGCGTGCAAAATTCGCTGTCTCGAATGCAGTCAGCTACAGCTAGCTTGGCTCGGACCCTAAAAGGGGCTTTCGGACTAGGCATAGTAGCAGCAGCTCTAGGTAAGGTGAACAGCTCACTAGAAAACGCTGAGGCAAACGCTCGCAAATTAGGCATTGCTGGCGAGGAGTTGGATAAGCTGACGATTGCGACCAACGCAGCAGATGAAGCCGCGCAAGCCGTTCAACGCGGTTTAGTGAAGATGACGACAGCAGCCGTGAGCGGTTTTGATGAAAGCGAATTGGCCGCTAGAGCAGCCGAAATCCGCTTTAAGCGAGTGGCAGATCAGCTTGTTCCAATTTATCAGCAGGCCGAAGAATTAAAGTCTTCACTTGAGGCCTTGGGCGCAAGCGAGGAAGTGATGGCAAATGCAGCTCTTGCACGAGCTGCTGCACTAAAGGCAGAGGCAGAAGCAATCAAAGGAACTGATCCGTTGCTATCAGCTCAAAAGATAAATGAGGCTTTGCGCCTTGAACTTGAAGGCAAGAAGTCACTTTTAGACATTGACAAGGAATACATTCAAGTGCGCGAGGAATTTGGTCGAGCGCAGAGAGCAATGCAGATGGGGGAAGTCAGTGCGACAGAGAAGCTCATCGGACTAAACTCTCGACTTGGTCAGCTTTTCTTAGACTTCAATAATACTGCCGACAAGTCGGTCATCACTGAGAAGTTCAAAGAGATGATTCCGCTGATGCAGCAGATCAATAAGCTTCAGCAGGAGGCATCACAATCCGCACGAGATGCTGGTGATCTACTAGCGCAAGGATTTGAAGATGCCATTTTAAGTGGCAACAAGCTTTCTGACGTGCTGAAGAACTTGGCGCAAGACTTGATCCGCCTGATCTTCCGCAATGTGATCACGGCACCTCTTGCTGGCGGCATTAGCAACGCAATCCTGGGCGCCTTTGGCTTCCTTGCTGAAGGCGGACCAGCGCGCGCCGGATCTCCTTACATCGTCGGTGAAAAAGGACCGGAGCTATTCGTGCCTGGCAGCAGCGGAACCGTCATTCCCAATGATCGCATGACTCAGATGGGCGCCAGCGCCGGCGGTCCGACGGTCAACATCTCCTACAACATCCAGTCTGGCGTCTCGCGGGCTGAGTTGCAGCCGATCCTTGAGAACGAGCGCAAGCGGCTCAAGGCCGAGATTCCCGACATGGTGCGACGCGGCGGATCGTATCGTTCAGCCTTTGCCTAAGCCATGGCTATCTCCTATCCACTCACGCCACCTTCGCCGTTTCGTGCGTCGAAGATCAGTTTTACCGGAACGTCCGCAACGTCGCGGAATGTCTCGCCGTTCACGTTCCAGCAGCAGCAGTATAACTGGCCTGGTCAGGCTTGGATTGGATCAGTTGAGTGTCCGCCAATGGTGCGCGCTGATGCCGAGCAGGTGATTGCTTTCCTGCTCGCTGCGCAGCGCGGCACGTTTTACTTCCAAGACTACGCGAACCCGACGCGACGTGGCACGGTTACAGGCACGCTGACCGTGTCCAGCGCTACCGCCAACAGCACGACGCTCGGCATTGCTGGTGCAACCGGCACCTTTGCAGTCGGTGACTGGTTGCAGATTAGCACTTCGCTTTACAAGGTCGTACAAGTAAACTCAAGCAGCTCGGTCGACCTTTTCCCGGTGCTGCGGTCAAGCTACGCGGCAGGAACATCGATCGTTTACTCGGACGCAAAGGGGCTTTTCCGTCTCGGCGCAAATCAGGTGGACTGGTCGATTGAGTTGGCCGGCATTTACGGCGTTTCGTTTTCTATCGTTGAGGAGATTCCGCAATGAGTATCACCGCCGCAGGACGCACAATGACCGCCGGCATGGTGTCGGAGGTCACGACCGCGCAGCTTTCGCCTGTGCTGCTGGTCGATATGGACTTCAGCACTCCGGTCTACCTATGGACCGGATATGGCACGCTGACTTACGCAGGCAAAGGCTATCTCGGGACCGGAGATCTAGGCACGATTGCGCCAGTTGAGGAAACGACCGACCTGTCGGCGCGTGGTCTAATGTTCCAGCTTTCGGGAATTCCGACTGCGTTCATCTCGCTCGCGCTCAACGATAACTATCAAGGCCGCAGCTGCTCCGTTCAGCTTGGCGCGCTGTCGCCTACGGCTGGTCTGATCGCTTCGCCTGTCACTGTCTTTGTCGGTCGCATGGACGTCATGGCGATCTCAGACGACGGCAGCACCGCACAGATTACGATGAGCGCAGAATCTCGACTGGTAGACTTCCGGCGCGTGAAGGAGTCGCGCTACACCGACGAGGAACAAGGCACGATCGACGCGAACGACAAAGGCTTAGAGTTCGTCAACGCAATCCAAGAAAAGACCATCTACTGGGGCAGTCCTAATCCCACGAATCCTGGTCTGTGGAACGGTGGCAATGACGCGCCAGAAATTGATCGCAATCCTGATCGCATCATATGAGTCGAGCGGACAACTGGCGCACGCTGTTGGCTGACTTCATCGAGGCACGTCGCGAACGCGCCTTTGAGTGGGGTTCGCACGACTGCTGCCTGTTCGCTGCTGACTGGGTCGCGCTTGTTACTAGTCGTGATCCAGCAGACGAGTATCGCGCGACATATTCGTCCGCGAAGGGAGCGCACGAGATCTACGCAAAGCACGGTGGAGTCTCAGCTTTGGTGAAGCACTGTCTGCGCGACGCTGGATTTAAGCGTGTGCCGAAAGAGCAGGCGTCCGCTGGCGATCTAATCGTTCGCGAGTCCGGCCAAGGCAAGTGCGTTGGCATCGTCCTTGGACTGAGCAGCGCCTTTGTAGGGGAAGACGGCCTACGCTTTGCGCGTACTGACGAGGATCCCGAAGCCACATTCTGGAAATTCTAAGCTATGCCAACGCTTCTTGCACAGGCTGCTGCCTATTTAGTCTCTGCGTTTAAGGTCGTAGGCATAACGGTTTCAACAGCGACTGCCACTTTCATCGTTAAGAGCATAGCGGTCATCGGTGCGTCGATGGCTACGTCGAAGCTGCTCGCGCCGAAGATGCCGAGCATGGCTGATTCGCTTGGCTCGCGCGGTCAGATGATCCGCTCGCCGATTGCATCGCGGCAGATCATCTACGGTCGGTCAAAGGTTGCCGGCGCTATCGTTTATCTGTCCACGACGGGCGCCAAAAACGAGTACCTGCACATGGTGCTTGCGATTGCGGGCCACGAGGTCGAGGAGCTGGGCGACGTTTACTTCAACGAGGACTTGGCTCTGAGCGGTGCAGGTGATGGAAGCGCGACCGGCAAGTACGCTGGCTACGCGGACATTTACAAGAAGCGCGGCGAATCCGGTCAGACTGCGTTCTCAACTCTTGTCACTGATACCGCCAGCCTAACGGACGGCAAGTGGACATCTGACCACAAGCTGACCGGCATCGCTTGCATCTACGTTCGCCTGAAGTGGAACACGGAAGTATTTGTTGGAGGAATTCCGAACGTGACCGTCATCGTGGAGGGCAAGAAGGTCTACGATCCGCGCACGACGACCACCGTTTACTCGACTAACTCGGCGTTGTGTCTGCGTGATTACCTCACGTCGTCGCTAGGTATGGCGATGGCATCGACTGAGATCGATGACACGGCTTGCACGGTTGCGGCCAACGTCTGTGACGAACAAGTACAGATCCTTCCAGTATCTCCTACGACCTACGAAAATCGCTACGAGACCAACGGCGTAATCTCGACCAGTGAATCTCCCGACGCGGCAATCGCAAAGCTGCTTTCGGCAATGGCAGGACTGACTGCTTATTCGTCGGGTCAAATGGTGATGTATGCTGGGACGTACCAGATCCCGACGATCAGTCTGAGTGAGAAACACTTTGTCGGTCCGCTGTCAGTGACGACGCGAACTAGCGCGCGCGACCGAGTGAATACGGTCAAGGGAGTCTATGTCTCGGAGGAGAATCAATGGCAGCCGTCGGACTTTCCGGTAATCACTTCGGCGACCTACGTCACTCAGGATAATTCGATCAAGTACACTCGCGACGTTTCGCTTCCGTTTACGATCTCACCATCTTGCGCGCAGCGGTTGGCAGTCATTGAGCTGCGACGTGCGCGTCAGGAGATCGTGCTGAATGCTCGCTTCCGCTTGGAGGCGATGCAGCTACGCGCCGGCGAGACGGTCATGATTTCCAACACAAAGCTCGGATGGACTAATAAGGTCTTCGAGGTGATGGAATGGCGATTCGTTGCAGACGGTCAGCCGCCGCAGCTTGCGGTCGATATGACGCTGCGTGAGATCGATTCGACCGTCTATTCGTGGACCGTATCCGACGAGATCGCGGTTGCTGACGCGCCGAACACGACGCTGCCGAATCCGTTCACTGTTTCTGCGCCGACCTCGCTGTCGCTCGTCGCAGACGGCACGACGCAGCAGTACCAAGCAGACGGCACAGCGCTGCCGCGCATCAAGGTTTCGTGGTCGGCTCCGTCTGAGGAGTTCGTGCAGTCGGGCGGCTTCGTCGGCATCGAGTACAAGGAGACCACCGCCACGACGTACCTGACCTGGGCGCGCGTGCCAGGAGATCAAACGCTGGAGTTCATCTCGTCCGATGTTCGCATCGGCACCGGCTACAACGTGCGGATCTACGGCGAGTC
>Ga0172373_10006484_pt1 | contig 15537 bp, 10 predicted proteins | sample Lak10m_2_FD_114546 | JGI IMG/M metagenome (GOLD analysis project Ga0172373, IMG submission 114546) | Freshwater microbial communities from Kabuno Bay, South-Kivu, Congo - kab_092012_10m | ecosystem: Environmental > Aquatic > Freshwater > Lake | place: Democratic Republic of the Congo...
CGCCGAACTTGTTCCAAATATATTATTATAAAATAATTTTAAATCTTCTTCATATCGAGCAATATCACTCAATACCCCAAAATATTCTTCCCCAAAAGAGGATAATTGTTGGTTTATAAGAATGTCTAATTTAATCCTTAGTTGGTCAAGGTTGAGGATGGGGAAGTCCATCGGGATCAATCCTTTTGATTTATACACAGAATAAACTTCTCTCAGTTTTTGAGCCCCTTTTGTTGTTTCTACGGTAGTAACCGTTGTCAAGTCTTGTGCAACATCACCAGTGTTTTGATTATTTGTAGTAGTCTCTGTCAAAAATTTTGAAGGATACATATATGGTAAAGCATACATGTATGACAGATTGATGTCCGAAAAGAGAGCCGGTGTTCTTCCGACTAATTTTAACGAAATTTGATAATTACCATTGGAAGGATTAAATCTTGCATTGAATGAAACAAGATTTAATTCATAATTGACGGCTTTTCCATAATATCCCTTAAGGGTAAGGTTGAATAATGGGTAGGGTAGTTGGAAAAATGCCGAATACGGCGATTTTTCTCCCTTTTCAAATAACGCTCTTCCCTGTATATCTTCTAACTCTATCGAAACTTCGGGAATGAAAATCTTATTATTTCGTATCGATATCGAGGTAATCCCCAACAATTGTGTGTCAGTATTGGTGTTGGTAAGATTTCTTCTTTGTTCTTCGGCCGATTGATTTGGTTTGTTGGTATTACCAATTGTTCCGTAATCCCCCAACAATTCATCAGTCCATGTTGTATCCAAATATTGTTTATCGGAAGGTTTCAAAAAATTAATCTTAGCTAAAAGAACTTGTCTAATGTTTTGCTGAAAGTTTTCTCCGACCGCTAATTTTGTTCTTGGAATTACATTACAAGTGAGATTTGCATATGTGATTAAGTTCTCGTGTTTTACCAAACGGTCAACAGGATTCCCATCAGGTCCAAAAACCTTATTAGGATCTACTAAAATCACATTGTTAAAATCCTTATAAAATAATTTTTCTTCAGATAAATTACCTGCCATAGTAGAAGAAGTGTGTATCTATTGCAGATTTATAATCTTGTAAAGATTGTGAAAGTGGAAATGGAACTATGATAATTGCATTATCGGGAATTGACCATTCGGTTCCCCCATATTGAGGATTTGCTTGAAGAATCAACCATCCAAAATATGGTGTGTTGTAAAATTGTTGGCTTATTTTGTCCATCCTTGATTGCCCCACCTTGTAAATATACTTCTTGTCCGTGGATTTTGAAGGCAAATCAACAAATGGAACAATTGATTGTTGTCCGTTGAAAATAAATTGATTATATCTATTGTAATATTCCATTATACAAACTTCTCTTTTCCGTTAAAGGTTGAATTGGCTCCCGTGTTCACCCCGTCATAAAGATTTTTCAATTCGTCTATCTGTGTTTGATTTGGTGAGTCATTTTGAACTAAGTTGAAAATAAATGTGGTTGAGTCTTGGAATGGTTTATACACCTCATATTTGGGGTTTATTATATCAAACGCTTCTTTGAATTTCTCTTTAATATAATTTTGGTCTTGTTGATATCCGTAATCTTCCAACATTTTTTCTATAATTTCTGTCAAATAACCTCTTGTAGAAGTATCTTGATCGGATTCAACATTCACAACTAAGGCATTGATAAATTTTAACCTGAAATCTTCCTCAACTATATCTTCATAAAGAGTTAAATATTCATAATAATATTGAGCCGGTAATTCTTCAATATTTGGAGAGGGATCAAATATATCTGCGTTCGTTAAATCTGTGTTTAAAAATGTGTCAAGGTCTGCTGACATTGTTGTGATTTCTTTAAATGGACTATCAGTTCCCACCGTTGGTAAAGAAAGGTTGATAATAGTTGGGTTTCCTTTTTGATCGATAAATCCATCAGCGTATTGAACAGTAACATAATTCAATTTATCTATATTTCTAACGAGATCAAGTTGTGAGGAATTTACCTCACTGAACTTCAGAACCATATTAGAACTTACAAAATTCTTCTTGTTTGTTACAAAAGATTTTAAGTTATTTCTAACAGTTCTAATTGTTTTGTTCTTTAAAGGTTTAGTTGATAAAAACTCCAATATATATCCCTGATTGTTTTCAAAATAGTCATTTGCTGTTGTAAAAATCGTATCTACCTTTCCCTGAATATTCTGAGGACTTCCGTATATTTGAACGTTATTAACATCAAAAGTTCCGTTTTCATAAAATCTGTTAAGTCTATTCATCTCGGTCATAAATCCCCACCCTCTTTCGGTTGCTATCGCTTGTAAATTGTTTGTCAAAGCAAAAACATAATTTTTTACTTTGTTACTAGTGTCTTCAATAATAGGTTGATAGTTAATTGTCCCTGTGAATCCAGTGTCATTTACTTCAGTAGAAACTACCGCTCCTATATAGGTACCACCTGGGTTATTTTGTGAGACAACTCCTTGTGTTTTGACCTTTTGGTTTTCTTGAATCTGAGCATACAGTTTGTTGTCAATTTCCGAAGTGTCTTCGGTGGCGTCTGCCCTCTCATCATACATTTCTGTATTTGCGTAATAATTAAATGACAAGGCGTTTTGTAATCTATCGATTGGTTCTTTAAGTCCTGATCCCCCAATAAAATCGAATGATAAACTAACCGTTGCAATCATCGGTTGAATTCCAATCCCTTCAGGATTAATGTCTAAGTTTTCAAATTGAAATTGAACACTGTTAATTAATATTTTGGTATTATAGAAATCTCCAATCCTCAATACACAAACTGGAGGTGCTCCAAATGCGGTGTTTTCTGCATCATTAATTTTTTCTTCACCTCGATCATTTATAACAGGAATTGTTGATCCCGGTCTTGTACATTGATTCAAAAAGGTTAATCTTGAGTTCAAACCTTCGGGTGTTATTGAATGGAATCCAGGGTGAAAATATTTTAATTTTTCTTTCAACGAATCATAAACAACAGGTGTGGTCTCTTTCATCATTTCGAAATAAGAACATTCCGATAATAAATTTCTTAACACTTTTTTTGCAAGGCCAGGTAACGGTGTGATATTTTCTGTTCGTGTCACTGTTGTTGTTGTAACATCTTGAGTAGTTCTCAAATATTGAGGTCCAGTTGATTTTATGTCTGCCGGGTTTGGTAATTCGTCTGTTTGTAATGATTCCTGTACTTGAGGTTGTTGTTCTTGAACCGGCTTTGGTGACGCAACTGTTGTTATTATAATTTGCACATTTCTATCTTGAATTGCTTGTAAGGAAAATACTGTGTTCTGTGTAGATCCTGTACTGACCGTTTGGTTTGAGTTAATTTCACCGGCTGGTGTTTTATTTATTTTAAATAAATTACCCACAAAGTTGTTCAAAGTACCACCACTATATTCCTTGAAGAATTTTTCTATAGAATCAATTCTACGGTTCGATAATCCAAAATTATAATCTGATGTCGCAATCGAAGAAGTGTTTCCAATCAAATTCATATTGACGGTAACACCATCTTTACATAGTTCATTTATTCTTACAGCAACCTTTTTTAATTGTTCAACATTATCTTGTATTTCAGTATTGAAAAAATTATTAACGGCATTAGCATTTCCACTTCCATTAGCATACTCGTTTTGTTTTTGCAGATATTGTGGAAGTAAATCTTGGAAATTTGGGGTTGTGTTTGGTTTTGGGTAGTCGTTCCTAAAATATACTTTAAAATCATCGGGTTCGATACTGATGTCCACTTCGGCAGTATCTTCTGTAAGATCATCTGTGACTACAGGTGCTGCAGGTTCGGGTGCGGTTGGTACTATTGGTTGTTCGGGTGGTAATATTTCTGTGACGGTCTCTATAGTTGTTGTATCAGTGGTTTCACTTAATATTACTTGTATCTGTTGTAATTCTTTGAGTGGTATTGTATTGTAAATTTCAGCAAGTTGGTATAAATCATACTCTTTACATCCCGCATAAAAAGATTCTAATATTGAATTAGTTTCTTCAGCGGTTTGACCTTTCAAAACTTTATCAACAATTAAATTCAACACAGAAGGATGGTCGACAACAATTTTGAAAGATAAACTTCCACTTCTTGTACTATTACCATAGGTGTAAATTGGTTCGGGTCTACCAATAAAGTCGGTTGAGTTCCATCTTGATGATATTTGCTCGGAAAATGTAAGATCGTATGGTGGAAACCACATAATTCTTCCTCCATTCGGACCTCTTTCACATAAAGGTAAATCTTGTACCGTAAAACCTTTCTTTTTGGAAGGTTTCCATGCCAAGTTTTCTAGTGAAAACATGTATTTTTTTACACCTTCATTAGTTAAATTTGTCGCATCAGCTCCTCTGTAAGGGGTTATATTTAAATTATATGGAGCATCTAAATTAGAGTAAGAAAAACCTCTAATGTTTCGAGTTTTTTTCTGTAACCTTTCCATTGTATTGAAAGGTTGATCTTTAGTAAAGATTCTACAGTATTCTTCTCCTCTCGATATTCCGTTGTCATCCACATATTTGATAACTTTTGACCCTTTTGTAATTTCTTTATATCCATCATTGAAAATTTTGGATACTTGGTTGATTGCATTACCAATACTTTGTAATCCTTTCCCTCCTCCCGGATTTGATAATACTAATTGTTGTGTCTTATCTAATATAGAGTCTTTCGTAAACGCAAATCCTTCAGAGACTGTTCCTCCAAAAGTTGCAGAAGCACTTCCACCAAATGTGGTTCCATTTGGTCCGACAAAGACACCAACACCCGTTTGATTCGACCCGACCCAAGAAAAACCTCCTTGTAAGTCTCCCTGATTATAATATGATCTACCACCCAATCCAAATTTAAAAGTTTGATCTAATCCTTCTCCCTCATATGTAATACCAATAATACTATACCCATAGACAGGAACTCCGTCCATACCTGATGGTTGATCGTTCGGTGGTGCTACAAGATTTGGTATTGGTGTTTGTTGTGTTCCTAAATAGTATTGACCAGCAGGTGGTTGTGTCCCTCCCAAGGCTCTACCAAGTTCAGCAATTGATTGGATACCTTGACCCAATAAAGTTTGTGCCGCTTGAACTTGTGAACTCCTATATTCAGGTCTGTACTTGTTGAATTCTAAATTTCTAAAAAGAGTGGATTTCTGACCTCCTCCGGTGTTTTGTAAAAAGTTATATGATGGATCTAATTCGGGTCTTCCGAAACCGATTACGGAAGAGATTGCCTGTCTTAAATCATTTACTATTCGACCCCCAACTGTTGTTTGTTCATTTGCTGTCACAGGTGAAGAATCATCAAAATAATCACCAGGAATCCAAGAATAAGGACTATATACTCCTGTAATTCTTGACACAAGATCTAACCCTTTTCCAACCAAGTTATCAGGTTGTGAGATTTGCCAATTTTTTTCAATTAAGGTTCTATTACCTGTTAATAACGCAGTTGCCTCATAAGGATCGGAAAGAGCATCCAATAAGTTAATCCTACCAAAAGTTTCTTCCCTGATTTCTTGTCCTATTCGATATTGAAATTGTTGTTTCAATATCTCGGCTGAGATTTGTGCTAATTTTGAATCATTGGAAAGTGATCCATCAGAACCAAAGGGGTTGGTTTGAAGAACAATATTTTGAAGCGAATAAAAAGAAGCAACGAATGTGTAATAAGTATCCCTATTATTAATGATGTTTTGTATATCTTGTATTGATATTGGTTGACCAAATCCATCACTAGGTCCAAAAAAGTTGAGTAGATATTGTTTTTCTAAATAATCGGGGTATAGTTTAAGAAGTTCTTGTGAGTTTTGGACTGCGGAGTCTCTTAAATTTATAGGAAACACTCCATTTTCACCATTAACTTGTGTTGAAAAAGTACCCTCTACAGTATATGGTGATAGATTTTTGACAATATTATGTTTTCTGAAAACATCAGAAATACTATTACCAAAACTCAGCGAACTATAAGCCATCTATTTTTTATTTTATAAATAGATGATTTTGTAATTTATGATTTTTGTCTTCTCTTCTCGTTGACTCTTTCAAACTCTTCTGACAGTTCTTTTATCATAAATTTTCTTTCAAAAACAGGCATTATGATTAAGTCTTGGTAAGTTATAGATGTATTCCTCACCAAATAGTAAAACTCTTTGAGTTGTATTTGCTTATATTCAGAAGAAAGGACGAAAAAATTCAGCCCCAAAGGCTACATTTACATGTACCTCTTCACCAGACGGGGCTAATATTCTTTGTTTAAGGTCCAATCTCGGTTCCAATTCTTCTAATTCTTGTCTCAAAAACTTGGAATCTGCAATCGGTAGGTTAGAGACGAACCGTGAAATTTCATTTCTATCATCGACACCATCAACAGAGACAATATTCATCTCTAATCTTTTAGTAACAATTGGTGCAACCATACCTTGTGGGTATGAATCTCGTATTTTTCTCAAGTTGATTTGGTCACCCAAAGTTAAAAGTTTGACTTTAACTTCATTTCCCGATTTTGGAAGTTTGATTGTAAAATGTCCATTACTATCGGGCTCTTTATCAATTTTTTTGAAGTTTAGTTCTTCCAAGTTTATTTCAGCATCAAAAACTTGTTTTGTTTTTGGGTCAGTGGTTTTGATTTTGTATTGAGATCCGAAAGCTGTGTTTCTTAAAAAAACCAATATTGCCTCGGCGTCCCCTTCCAACAATTGTTCGGGTGAAATATCTGGTTCGTAAATTTTACTCCTCAATAAACTTGTAATAAGCGTATTAACTTCTTTTAAATTTTGACTCATAAGTAGGTTTTCATCGGAAGCCGTCAAATAACCAACTTTCAAACTTTTTTTTCCTGAAGGATAAAATTTACCCTGAGAAGGTAGTGGAACCACATCGTGTGGTAAATTAAAATTTTCTTGACCGTATGCTTTAGAATTATCCATAATAAAAAACCTCGGGATATAGTCCCGAGGTTAAAATAAACTGAAATACTATTAAGTCAATATAAATTACCGAAAGTTTGTCGGTGTTTTAGTAGACGAGGATACATCTGTCAGGACGCAACGTAGCTGTGATAGTGGCAAGAGCGTCATCACTGTATCCCAAACTGTCAAAATTCACATCAGTTAGGAATGTTCCTTGAAGAATCCACTTTTCAACAACCACACCGGTTGGATCAAGGAGTTCAAGGTCAATATCTTTTTTATAACCAGCAGCATAACCCATACGGCCAGTTACAGATTCCGCATGAAGTCTAACCCATTCCATAAGAGCTTGAGCTGCTGATGGTCCGATAGGGTCTCTGAATGTGACATTGATTGTGTTCCAATTGAATCTACCCGCCACATATGTAGAGGTGTTCAAAAATGGGATCTCTGTTGCATTAATCGAAACTTGTGGTCTTGAGGTTGACTCTACAAACCATTCGTTTATGCCCAACGATGATGGAAATCTTAAAATAAATCTATTTTTCCTTTTTGGTTCATAAGGAACCGGCATTTTCATTAGTAAGTCTGCCATATTTTTCTATTTACTTTTATTCAGTTTATTTTATTTCTTATCTAGTTCTTACACTAGTTTTATTTTTATTATAAATACTCTAGTTTTTTATTTTATTTCTTTTTTTTCTCCTCCGGTTGTTTGAAATACTTTGACCGGACTTTCTTCTGGATATTCCTTTTCCAAAAACCCTTTTATTTTTTCTATGTTTTTGATGTCATCATCTGAAAAACCTATTTGAGGTACGAAGAAATTTTTAACATCGTTTTTGAAGAAAGCTCTTTCTTGTAAACTCTCCGACATTTGTTTAACATATCCGATAAATTCTTTCAATGCTTTTATTTTCCCTTGCTCAGGGTTCTGAAGAGATCCTTCTCCATATGTTACAGGATAAAACTTACATAAATCAAGGTATTCGTCTATAAGTTGGTTTTTAGAAAGGTTGGATTCTTCACCTGTTAAATCTCTGTATTTTTTAAGGTTTTCATAACAAACATTTCCATTTACCCCATTATAGTTCATCAAAAGATAGTTTTTACACGCCTCTTTTAATGTTTGTGGTGAGTGACCTCTTGCTGTGATTATAGAAAAAATTGACCCCCCATTCAAACATTCCACAAAATCTTTCCATGATGGACCCGGTGGTGCTGATAGAGCATCAATAATAAATTGTTTGTCACCTTTTAATGTAAAATGTCTAAATGGTTGGTCAGCAAAACCTACTATAGTGTGTCCGTGATAAATAAATGGTTCCTTACCAATCATTTCTCTGTATTTTGCAAAGTCCTCTGATCCCATACCCACTTCTCTTTCATCTTCCGTCATAATGATAATTTTTGTTGGCATATAAACAATATTATCATCCCAATCGAAAGCATAATATTTAGAATCTGGATTTACATCATCATTAAACCCTTCAGAAAGAAGTTTTTCTTCCAAATAATCTTTTACAATTCTCTTAAGTAATTCCATAGTAATAGTAGAAAGGGGGAGATTTTACCCTCCCCCTTTTTTATTTGTTTAGATATTTTCGAAAGACGCTCCTGTTGGAGTAATTACGAATTCAATATCAATGAATTCAAGAGATCTTGTTGGTTTGATATAAATCTTGCCGGTTAATTGGTTTCTGTCAATATCCTCAGGTGAAGAAGAAACTGTAACACGGAAGTCTGTCAAACCTCTATCTCTTCTGATTCCATCAAGGATTGGATTGACCGCATCCAAGAAATCTTGTCTGACTTGTTGGTCGTTCTGTTCGAAGAGGAGTCTCACCGCAACAGCAGAAATCAACTTTCTTGCTTGTAACAACAATCTTCTAACATTGATTCTATCCAAAGCCGATTCACGGACTTGAAGAGTTTTGTTACCCCAAATGACAGGTCCTACATCTGAGAAGGTTGCAATTGGGTTGAGTCTTCCTTGGTAAAGGATGTCTCTATCTTCTTGTGTGAGTTTTCTTCTTGCTTTGACTGCGTTGACCAAACCTCTTGAGTAACCTGCAGATGCGAACCATGGGAACGCGATGTTGTCTGTAAGAGCAAGGTTTCTAACAACTTCAGATGTAGGTGGAATCCAAAGGTTTGTGTTATTAACGGTGTCTCTAACCAAAATCCAAGGATAGTAAGTCGCTGTGTAGTTTGAGTCGATTTCACTATCTTCAAGATTATTGACAGCATCTGTAGGATAGATGGTGTCATCAGGATCAGAGGTTGAAGAAACAAACATGTTGAAGTCCGGGGTAGTTGTGATGTAGATTGAGTCAGCTCTATCTTGTTCGACAATATCAATAGCGTCTTGTACAAGAGCCAAGTTATTTACATAATCAACACCTGGAGTTACAAACACATTGATATTAACTGACGCTGGGTTGTTAAAGGTTTGATATCCTTTAAGGTAAGCATAGTAGTCGGTGTTTGCCCATTCTGTATTTTCACCATCTGTGATTTTCTTAAACGCTCCCCATCCTGATGCATTTGGGAACTGTGCTGATGGTGCCGCTCCGAGTAAGTATTTTGTGTCTCCGAGTTGGTAAGAATCTGCGTTTGTTCTGTATTCTCTATAGATGTCCCATCCGTCAAAACCTCCTGCTGGTAAAATAGTGAATTTACGAGAGAAAATTTTGTAGTAAGGACTTGTAGATGAAGTTGGTTCTGCTTGGAATGTTGCAGTTCCACACTGATAAGCTGACTGACCTGAAGTTACATACGTGCTTGGGATAGTGATTGCACTTGCGTTAATATCCATGTGGAAACCTTGTGTTAGGTAGTTCCAATCAGCTGATGTTGTGTCGGTTGCGATATTGTCAGGTAAAACTTTACCTTTGTAAGAGAAGAAGTCAGCATCAAATCCTTGAATGTTCGAAATACCAAGATATGTTCTTCTAACTTTATCTCCCGAACTTCTAACACTTGATGCTCCACCTGATGCGGTGAGAACAGGTGTGTTGAAAGGAGGTGTATAGATGACCTGACCTGGTGTGTAGTATTGAGTCTTATAGATCAATGAAGGAGAAATGTTTGTAGAATAATTTCTTGAGATGTAACCTTCAAATCCACATGGAAGTGCGTCGTTGGGGTGACCCTCAACAATTTCCAACATGATGTATCTTGACTTCAATTCATACTCACCATTTGCCGTTCCTACTTTAAGAGCGATGTAGCTTGGACTTGTAGCATCCATTGTACAGTTCGCAAATCTTTCAAGAACAGTTGGGTTTTCATCTGTATCATAGAAATCGCGAACCAACAAATCAAAGTTATTATTTGCAAATGAAATATTCGAAACAGAAATCTTAATTTGTTTGTTCGCATTATTACCGTCAGAAATTGAGATGAATCTGAACAATCTTTCAACCGTATCACCACGAAGTTCAGAAACCAAGTAAGGAGTAGATGGTGTTTGATATTGTTCAGCATACCATCCGATTGTGTCAGGATCCAAACTCTGTGCTGAGTCGAACGAGACCAATGAAGTTGAAAGACCTCTAACTTTACCTAAGTTGTAAAGATTCGCTAAAAGTGCGGTGTATTCTTCTTCCAAGAAGAGAGGAACCTCAGTTCTGTCTTTCGAGAAGTTAGATCTACCAAATACCTTTGACAAGAAATCTGTTGATGATGACTGTAAAGAAGTTTGGAAACTGAATGTAGTTGCGTCTTTGGTTAAACCTGAAAGTGTGAAGTTATTGAACGGATCTTGTGAAATTCCATCTAAGTTGTCCAACATCACAACATCTGTTGTACCTGTAACCTGATAGGTTGGGTTGTTATCATCGTTGTATTGTGAGATACCTCTTGATCTAAATGTTGCAACAATTAAGTTGTGTGCGTCGGAGTAAGTATCCGCGGTGTAAGTATTAACCAAAACATTACAAGTTCCTGTGTAAGAACCTGTTCCATTGGTTGTAAGTGTTGCAATTCTTGTAGAGAATGAAAGACCGGTATAACTACTACCATTCAAACTGAATAAGCCGTAGTACCAAGTATCATTATCTACACTTGTGAAATCCGCACTAGATGCATTGAGATTATTACAATCGAAAACATTTGTAAGTGCGGTAAATCCAGCACCTGTCAATGAATTATAAGAACCTCCTGATAAAGAACCAAAAACATAAGCGGTATTGGCCGACAACGAAGGTGTAGAAATGATGTCAAAGGCAAATCCCTCAATTTCATCTAAAACGGTAGAAGAAGTACCATTTGCGAAGGTTACAGTATTTCCAGTGACTGCTGTGACATAAGAACTTACTGATCCACCTGTAAATGTTACAACAACACTTGAAGTGCCAGCGGTTGTTGCTACAAAAGAAAATCCAAAAGAACCTGCATCTGAAGAAAGACCAATAGTATCTACATCAGGATTTGAGATAGTCTTCAAAGACCAAGATGGTCCAGCGTCATATCCTGAAAGACCAAGGATTCTTGTTACGAATAATTGATTCGATTGTTGTAAGTAGGCTTTAGCAATGTATGCCGCTTCATACTTTGGGATTTGTGTGTTGACGAACTTTGTTGGATTGGTTCCACCAAAGTATAATTGAAACTCGTCAAAGTTTCTGATGAAGACGGGTTCAAAGGCCGGACCTTGAAGTGTTTCACCCACAAGACCGAGGGTTGTTACACCCACACTTTGAGCCACAAATGATAAGTCACGCTCCGAAGTATAAACACCAGGAGAGACGAAAACTGAATTTGCTGTTGCCATTTTTTAATTAAAAATTCTTTACTTTTATTTTTTCATAAATATTATGAAAAATCCCAAAAGAACGGGTCATTACAACAATTCTTACAGAAAAGATAATTTTTTCTTACTTTTTTATCCTTGATTTTTAATCATATAGGAGTATATTTTCTCTATGAAGAATATTAAAATATCAGAGGAACATCATCTAATATTGAAAAATTATTGTCAAAAAAATGGTATGAAAATTCATAAGTTTATTGAAAAACTTATTTTTGATAATTGTAAAAAAAAGAAAGATATATACGGTGAATAATCAAATAAGTTTTGAGGTTACCAAAATTTGGCTATCCTCACCATCATTCACCTTTCTAATATCAACAGTCATCACATCACCATTATTTACAAAAACAATCGGAGGATTTTCTGCAAAATATTCATTATTGATATAGACATAGTAGGATTCAACATTAATAAGATCGTTGAAAGTAATGTCAGAATTAAAATCAAATTTTTGACTCAAAGAGGTAAGACCATTCAAGAAAGAAAAAGAAAAGTCAGTATCTCTCAAATCAGGTACAACAAACTTTTGTCTTTTTCTTTTAGGCGGCACAACTTCAACAACCTGAAGGATTCGGCTAATTGCAGGATAAACCTCAAACTCTTTTTCATCGATTAAGAATCCAAGCATTGTCAGAGTATAATCTTGGACATAATACTTCCTTTTTTCCAAATCCAAAACGGATTCGTCGGAAATGTTTTCCAAAATGATTGGAATGTAATGACCTTTGATGAAAGTGTATGCTTGTCTTGATGCAAATTTAGAAATAACTGTTTTATTGAACGCATTCAATTCTGTCATTCTATTACAGAAAATTTTCACATTGAAAGTAATATCAACAGGAACGGGTTGGGGGATTTTATAAATGTCCATCCCTTTTCTATTTCCATCCCAAGTAGGAACCTTTGCATAATAAAACATTTTTTTATTTGGGATGTTATATCTGAGGGCGGGGTTGGTTCCAAATTTCACATCGGGATTTCTAACGGTTGCAACAAAAGGAGGATTTATATTTTCATCCAAATCGGTGAAGTTCCAAGTTTCGGCAAATTGAGCCCAATTTTGAGTTGTAATGATCAAATCAACGGTGGGTATTTTTTTTCCCGACACAACGGTACCCAACTCATTTTTAACAAATTCCAACATACCCAAATCAAGATCTTCGTGTAAAATACTTTTAGGAAGATAGGTTCCATCTTCTTTGATAAAATCCACTAATTCTTCTCTTCTCTCATACAAAATTTTATCTTGTGTGAGTTTGATATCTTTTTTTATTTTTTTTGGAAATCCCATCAGTTTCCTCTAAATTCATTGTCCTTGACAGGTGATGCTATTACCGTTCTATAAAACGGATATACACCACCATAAGTGTGTTTATTGTCCGAAGTTACTTTTCCATCATTCACAACTGTATAATACCTTACTCTACTTTCAGTTTCGTAATAACCAATATAATCACCATATTTTATATCAACACCGAGTTCTTCTAATTCTGAAATATAAACAGATATTTGAATATTACCAGGTTCCAAATTTCGCAACTTCGTGTTTCCAAGATTTTCGTTTTGTGGTTCCAAAACTTTAACGAAACCCTTAAACTCGACTGGGGTCTTATAAACAATACCATCTTCCTCTACTTCGCCATACACATTACTTTTTTTGGTTTTTGATTGGTCGACTTGGTATAAAACCAAAGTAAAGTTCATATCACCATATAACCACTCTTGACCCATCTCCAATTCTAAGTTGAAGTCTTTGTCACCAAAAAATTTAGAAAGACGGTTTATTGGAACTCTTTTACTCATACTCAATAAATATCAAAAACATTTATTTCTTGGATACACCAATATTATTGATAAATAACATATCTTTTTCTATTTTTATGCTTATATATTGTGGTTTTGGAAAAATTAGATACCCTACCAGAAAGAAAAGCAATGGTGATATTGGAAACTTATGAAGGTTCCAACAACTATATTTTGAAACTGAAAAAAAGTTATAATAATCAAAAAAACTTTAAACTTTCTCGGAATCAATCTGATTACATCATACAAAATCATCAAACAACTCCTAAAATTGCAAGAAAGTGGGTCGATATAGATTTTTATTTCTCTGAAAAAATATTCGCAGACAAACTTCTTTCTGAACCACCCAAAAGAGTTTATATTGAGAAATTATTGGTAGATGGTGATAAATCTTATCATGTTTGGGGTAAGTTTTTTGAAAGTGAGGAACTTCATGATTTTTACCTACCAAAGGCAAGTCTTCTCAAAAAAGAAAAACAAGTTGAAATTGATTACGAAAAGTATTCGGTCAGACCACCTATGGATCATCAGAAACTTGCAATCGAAAAACTTGTGGCAAATGAAAGATTTATTCTCGCTGACGATATGGGATTGGGTAAAACCACATCAACCGTAATAGCATCCCTTGAATCAGGATCAAAAAAAATATTGGTTATTTGCCCTGCCTCTTTGAAAATAAATTGGTATAGAGAAATTCAAAACTATACTGATCGTAGTATTTCTATCGTTGAAGGAAAGAAGTGGGAGAGTGCCGACTTTGTGATTGTGAATTATGATATCATTAAAAATTTCCATGATTCAGAAAATTTAGAAAATTCTGTCATTGTGAAAGAAAACTTTGATTTAGTAATCATTGACGAAGCTCATTATATCCAAAATAAAAAGGCAGCAAGAACACAATTATGTAATGATGTTGCAAATAAAATTGGCAAGGTTTGGTTATTGACGGGGACACCTTTGACATCTCGTCCTATCAATTATTTCAATCTTTTGGAATTAGTTGATTCTCCCGTCGCTCAGAATTGGATGGCATATGTCAGACGGTATTGTGATGGATTTCAGTTTAGGGCGGGAAACAGAAAAATATGGAATGTAAATGGAGCGTCAAACTTAGAGGAACTAAGAGATCGAACTCAACATACCATCCTCAGAAGATTGAAAGAAGAAATCTTGGATCTACCTGACAAGATCATAACACCAATTTATCTTAATCTCAAATCTGACACATACAAGACCTTAATGGGTGAATATTTCGATTGGTATAGAAATAATGAAGAATCAAAATCCTTGGCTCTGCAGTTTTCCAAACTGATGAAGGTGAGACAAATTATTTCTCAGGAAAAAATTAAAAACACAATCGAAATTGCAAACTCATCGATTGACCAAGAAAAAAAGGTAATAATTTTTACAAACTTCACCGACACATTAAATCAGTTTGTTGATTATTTCAAAAAAGATTGTGTTTATTTGGACGGATCTTGCACCAAAAATCAAAGACAAGACGCGGTTGATAGATTCCAAAATGATGATAAAGTCAAAGTATTTGTTGGTAATTTGAAAGCGGCGGGTGTTGGTATAACTCTTACCGCTGCAGAGGTTGTAATCATGAATGATTTATCTTTTGTACCTTCAGATCATTCTCAAGCTGAAGACAGGGCTTATAGAATTGGACAAAACAAAGGAGTTAGCATTTATTATCCAATATTCGAAAATACAATCGAAGGTAAAATTTATGATATTCTTTCAAGAAAGAAGAATATTTTCGAAACAGTGATGGGTGATAATATTGATACAGGAACCGTAGCAGAAGAAATTTTGAATTTAATTACGGAACATTTCTCGTAATATTTATAGACAAACCTTTCAGTTATGTCCATAGAACAAAAATCCGAAATTTTAAAAAACCAAATCATTTTAGCCGAACAAACTCCAAATGAGGAGAACCCACTCTTAACCGAGATGAAATCCATAGGGATCGAAAATTTACCTTACAGTTACACATCTTTAAG
>Ga0172373_10006487_pt1 | contig 15534 bp, 22 predicted proteins | sample Lak10m_2_FD_114546 | JGI IMG/M metagenome (GOLD analysis project Ga0172373, IMG submission 114546) | Freshwater microbial communities from Kabuno Bay, South-Kivu, Congo - kab_092012_10m | ecosystem: Environmental > Aquatic > Freshwater > Lake | place: Democratic Republic of the Congo...
CACGCATTGCCGGATACCCACGCATCACCATATACCCGCGCATTATCATATACCCGCGCATTATCATATACTTGCGCATTGCCGCATACCCGCGCATCACCATATACCCGCGCATTGCCGGATACACACGCATTGCCGGATACCCACGCATCACCATATACCCGCGCATTATCATATACCCGCGCATTATCATATACTTGCGCATTGCCGGATACACACGCATTGCCGGATACCCATGCATTATCGCATACCCATGCATCACCATATACCCGCGCATCACCATATACCCGCGCATCACCACATACCCACGCATCACCATATACCCATGCATCACCGCATACCCGCGCATTGCCATATACCTGCGCATTGCCTTGATGAGAAAGATTTTTCTCGCCTTCAATCCATCCGCCCAAGTCTCCTGCTTTTATTTCTTGAAGGTCAATTAGATACTTGATACGATGCAATCCTTCGGAATTTACCTCATCTGTCAGTTCGTATTTTTTCATCACTCCACCTCCTTTGGTGGTTCTGGTAGTGGCATCCAATGGGTAATATTATTGTCACCTATGACAGTTTCTAAATCCTCAATAGCTATCCAATGTCCGTCTCCTCTAAAACGCATTGTTATTGCGCCTACGCCATTTTTTGTCCAATATATAGTCAATACAGGTATATACATTTCTGGCAACCGCTCACTGGTGGGTATCCAGTGAGTAGTGGCTTCCAGCTCGGCGATGCGGCTTTTCAATCCTGCAATATAATTTGACACTTCCAACGCCACACTTACAGGGTCGCTCACATTCGCTACGATATTTGGCTTGAACGTAGCCATTATTTCCATCGCTTGTTCTAAATCGGTTACATAGTCTGGAAAGGTTTTCATAGTGCCTCCACGAAATAAACTCCATTCATCCGTTTGAATAGTTCTACGACCAGGTGAACATCATTGGCGCAGTACGCTTTCAGGGTTTCAGCGTCCATGCTTTCTACCATCGAGCCATCGAGTTCTGGTAATGGGTTGTGTATCCCATATCTCCGGCAGACAAATTTGAGACCTTTGGCTTGTTGCCAGTTATATAAGACGCCCATTAGATCGTTGATCGGTGACGTTTTATACTTCTGCAAATTGGGGATTGATCCGATCTGTATATTCAGCTCCATGGACCGGCGCATCAGGTAGGGAAGATCAAAACCGATGATGTTGTATCCACAAACGCTTCCGTAAGCCTGGTTATATTCCTCCCAGAACGCTTGGATCAGTTCTTTCTCGCCGATTTCACTGGATAAATAAGTGATATTCTGCCCGTCTACGCCCCGGCGCATGGATATAGCAATGATCTGGCCGTAGTCTGGATCCAAAGCGGCCGACTGCACCTGCTCCGCTTTTTTCTCGGCAATGTAGGCCGCGATCTTCTCAGCATCTTTGTAATTACTGGGGGCGGAAGGCGCCGGCATAAAGCCAATAGCGTCAAAATTTGCGTGTGTTTCGATATCAAAAAATAGGGTGTACATTACTTGACCTTTCTCGATTTTCCTGTTTTAGAGTTATATAAAATAGTTCCCGGCACAAAGGCGATTGAATCATAGTCTCCAAAGTTGGTATTGGAATACACGATCCGCGCGCCGCGCTCAAAACCGCCTTCGTCCACGGGGATCGGGTCGTACTCCACCACCCATTCAGAATTTAGGTTCGCGTTCAGCATGGCGACTTGTTCGCGGATTTTCTGACGGTTGGAAACCTGCCTTTTACGCGCTTCCCCGGCGCAATTCTCGCAACAAAGAACCCGATTATCCTTTCGCTTCTCGTATTCATCTCCACAGATACGACAGACGGCTGTAACCATCTCGTTTATTTCTTTGCGCTGTATTTCGCGCAGCATCAGGCTGAATTTTTCGTCCCGTTCTTTGTCAAAACAAGACAGGCAAATTCCTGCTTCTGGTGAAGGATCACCCGGGAGAGAACAGCGGGTGCAGATCATAGTTTTCTCGTTTTACCGAAGGTATAGCCTTCAAAATAGCCGATATCATATCCAGATTGTTTCCCGTCCCGATAGCCGTTTTTATACGCCTTCTCAAAAACGACCGCACACGCTATGGAAGAAACCAGAATAGTAATCATCACCCAGATCATGCCAGCTCCCCTGCTAAACAGATTTGGTGTGTTTTCTGGTTTTCTACAACGGCTGTGTAAAAGTATCCATCTTCCACCATGTCTAAAATTTCAGATAAGCAGAACCGGGAACCTCTGAAAAGGTTATTTGGGTCATCTAAAACCACATATTCCGACTTGTTGTAGCGTTCGTTGCAGGTGTTATGTTTTGGTTTGGAGCAAATAGGATAGACCACGTTCTGTTTGTATTTCATCTTGGCCGCAAAGTGGTGTAAACTTCTGCACGCACAACAGAACTTGCGGTGTCGATCCAATGAAAGGAACATTTCTCCGCAATCCTCACATGCACGGATGTTATCCAGGAAGCTGAACTGGTGTATTTTCATTGTGGCATCTCCATCGTGTTATTGATCATTACAATATCTTCATGGGTAAATTCATCACACGACTTATATCCTTTTGCGATCATCACAAGTCTGGCAATGAAATCCCAGCATCTCAAAAACTTTTGATAATCTTCAATCATGGTTCACTCCATCAGCTAATTTCTTGATAACATCCCCGGCACGACCTAACTGGTATTTTTGGGATACAGTTTTTACAGAAGGCAACATGCGCACATCTGCATTGGCGGTAATTACTGATGCTTCGTATGCCTGGATAAATCTTGCCCTGTCGGCTATCTGGTTCTCTGACATACAAAGGTTTTTCCAGCCGAACTGATTGACAATCCTTTCAATCAGCGGATGGCTAAATACCGGGTCGTTGTAATATCCGCAGGTAGTAAATTGTGCGAGTATTTCTCCCCAGGCTTCAATAGCAGATGGCGCGCTGTTGGTCAGCATAATGTCTAGGGATGCTTGTCTCCATTGACCTGGGGATGGAAAAAATGCGTTGGAGGATGCCAGATATGATCTAGCACCGGCTTCCAGCGCGTCTTTGGGTAAGTCGGATAGGATCATGTGATAAATATCCGGCGTGCCTTCTTTGGCAACGTAATTCGGATAAGCGATTGACATGGTTCCCATGATCACTTTGATTTCAGCCAGGGTTGCCATAGATTTCGTCCTCCTCATCAGAAGTCAGTCCGAAAATTGACTTATTGGTATCCTCGTTTTTATTTTTCTTGGAACCGCGCCCGGAAGTTTTCCATCGTTCCAAAATTGCCCGGATATACTTCCACCTGCGGACGTTCGCTTTTACTGCTTCTGCTATCGCGTCACACACCCACTGCGGCCCGTATTCTTTTTCTGCAAGGATCAATTCGTCTGCAATCAGTGGTGTCAGTAAACCGATGTTGTTTTCATAAACAGCAAAAACATTGTTTTCAGCAGCACTGTGATTCTGTGATACTGTGGTTATGTGATTGGATGAAGAGTGTGAAAAATAAGAGGGAGAAAAAAAAGTCTGGGGGGAACTCTGGGGGGAACTCTGGGGGGAACTCTCATCCAGAGTACTGTAATTACTGCATTCAGAATTTTCTGTACTCTGGTCGTTTTTATTGATCACAACGCCATCGTAGTTTCTAGGGTTCGTCCAGTTGTAAATCTTGATTACCTGACAATGCTGTTTTTTGGTGCAGGTAATGTATCCCTCGTCTACCAGGTGTTTGCGGTGATCCTGTATTGTTCGGATCGGCTTGGCTAAATCTTCCGCGGCATAGGCGTCTTTCCATTCTTTTACGTCACCAGATTCCCAATCTGCTTGATCCAGCATATACAGGTACAGATACCAGGCTTGGCCTAATTTCTCAATGTGTTTCGGTTCCAGCAATCCGCGCTTTATTTTTATCCACGTTTTTTTCATAGCTGCACCAACCTGAACAGGTGTTCCGGGACGGAATACAGCGTCAGTGGGGATCCGTCTTTACCGCGGGTGTAGGCTAACTTCCATCTATCAGATGTTTTAGAATCCACAATCATGGCATGGGTGCAATCGCGGTTGATGATGAAATACTGATAGCACGGTGTCCGCTCAAAGGCGTGTTTTGTGATGGTGTACACATCTTTGAAGGGGTAAGGTGGGAAGTTTACATCCCGATGTTTTACGTCCACCCATCCTGATCCTGGAATAAATAAATCTCCATGATCGGAATACTCGAAACGTTCTTCATAGGATGGCCGAACGTACATCTGTCCTTTGTAGGCTTTTACGCCGTGACGGGTGTACCAATCCACGGCTATATCCACGTACTTTTCACTTTCTGCTAACTCTCGGAGGAATATCTCATCGGAAGTCATTATTCCCCCGGCACATAGATGGCGATGAGTGCTTTGTGCTGGTTATATTCAGAAACACTCATCGGGATCAGGTATCCGGTCTTGTGAACGTAAATTTCTTCTGGTTCACGACCAAACAGTTTTTCAAATCCTGCGATGACATCCTGTAATGACTTGCTGCGCAGGTACATGGCGCAGGGTTGATTGGGTAAATCTTTGTAAGAATTGATCTCTTTCATGTTATTCACCAAAAGAGAAGGCGCCGTTCTTGACTGCCAGAATGAACAGGCAGACACAAAAAACGATCAACGGCAGGTCTGAAATGTTGGTAATTCTGTCGAGGATAAATGCTAAAACCATACTGATTAACATTGCGTACATACTAAATCCTCTCTGGCGGTCTTTTCCCCGGCCGCCAGGGTGAAAAGTTTTTTACATCTGGGTAATGCAGATATTGGCTGCTTGCAGCTTTTTCAGGTACTCATCCATCTTCGCTTCGGTAACAGCTGGTTTCTTCATGGCGATGTTGATGCCCTTGATCTTTCCTTCCAGTTGTTCTTTGGTACACTCCCCGTAGGGGATGCCATCCGAACCAACCATCGCGCGGGCTTCCTCAATCGTGAGTGTGTTAGGTAACACGCTCGCAAGGGGTTCTGGTTCTGGTTTTGGTTCTGGTTTAGATTCTGGTTTTGGTTCTGGTTTAGATTCGCCCTCATTCAGCCACTTGACCAGGGTGTCAAAAAACTTATGATCTGGTTTATTGACGACCTTATCCGCAAGTAACTCGCAACGGCTTTTGCTTACAATCGTGTTATGGTCTAAATCCATATCGCAGACCAACGTGAATTCGTATTCCATGCCCTGACGTTGGATCGGTGCCATACCGATTTTCTTTGGCACCTGGCGGCCTTTATCATTGGTTTCTAGGATGTATTCGGTTTTTGAGCGCATAGTGGCTATAATATGCGCGGGGCTTTGGAGCATGGCATCCACCAACTTTCGCTGTAATGGAGTGACGTCTTTCCATGCGGTGTAGGTGTTATTGGATTGACTACGCTTGGCGGCCTGGTCAACCATATCCAACGCCCCACCTTCACCTTCCCAGGCATGAGACAGGGAATCAATAATGATTACATCGTATCCGGCTTTCTCGGCCGTCTCGATGGCTTCGATGTATAACGATGGGGAAAAGGTGTGCAGCTCCAACACATCGAAGCTGAATTTATCGGAGTACAGAGACGCTGATCCGCGTTCTGTGTCAATCACGGCGATTTTACCGCCAATGGTTTTAGCTGCGACCAGGGCAGTATAAGTCTTTCCTGATCCTGATGGGCCGTCAATAGCCAGCCGTAGTTTTGATTTCTTCTTGGTAGCCTTCTCAAATTGCATAATCATCCTTTTCGAAAGGTACATCTAGGTCAATGATCTGGCCGCAAATTCCACAGACGATGGCCAGCGTGAACGGATGCTCACAAAACTCATAAAATACACGATAATCGCGTTCCTCCTTGATCTCAAAACTTTCTTCCGGGTGGTCGCAGGTCATACGACCTTCAATGAGCGGTGTTTCCCTGGTGTATAAACAACCGCGCCCTGTTCTGCCAGAATACGAACGTGGTAAGCAACAGGGGTGCGGGATATACCAATACCAGTGGATATTTCCATCAATGAGCTTCCGGGATGATCTGATATGTATTCCAAAACCGCTTTCCTTGTGCTGCCTTGTTTGATTGGATTTTTATTTCTCACTCGATAATCACTCCTTTGTCATATTATGCTTATCTTGATTATAGGCCTAATTGTCTATTTGTCAATACCCTAAATAAAATATTGCAAAATTAGTCATTTCGTGATATTGTGTATGTATGAAATTTGGAGAATGGTTATATAAACAGTATTTAGAATGGAGAGGTGAACACTCCGACAGTATTTCGGATTTTGCAAAGTGGCTGGGTGCGAACCAGTCAGTAATAAATCGTTATATCAAGCACCCGGAGATGCTTCCATCAGTGGAAACGATCCGAATGATTGAAAAGAAACTACCTGGTATTCACGCGGCTTTGTTCATAACGGATATTTCTGATTCTGTATCAGAACTTGTCAGACAGGCCATCCAGGACGCATTATCGGATTGCGAGGCGCACAACATCAGCCCGACCAGTGAAGCGGGCAAGGCGATCATCTCTGCGGTGTTGGCCAGGTATGGGATCAAGACGAGTTTATAACGGGCTGAACCTACCTCGATGTGCATAATGAAAATCTCCCTTTGCTCTGATTATAGAACATCTTTTCTAAATCTGACACCTGTCGTGGGTGTCAGATATCATTATATAGAACGGAGGAACTATGGGATTCATCAGGAATTTTCTAGTGGCAAGAAGGCGTGGAAATGGGATCGTTCTGATCCTCTGTGGGATCGCTGCGCTGGGTACAGAGGTCTGGTATCTGTCGGTGATTGCGATATTTGTTGGCATACTGTTCCTGGTTCTTTGAACCTTAAAGAAACTTGGTACAATGGACTATATTTAAGTCAGAATTGTGAAAAACCGCTATATATGGGGGGTACACAATGACTATCCCCCATATATACGCAATACTATACGCAAAAAGCTCAACGGTGGAGCAGTGGACTCATAAGCCATTGGTTGTGGGTTCAAATCCCACCCTCGCCACAATAAAAAAAGCCGTATATGTGGGGGTCACACAGTGGATATTCCGTATATATGGGGGTATAAAATGACCCTGACGGAACATACCATTTTGGAGCAACGGATTATTTTATTCTGTGAATCTTATTTACGATCTCTACTCGACAGATCTCCCGGAACGATCAACTTCTACACGAAGAAACTGCTACCCTGGGTTTACTGGTGCGAGGATCACGGCATCTATGACATGGATCAGTTATCCGCGGATGTTTTGAGAGAGTACATCCTGCACCTGCAAAAGAGCCATAATCCTGGGGGCGTTCATGCGGCATTCCGGTGTATGCGGTCATTTTTACGCTGGTACGAATTGGAAACCGATCACACTACGGCGATCCGTAAGATCAGGCTGAAAAATCCTGTTCCTGAACGGCTCGACCCGGTGCCAATCTCGGATATCAAAAGTCTACTATCAATAGCGAACGTCAAAGAAAAAGCTATCATTCTTTTTCTATACGATACTGGCATCCGGGCGCGGGAATGGTCTGTACTCACCCGGCTACAATATGATGCCATCTCCGGGGAGACCCAGCTTACAGACACGAAAAACCATCAGCCCCGGAAGGTGTTTTTGGGATCCGCTGCAAGAAAAGCGGTGCGCCTATATCTGGAAACCAGAACCGACACCCACCCGGCGCTATTCGTCAATCGCTATGGAACCTATTACACAAGCGGCGGTATTCAGCACTTACTGGCCCGACTATGCAAGCGGGCTAAAATCAGGGTTTGGTATCCCCACGCCTTCCGGAGGTCATACGCATTAAACTGCTTGCGTTCCGGGATGGATATTTATACCCTGCAATTGTTATTGGGTCATGCTGATCTACAAATCCTGCGCAGATACTTAAAGCAGACCGAGGACGATCTACGGCTGGCGGCACGATACAGCCCCGGCGACCAGTTATAATAAATTCATGGAAGAAAAAACAGACGGAGTGATAGAGGTAGGTACTCATGGCCACCCGATCATACGGGATATCAAGCTGGCGGCCACGGGTGAAATTGTCAGAATCTCGGTAGAGGAACCGGAGCACCAGCGGGTTTTGGCATCTGGGGCGATTCTCGATACGGTTACGGGGGCATTTGTAAAGGGGGCTCCCAAAGGCGGTGCTTGGGCGATCACCAAAGATAACCAGGGTGAGGTCAAGGGTGAGTTTTTCCAGCGGCGGGCACAAGAAATTGTCCGGGGGCCCTGGCGCATCACACCCAGCATGTCAACTGGGAGGGCGGTGCCGATAGTATCGCTGGGAGGATCATCCAGATTGCCCTGGACGGCGGGAACCGGGACAGCATAGAGGCGGCGAAGTTCATTTTTGGCGCGGCCGGCCTGCTACGGGACAGGCGGTATAAAGAGCAAACCGACGGGATACAAGTCAACATCTCACAGGATATAGCCCGTGAGATGTTGTCCATGATCCGACAGCGGAACGTGATAGACGGTGAGATCATCGAGGAAGATTAAAGCCCGTGTCACATAACACGATAGGGTTAGCTGGTTATGATTCTTTTCGGACCGCGTTTCGGCCGATTGATCAAGTATTGGAGTAATCCCAAGTAAGGGATGACCCAGTCCCTTCCCAACTTCCGGGCGCCTGGAACGTGTCCCTCTTGACAGGCGCATTTTAGCCCGGAGTACGATATCACGGCCCCTACCTTCCGTGCATATACAAGCGATTGCGGTATGGTAAGTAGTTCATGTTCGAGTTCTGACATAATACACCCTTTCTGTTATCTTAATTCCCATTCCAGCTTTTCCATTTGTACTTTACCGATCAAACGATTAATAGCTACATACTCTATCAGGTCAATAATATGTTTTGCGCCGGTGGTCTCCCAGTCATCAGTTTCGCAAGACTGGTAATCAAGGCATCTCAAAGACATAATACACTGTGCCGGGCTGATTGTCTCCGCCACAGAAGTATAGGTATCGATTATGCCGTATGTTTCCGCGCGCTCGTCGCTATATTTATAGCATACGGAACGGACGTTTTCTGCATATAAAATATTGCATAGAGTTAATAGATCATGGCTATTGCAGGTAGAATAATCAACCCCGGAAACTGTAATTCTGTTACCAAGTTCTGACCCGTGGTTTTCCAAGAACCTAACAATTTCTAAAACGTGTTTTTTATTTACGACAAATGCTGACATAATTACCATCCTCTCTGATATGGTTATAAATTTATTTGGAACCCGCCCCCTACGGGTTATTGCTAGTGAAACTTTGGATCGCATTCCAGCCGGACCGCAAGGGTATTACATGTCTCTTCAAAGGCGAACCATGCCAACATGTTTTTAGAATACTTTGTCTGCGCCAGCAAATCCACCCCGGCGATCATGTCCAATATGCAGTTATACCCGTAGGCTTTCATGGTATAATCCAGCAGAACCTTAATGTCATCTTCGTGCCGATCGTAAAATGCTGAGGTATCTGCATACGTAATCAAACCGTCTATGATTCCTGACTTGCACCCACCATATTCTAGATCATGTATAAACGTAGCAAAGTCATCGTATCCCTGATTGTTAATCATATCCTGTACCTCGGCTTCTAGATCGTTTTCGGTTTGTACGTTGATTATGGCTTTCATAATTACCATCCTCTCTTATATGGTTATTTGATTATTAATAACCCGCCCCCTACGGGTTACCATATGCACGTGTCTATGATCGTATAGGCATGATAAGCGCCTTGATCGTATAGGGCATGATAAGCGCCTTGAAATGATTTATATTAATAACAATCGGAGCATTTGGATTGTCACTACAATAATTCATTTTATAATTACCTTTTATCCTCAGTGCATCACGTATATACTTAACGTTGATTATGAATTTGCAAGGGTTATGTGCGAATAGATCGGGAATAGGTAATGATAAGGCATTCATAGCAACCGGCGTAAAGTCGGTTCGGTAAGCCCCATCATACGATACAACGTCAATATTAATTGACGTATCGGCGATATCAATAACAAAGGCATGTATACCCTTACTACGACTATATACCTCTGCAAGAGTAAAAATTTTATCGCACATGTGATAGTCGATATAGATTGTATCGGAAAACTTTTCAGTCCACGAGTTAATACAAGAATCGGTGTCAGGATATACCACACCATCACATGTCGGATACTCCGATACCCCATCGGATATACGGCCGTTATAATAGCTCCACGGCGCAGTCTTGGATTTTAGCATCATGGATGCAAGTTCAGATCGGATTAAAACATATTCTACTACTGGTTCGTTATCATAATAGCGATGTAAGCGATAACCATCCGTACCAGTAGAACCGACGTGATAACCGTATTGATCGAGCGATAATCTAACTAATCTACCATATTCCATTGCTGGTATATCGTTAAATTTCTTACGGCCGGCGGTAACCCTAATTACTTGTTCGATTGAACTTAGGTCGATCTTTGTTACAGTATTAATCTTTGTTGTTGTTTCTAACATGATGATTAATCCTCTCTGATGAATGATTATTCTTATCTTATAACTTGGATTGTAATAAATTGATTGTAAAATATGCAACCAGCAAGATCGCTATTGCAAGAGTTATGATCGTTGTAGTATCCATGATTTTCTCCTATCTGAATGATCGTTCTTGATGTTAAACTCAGTATAATTTTTTGTTTGCGCCGGGTATAGTGTCAAATGTAATAGTTTCGGTATGACATTCGTCTTAATCGTAGTCGGTATAGATCGCACTAGTGTTGGTAGTCAGCGCGATAGATAGGATAAACATCTATACAATGGGATACTATACATCTATACATTGATACATTGATACATTCTGCGTGAGACTTCAACACCCCATGCAATATACTCCCCGGGGGTATGCAGGTTCCCGGCGTTCTTGCTTTCGATAATTGACATTATCGAAACCTTGTACATCCTGTCAGTGTCGCATGCGACCGAAGCTGAGCGTGTTTCTATCAGCGTTCAGGGGGGGTGTACCCTCTATGCAGCCGGAGCATGGTCAGAATATCATGGCAAATTCAGCATGGTCGGTAGGGTAGGGGCACGTTGGTAGTACGCTTGGTAAGACCGTTGGCTTGCAGTGCGCACGTTTACCACCCTATTTTTTTCTCCAAGTTTTCATACGACACCTATTCGCTCAATAACGTCGTTATTTTAGATGTTATGGTTAACATAATCTAAATTATAATAATCTAAATTAGTTACGGAAACTTATTCATCTAAAAAAACAGTCTCTTGTAGAACCTTATACTGTAAGTGTGGAAGAGATCAAACAATACATCAGCACATTGACTCCGGAGCAGATCAAGGCAACGGAGGAGTTATTATTGTCTGTGGTAGCCAGGGAGAATGATAACGTAGAGGGGTTTGGGGCGTTCTTTGAGGTAATAACGGGGAGGAAGTTGACGCGGTTTGCGCGTGGGTGGATAGAGAAGTTGTATGAAGCGCGTGAAGTGGGGAAGTATTTTGCGATAGAGGCGTTTCGTGGGAGTGCAAAGACGACTGTTTTGACGGCGTTTTTATGTTTTCGGATTGGGCAAGAGCCTGAAAAGACGTATTTGACGATACAGGTAGGGGATGATATAGCGCAGGATAATTCCGAGAAGGTAGCTGATATCATAGCGAATAACCCAGGGTGGAAGAGTTGTTTTCCGAATGTAGTACCGGATATGGAGAAGGGATGGGGAGCGGGTGGGTATGAGGTAAAGCGGGATGATATACCGTATGGGCAGTGGCGCAGGCTCAATTCAGACCGGAAAGACCCTACGTTTATTGGGTTAGGGTATAAGAGCCGGGCGATTATTGGGAAGCGTGTTACTGGGATGTTATTGATTGATGATATTTTGGATGAGAATAATACGGCGAGTGATAAGGAGATGGAGACGGTCAGGAAGATTATGACGGGTACTTTATTTCCTACGATTGTAAAGGGTGCCTGGTTGTGTTGTGTATTTACGCCGTGGAAAGAGAATGATCCGGTGATGGGGATGACGGAGTTAGATGAGTTTATCAGGGTAAAGACGCCGATTGTAAATGAGTGTGCGGAAGGGTTTGAGATGGACGGGGTGTTTTATAAGAGTGTATGGCCGTCTCGGTTTCCAGAGGCAGAGATCAAGGTACGGCGGGCGATGTCCGCGAAGATTGAATTTGCGAGGATGTACTTATTGGATTTGAGTAAAGCAGATAGTCAGGTATTCAGGTGGTATGACTTTCCTGCTTCACAGATCAATGGGAGTTGGCCGATTGTAGGCGGGGTGGATTATGCTTCTTCGATGAGGAATGTAGGGGGAGCGGTGAAGTCGGATACGGATTACTTTGCGCTGGCGTATGTGTGTAAGATGCCGATGGGCGGTGCGGTGGTGATGGATGGGGTATTGGAGAGAACGACCATGTTACCGGCTTTGGGGTATGTGGAGAAGGCGCAGAATACTTTTCCCGGGTGGCTGCATTGTGTAGTTGAGGGGGATGGAAAAGGGGAAGAGTTTATACAGGCATTGATGTTGAAGCCTGGGTTGAAGATCACTCCGATGAAAACGGGTGGTAAGGGGAAGATGGAGCGGTTAGAAAGGCAGATGGGGCCGTGGTTGGAAAGTATGCGTGTAAGAATATCGGATGCAGATACGCCGTTTTTGAATGAGCTGCGGAAAGAGTTGAGGGAATACCCGAATAACCGGCACGATGATGCGATGGATGCGGTGTACTGGGCGTTACGCGGTATGCCGGATGTGCTGGTTGTACCGATGAATTATGATGAATTACCATCGGTGGAGAAAAGAAAAACGATGAACCCGTTTTTGGCTTTGGGAGGCTAAATGGAATTTTCATACTATACAGGATTAGCGTCTGAAATGATTATGAACGACTCAAAAAGGAATGAGTTGTTCTCGAAGATGGATGATATGTACCATGTGAAGTGGGAATTACCGCCGGCGTTGAAGTCGTATAAGTGGATACGGACGGTGAAAAATTCAGATCCCAGGGATGCGGTACAGACGGCGATTCAGATATTTTCTGGTTTGGATCCGAGGATCAAGATTGTTCCTTTGGCGGATGATGATGCGAACAAGGATCAGGCGGAAACGTGGGAGAGGTATCTTGGGTTGTGTTTGAAGGATGCTTCGTTGAGACGAAGAACGTCTGTAATCAGGGATTTGATGCGGTCGGCGATTCTGTATGATATGGTCGCTGCCCAGGTAACGTATTTACCGTGGCAGGAAAAGATCGCCAAAAGACCTGGGGAAGAAAAACGCTGGAAGAACGCCAGGGATGAGTACGGAGATTGGATTGTTACCGTGCGTCACCCCAAAGATGTGCATGTAAATTACTCGGATATTGTACCAGAGCAGATTTTATATGTCAGTAAGTGGAAAGTGGCGGACGTGATTAACTTTTACGGGAAGGCTGCGAAGGAAATTACTTCCAGAGTGAACGAGAATAACCCGTCTACTATGAATGACGATTTATATATTTATGAGTATTGTGATATTGACCGGAAAGTGGTGTGGGCGTCAGAGGATGGGTACGGTGGGGGAGCGACTTACAAGATTGTAGACGAAGATCACGGTCTGCCGTTTATGCCGTGGGCGTGTAGAGTGGGTGGAACGACCCTGGATACCGACCCACAGTATCAGGTCAGTCCTTTACTGGCGCCTATTTATCATTCGGGGGATTGGGAGACGGTAAATATCGCACAAAGTTTGTTGATATCGGATATGATCGCCAGAGCCGCGGCACCCAGACACATATTTCAGGGGCCGGGCGGTGAAATGGTGGAGTTTGATTACATGACACCGGGCGGAAGGGTGGATTTACCACAGGGAGTGGACTATAAAAGTATCCCTGTGGAGCCAGTTGATCCGAATATACCGACCGCACTGAATTTACTGACGCAAGCCATGTCTAAAAGCACCTTGCCGCGGATGATGACCGAAGGAAATACGCCGGTGAACGTGAATTTTGCAACGTACAATATGTCGATTCAGACGGGCGTGGCGAAAATCAGACAGTACCGGGAGTTGGCGGAGCAGGTCAGCGCGGATATTTGTAAATTGTTCTTCAAGTGGATCAGACACAATGGTTCCGCTGTGTTTTATAACGAGCGGGCCGAAGATACGTTTGGAAAACAGATGTTGATTGATCCAAAATCTTTACCTGAAAGATTGAATTTGACGGTTGAACTATCCCCGGATGTTGCGACAGACAGACAGCAGAAGATCAATGCCGCGGTAATGGCGATGCAGCTTGGTTTCCCGAAAGAATACGCGCTGGAAGAAATTGGCGTGACCGATCCTTCGCGGGCGATGCGTATTTCGGATAAGGAAAAGGTGCGGGAGGCGATGTTGCAGACAGAATTGGCCTTGATGCAGCAAAAGGGGCAGATGGCTTTGCAAACGCAACAACAGCAGATGGCTTTGCAAACGCAACAACAGCAGTTGAACCAGATGGCGAATAATGCGCCGATGCAGCAGAACCCTGCGAACGGGATCGGTTTTGACCCGAATCAAGGGGGAATACCGGCGCAGATGATGAACCCGGAAATGACCAGGGAAATGCAGACTGGCATGACGCAGGGAGGTCAGGATGTCGGATTCTAGGAAGCGGATGCTGATTGATATTCTGGAAGCGCGACTCTATGTACAAGAAATAATGGGTGAGGTGAACAATGCCGGACAGACAAGTAACGACCGGGGATACCTGGGAATCGATCGCACAGAAGTACGGGGTGACGGTAGCACAGTTGAAGGCCGGGAATCCGGGAGTTTCTATACTGTCGCCGGGCCTGATTATTAGAGTACCGAATTATTACGCGCAGCCTTCTCAACCAACCAATCCTCCGTATCTTGCGGGCGGACAGTGGAACGCGTGGGAAGCGTTGGCAACAAAACCGTTTACAAATCGAAAAGATATTTTAGAGCAAAACGCTTTTATGCGTCAGGGTCTTGGTTACCAGTCGGCAAAAACAGCTGTCACTGATAGCCAAAGGTATCAGGCGCAGTATGATGCGTGGAGAGCCGCGGTAGGCGGTGTCGATATGGCCGACTTCAAAAAACAGGAGTACGGCACCGCAAAGATTCTTCCTAAACAAACAACCGGAACGTATCAGGGCGACAAGTCCATGCAACGACTGACCAACGAAGCGCAGAGACAGGCGAATTATAACGCGATGTATGGTGGCGGGCCGGCCGCACTGTCGGAAGGCGGGCAGACGGTATTTGTGAATAATCAGCCCTATACCACCTATTCCGGTTTGACAAATACCGCTGTGAACCAGTACACCGGAGGAACTGTGTCTACAAAGCCTCAACAGAATCAACAGAATAAACAGAACCGGTACAAACTTGGAGCGAATTACGTGATTTATGATCCAAACGGGAAGGTTATTTACAGTGCGGAGCAGGCGGCGTCTGATCGATATAACGCGAATCACCCAAAACCGCCAGAACCGGTTGATCCGACAAAATACTTTGGTTCTGTTGGAACCTATACCTGGAAATTCTAATGGCTAAAAAAATCA
>Ga0172373_10006488_pt1 | contig 15534 bp, 10 predicted proteins | sample Lak10m_2_FD_114546 | JGI IMG/M metagenome (GOLD analysis project Ga0172373, IMG submission 114546) | Freshwater microbial communities from Kabuno Bay, South-Kivu, Congo - kab_092012_10m | ecosystem: Environmental > Aquatic > Freshwater > Lake | place: Democratic Republic of the Congo...
GAAGACCTACCTCGCCTGGGCCGAGGGCCACGCGCTGCCCGACTCGATCCACGCGCGCCAGCCGATCGGCACGCGCCCGCACGGCCCGCTCGAGCTCGCCTGCGTCGAGCCCGACGGCCAGCCTTCCTTCACGCGCCTGCGCGTCCTGCGCCGCGAGCCCGGCCGCATGCTGATCGCCGCGCAACCCGTCACCGGCCGCGCCAACCAGATCCGCATCCACGCCGCCGCCTGCGGCGCCCCGCTCGTCGGCGACCCGCTCTACGGCCCCGGCGGCGTCCCGAAGAGCAACGCCACCGCCGCCGCCGGCGGCTACTTCCTGCACGCCGCCGCGCTCTCCTTCCGCCACCCCGCCGACGGCCGCTGGCTCAAGCTGCGCGCACGGCCGGAGTGGCTGCCGTAGCCGCCCGGACGGGGGCGCAACCGACGAGCGCCGAATCAAGCCTGCGCGCGGCGCGCGCGAGTAGGATGGCGGCCCGATGAGCTTCCTCCTCGCCATGCAGCTCGCCGTGGGCGGCGACGGGGCAGGCGGGCTGCGACCGCTCGTCGAGGCGCACTGCGTCGAGTGTCACGCGGGGGCGAAGGCCAAGGGGGACGTCGATCTCGCGCTCCTGCTCGAGGCGGCCGACGGGCCGGAGCGGCAAGGCGCGCTCGAGGCGGTGCGCGCGGTACTGCTCGCGGACGAGATGCCGCCGGCGAAGAGGCCGCGGCCGCCGGTGGAGCTCGTGCGGGAGGCGCTGGAGGAGCTGGAGGGGCGGCTCGGGCCGGTCGAGCAGGGGCCGCGGCTGCGGCGGTTGAACCGGGTGGAGTACGAGCACGCGATCCGCGACCTGTTCGGGCTCGCCTATCCGGCGCGCGAGCTGTTTCCGGCCGATGACGTGGGCGCGCGCTTCGACAACGAGGCGGCCTCGGGCGCGGCGAGCGAGCTCCTGGTCGAGCGCTGGATCGCGGCGGCCGAGGAGATTGCGGCGCGCGCGCTGCCGGTCGAGGGCGAGAGCGTCGTGCGCGAGTTCGGGTTCGAGGAGCTCGTGCTCGAGGGCGGCGCCGGCGTGCAGGCGGCCAGCGTGTCGCTGTACTCGCGCGGCCGCGTCAGCGTGAACGCGAGCTTCCCGCGCGCGAGCCGCTACCGCGTCGAGCTCGTCGGCTGGGGCGACCTGGCGGGGGACGAGAAGCCGCGCATCGTGTTCGATCTCGAGCGCGAGAAGCTCGGCGCGCGCGAGTTCACGCGCGAGCATCCGGCCGAGGAGACGCTCGCGGTCACCTTCGCGGTCGAGGCCGGCGCGCGCGAGCTCGGCGCGAGCTTCGTCAACGACCACTACGCGCCCGAGCATCCCGATCCGGGCGAGCGCGACCGCAACGCGCACGTGGCGCGCCTCGTCGTCGTCGGACCGCTCGATCCCGCGCCCGAGACGGCCTTCACGCGCGCCGTGGCAGACGAGTTCGCGCGCGGGGGCCTCGCGGGCGCGCTCGACGCTCTCGGGCTCCGCGTCTGGCGCCGGCCGCTGGCGCGCGACGAGCGCGAGCGCCTGCTGGCACTCTCGGGGCCCGAGGAGAGCGCTCGCGCGCGCCTGCGCACGGCCCTAGCGGGCCTGCTCGCCTCGCCGAACTTCCTCTACAAGGTCGAGCGCAGAGAGGCCCAGGGGCCCGAGCTCGCCTTCCGGTTCGCGACGCGCCTGTCGTTCTTCCTGTGGGCCAGCGTGCCCGACGCGGAGCTGCTCGCGGCCGCGCAGAGCGGTGCTCTGACGCGCGCCGAGGAACGCTCGCGGCAGGTGCGGAGGCTGCTGCGCGATGCCCGCGCGCGCTCGCTCGTGACCGAGTTCGGGGCCCAGTGGCTCGGCTGGCGCGCGCTCGCGCACGCGACGCCGGACCGGAAGCGCTTCCCCGAGGCCGACGCGGCGCTGCTCGACTCGATGCGCCAGGAGAGCGAGGCCTTCTTCGAGGCCATGCTGCGCGAGGAGCGCCCGCTGGCGCAGTTCTTCGCGCCGGGCTTCGCCTTCGTCGACGAGCGCCTGGCGCGGCTGTACGGAATCGAGGGGATCAGCGGCGAGGGCGTGCGCCGCGTGCCGCTCGAGGGCGGCGTGCGCGGCGGTCTGCTCGGTCAGGCCGCGCTGCTGACGATCACCGCCAACCCGACGCGCACCGCGCCCGTGAAGCGCGGCAAGTGGCTGGCCGAGACGCTGTTCGGCCGGCGCGTCGCGCCGCCACCGCCGGGCGTCGGCGTGCTGGACGAGGGCACGGCGGTCGCGCCCGCTTCCCTGCGCGAGCAGCTCGCGCGCCACCGCGCCGACCCCGACTGCGCCGTCTGCCACGACGAGCTCGATCCGCTCGGCTTCGCGCTCGAAGGTTTCGATGCCCTCGGCCGCGCGCGCACCGACCCCGAGCTCGACACGCAGGGCGAGCTCGCCGACGGCACGGTCCTCGCCGGCGCCGAGGGGCTGCGTGCCTACCTGCTCGCGAGCGACGAGTTCCCGCGCGCCCTCGCCGAGGCGCTCTTCGTGTACGCTCTCGGGCGCGAGCCCGGACCGGCCGAGCGCGCGCGCCTGCAGCGCACTCTGGCCGAGCTTCCGGCCGAACGTCGCACGCTCGGCGCCGTGATCGAGCTCGTGTGCGCACAGCCGGCCTTCCTCGGATCCGACCCCAGATGACTCACCTTTCGCGACGGAGCGTGCTGCGCGGCGCCGGTGTGGCGCTCGCGCTGCCGTGGCTCGAGTCGCTGGCGGCGGCGCGCGGACGCGCTACGGAGGCGCCGCTGCGGTACCTCTTCGTGATGACGCCGAACGGCGCACAGATGGATCGGTGGACGCCGAGCGTCGAGGGCGACCTCGCCGAGCTCTCGCCGACGCTGGCGCCGCTCGCGCCGTGGAAGGACGCGCTGGTCGTGCTCTCGGGGCTGACGCACGACAAGGCGCGCGCGAACGGCGACGGGCCGGGCGATCACGCGCGCGCGGCGGCGGCCTTCCTGACGGCGGCGCAGCCGAAGAAGACGGCGGGCTCGGACCTGCGCGCGGGGATCTCGGTCGATCAGGTGCTGGCGCGCGAGCTCGGCAGTGCGACGCGCCTGCGCTCGCTCGAGCTCGGGACCGAATCGGGGCGCATGGGTGGCGAGTGCGACTCGGGCTACGCCTGCGCGTACTCGTCGAACATCGCCTGGACGAGCGCGAGCACGCCGGCCGGCAAGCTGGTCGACCCGCAGCGCGTCTTCGAGCGCCTGTTCCTCGACGGGCCGCGTGGCGAGACGGCCGAGGCGCGCGCGGCGCGGCTCGCACGGCGGCGCAGCCTGCTCGACAGCGTGCGCGCCGACGCGGCGGCTTTGAAAGGGCACCTCGCGACGGCCGATCGCGCGCGGCTCGACGAGTACCTGAGCGGCGTGCGCGAGCTCGAGCGGCGCTGCGTCGAGGCGAGCGCGCAGGCGACGCTGGCTCCCGCCGGTCTGGCCGAGCCCGGAGCGCGTCCGGCGGACTTCGCGGGGCACGTGAAGCTGCTCGGCGAACTCGTGGCGCTCGCCTTCGCGACCGACACGACGCGCTGCGCGAGCCTGATGCTCGCCAACGAGGGCTCGAACCGCTCCTACCCGGCGCTGGGCGTGCCCGAGGGCCACCACGAGCTCTCGCACCACGGCCACGATCCGGCGAAGCGCGCCAAGGTCGCCGCGATCGATCTCCATCACCTGGAGCTCTTCGCGCACGTCGTCGCCGCGCTGGCGGCGGCGCGCGAGGGCGAGGGGAGCGTGCTCGACGGCACCGTCGTGCTCTACGGCTCCGCCATCGGCGACGGCAACGCGCACAACCACGACGAGCTGCCGCTCGTGCTGGTCGGCAAGGGCGGCGGCCTCCTCACCGGCCGCCACGTGCGCTTCCCGCGCGACACGCCGGTCGCCAACCTCTTCGTGACGCTCCTGCAGCGCGCCGGCCTGCCGCAGGCGGCCTTCGGTGACTCGACCGGCCGGCTCGAGGGGCTGTTCGCGTGAGCGCGCGGAGCTGAACCCCGCATTCGTCCGCACGGCGCGCCAGGTCGGCCAGCGAGGTGCGCACCAGCACCGCGCGGGATCCGGCGCTTGATTCGGCGCTGGAGGCGGCCCGCGCGCCCGGAAAGAAGTGCACGGGGCTGTGGGCGGGGGCACCGTTCCAGGCGAGGCCCTCAGGAAGACGAATGCGGGGCCCCGATGAGGCCCCGGTCCGGGCCCGCGGCGGATCCGCTGCGACCGGGCGTCCCTCGTGCTCGTGCAAGCCGACAACCCGGCCGAAGGCTCGCTGCGTTCCGCCGCGGAGGCTACCCGTCCAGCGGTGCCCGAGGAGCTGCGCGCGTGCCTCGATGGCATCGATCCGGTCGGTGGGATGGAACGGCGACAGTCCGGGCTCGAGCGTCTCGTGGCCTGGGTGCGCGCTCCGGGGCGACTGCCCGGTGGCGGAGAGCACGAGCCTCCGCAACACGCACGTCTGGCGCGGCTCCTTGCGGTGCTCGAGCAAGAGCCGGACTGGCGCGACGCGCTCGCCGACACGCTGACGCGCGTCCTGGAGGAGAGCTCGGCCGTGCACCTCCTGGCAGAGGTCGGGCTACCCGGCGAGCGCAGCTTCCTCGGCGAGGTGGTCGATCGCCTCAGCGCAAAGGTCCTGCCGAGTCCGCACGAGGCTGGCGAGCTCGCCGCGCTGCTCGCGGCGGCCTTTCCGTCCCGGCGTGATGCGCGCTGGGTGGCCACGCTTCCGCTCGAGAGCTCTCGCGCCGTGGCCGAGCTGGTCGGGTCGCGCGGCCGCGCGGTGCTGCGGCGCGGTCTGGCGGAGGCCCTGCGCCTCCTCGCTGCGCGCGTGAGTGCGCTCGGACTCGCGCGTGAGCTGCGCACACGCTCCGGGGCGCTCTGGCCCTCCGAGTCACCGTTCCTGGCCTTGCCGGGGGCCGTCGAGCGCGCGCTGGCGGCGCGGGGCGAGCTCGACCTCTTGCGCGAGGTGTGCGCGCGCTGTCGTGCGGAGCTCGCGACCATCCACGCCCATCTGGAACGCGCGGGCGTCTCGGTCGGCATCGTCTATCACCTCGACGTGATCGCGCGCTGCCTGGCGCGGCTCGAGCGCCTGGCGCCGCTGGCGCGGACCGACGGGGCGCCCGGCGACGAGCGCATCCTGCGCGAGCGGCAGCTCGTGGCCGAGCTCATCCTGGCGGGCATCGGCGAGGAATCGCTGCTCGAGCTCGTGCGTGCGAACACGCGCCTCCTGGCGCAGAAGGTGATCGAGCGTGTCGGTACGAGCGGCGAGCACTACATCACGAGCACGCGTCGCCAGTGGTGGGGGATGCTGGCCTCGGCGGCGGGCGGGGGCGTGCTCACGGCCCTGACGGCGGCGGGCAAGCTGCTGACCTCGGCGGCGATGCTGCCGATCTTCGTCGAGGCCATATTCTCGAGCGCGAACTACGTGGCGAGCTTCCTCCTGATGCAGGTGCTCGGCTTCACGCTGGCCACGAAGCAGCCCTCGATGACGGCGGCGGCCCTGGCTTCGGCTCTGCGCGGCTCGGTCGTGAGCCAGCGCCTGCAGGAACTCGTCTCGGTGGTCGCCCGCGTGACGCGCTCGCAGCTCGCGGCCGCGCTCGGCAACGTGGGGCTGGTGGTGCCCGCGGCGATCGGTGTCGATCTCGCCTACCGCGCCCACGGCGGCACACACCTGCTCGATCCCGAGCTCGCCGGGCGTGTCGTGAACTCGCTGCACCTCACGGAGAGCGCGACGCTGTGGTATGCGAGCGTGACGGGAGGTTGCCTGTGGCTCGCCAGTCTGGCTGCCGGAGCCCTCGAGAACTGGGCCGCGTACCGGCGCATCCCGACGGCCCTGGCGCACCACCACGTCCGGCGCTGGATCGGTCGCAGGCGCACGGTCTGGCTCGCGCGCAAGTTCGAGCAGAACATCGCCGGCATGGGCGGCAGCGTCGCGCTCGGCACGCTGCTCGGCGTCCTGCCGGCGCTCGGCAAGGGATTCGGCGCGCCGCTCGACGTGCGCCACGTGACGCTCTCGGCCGGCGCGCTGACCCTGGCGGGTCTGGCGCTCGGTCCCGAGCAGCTCTTCACGCTCCACTTCGCCGGAGCCGTCGCCGGCGTGCTGGCGATCGGCCTCCTGAACTTCGGCGTGAGCTTCGCTCTCGCCCTCGCCGTTGCTCTGCGTGCGCGTGACACGGACCGCGGCGAGCGGCGGGCGCTGCTGCGGGCGTTCCAGCTGCGACTGTGGCACGGACCGATGGAGTTCCTGTACCCGCCGGCGGGCGCGCGCACAGCTTCCCACGATGGCTCCACGGTCCTGGCGCTCGACGGGGCCGAGCCCGAGGAAGCCCGCCAGGCGAGCTGAGGCCGGGTCGCTTCATGCGCGGCGAGGTCGCGCGCGCGGAGGCGAGCTTGACGGCCGGAATTCCTCAGTGGTTGAAGTTGAGGATGCGGCGGCTGACGAAGGGTACGTTCATCACGAGCACGCCGGCGTTGTTGACCGAGCTCGCCTGGTCGATGAAGGTCGGCGGGAGCGGGGCGCCGAAGCCGCTCGCGAGCACCTGGAAGGCCGGGTTGCCGCCCAGGGTCGTGACGCCGAAGTAGAGCTCGTGCTGGAACGACCCGATGCACGGGTCGGAGACGTCGTAGCCGCCGACGTTCCAGCGCAGCGACTGCAGGCCCGGGAAGACGGCCGGATTCGTCCAGTGGCCGATCGCCATCGAGGCGAAGCCCGGCACGAGCGGGCCGGGCGTCGGGTTCGCGAGCGTCGTGCCGCAGGTCGTGAAGGCGCTCAGGTCGGCCAGCGCGAACTGCGCGGGACCGGCCGCGCACGGACAGGTCTGCGTGATCGGGTTGATGCTGTGGATCGCGGGCTCTTCCATGCCGCAGGCGATCGCACCCGGCAGCGGCTGCTTCGAGCGCACGGCCTCGAAGGGTGACGAGGGCGTGCCCTCGATCGGCTCGGTGATCGACGGCACGAAGCCGGCGCCGGGCCCGACGAAGGTGTAGGAGCGGTCGGGGTGGAAGGTGCCGGCGCGCGCGAAGCCCGGGCGGTGGTCGAAGTCGTCGCAGGCGTGCGTCAGCATCCACGCGCGGCGCAGAGGCAGCGTCGTGCCGCACTCCTGCGCGAGGTCGAGGTAGCCGCTCCAGCGCACGCGGCTCTGGTGGGCCGGCGCGCACGGCGGCAGGCGGTCCGGGGTCGTGCCGAGCGCGACCGTCGGCCGCAGGTCGCCGTTCACCAGGAAGCGCCACACCTGGCGCAGCGAGCCCGAGGTGGTCGATTCGGCCCAGGTGCGCGAGTACTGCAGGCGCACGAGGCCGCTCCACCACAGCACGTTCCCCGGACCGCGGATGTTGACCTGCGCGCGGAAGTCGTCGCAGCTCTGCCCGCTGGTCGAGAGGATCTGGAACGACTGCCAGGTCGCGCTCACGCCGTCGTGCAGCTCGATTCCGCAGTCCTTGAAGGTGACGCGTGCCGCGCCCTGGGTGAAGCTCGTCAGCTTCGGCAGGTTCGGCAGCGTGCGCGCGCAGCAGGGCCCGCCGTCGTAGCCGTCCGGGCCGCACTGGGCCGCGAGGCGCGGGGTCGCAAGGCCGAGGGCGAGGAGGAAGAAGCCGAGGAAGCGCAGCACGGGCTGGAGGGGCATGGGGGAGCGTCGGGGACGGGGTCTGGCCCTGAGAGACCCCCGCGCGTCCCGGGCGGACGCGCGAGGACGGATTTCTCCGGACGGATGCGCCTCGACCTTCAGGCCACGGCGGCAACTTCCGCCACGGCTACCGCCAGCTCGTGCGGATTTCGGCGTCTGGCGCGCTTCCCTGGCGTGCTGGCGGGCTAGAACGACGCGCATGCGCCGGTTGTGGGGGGGTGTCGTCGCGGTCGCGCTCGTGCTGCTCGTGGTCCGCATCGGATCACGCGCGCGGGTGTCGGGCGACGAGAGGAGCTCGGAGCCCACGCGGGGCGTGGCGCTGCTCGAGTCCGCGCGCGCGCTGGCGCCGTCGGTCGAAGACGGGCCTCCGGATCGCGAAGCGCTGCCGGTCTCCGTGCCCGAGGCCCGTGCGGGCTGCCTGATCCGGGTGCTACGTGATGCGGATGGCGAGCCCTTGCCTGCCGCGGAACTCCTCGTGCAGCGGCGCGAGGTAGCTCGAGACGGGTTCGCGTGGCGGGCGGCGATGGCGTGTCTCGCCGACGTCGAGAGCGTGTTGCGCTCGGGACTCGGCGAGTCCATCGAGCTCGACGAGCACGGCGAGGCGCTGGTGCCGGCCCCAGCGCAGCCACTCGCCTTCGCAGCGGCCTTCGGCAACCTGCGGGCCGAGGGGATCCTCCGACCTGAGACGCGCCTCGCCGAGTTCCGGCTCGAGCCGTACACGCGCGTCCTGTGCGAGGTCGTCGATCCCGGCGGCGCAACCCTCGTGGGGGCCCTCGTGACGCTGTTCTCGGGAGAGTTCGATCCGCTCGATTCGGCGCACAGCTTCGTGACCGACGCCCGAGGGCGCGTCGAGATCCTGAGGCTGGAGGAACACCTGGACACGGAGGCGAGCGAGTTCCGCGTCGCGCTCGGGCGCGGATTGCGCGGTGAACCGGAGGTGCACGTGGTCGCGCTCGATCAGGTGCCAGACGAGCCTCTGCGCTTCGTGGTGCGCGAGTACGGAAGCGTGGTGGTCGAGTGGGTCGATGTGCGCGGAGATGCGCTGTCACCGGGCGGATGGGTCGAGCTCGAGGTCCAGCCCGAGTCCGGTCTGCCACTCGGTTCGCAGCGCCTCGGGCAGAGCTTCGAGCGGCGTCCGTTCGAGGCGGGGCGCAGCGTGTTTCAGGGCGTCGGACTCGGAAAGGAGCTGTGGGTCTCCTCGAGCGTGGCGGGGCACGACGTCTCGGAGCAGCGCTTCCAGGGACCGGCCCGGCACGCAGAGCAGGTGCGCGTTCTGCTGGTCGCGCGCGAGCGGGCTCGGCGCCTGCGCGCGCGCGGCTCCGTGCGCGACCTGCCGCCCGAGTGGGTCGCGGCCGGCGTGGCCCGGGTCACCGTGCGCGATCCTGGACGGTTCAGCGGGAGTCTGAGTCCGGATGGTTCCTTCGAGGTCGAGCTGCCCGAGCGCTTCGCGCCCGAGGCGCGCCTCGAGACGCGGCAGCTCGAGCTCCACCTCGCGGGCTGGACGCCGCTCGCGATCACGACGCAGGTGGTCTACGACGAGCGCTCGGGAACGCTCGACTACGGCGAGCGCTCGGCGCCGAAGCCGGAAGGTGGCGCGCGACTTCTCGTCACCGACCGCGGCGGCAAGCCCCTGTGGGCAACCATCCGTCACGACGAGGTCACGCACAAGACCGATCAGGGAGGCTGCCTGCGCCTCGCGCTCCGCGCGAGCGAGCTGCCCGCGCGCGTGCGCGCCGAGGCCGCCGGGCACGTCACCAGCGAGTGGCTCGAGCTGCGTGAGCCGGGTGGCGAGCACACGTTCGCGCTGGCGCGCTCCCCCCTGGTGCGCGGAGGCCTGATCGTGCCCGACGGCTTCGACCTGCAGGCAAGCGAGCTCGTGCTCGAGCTGGTCGCGAGCGGGAGCGACGAGGCCGTCGCGCTCGAGTACCGGGAGGACGGTGCCTTCCGCGGCGAGTGCGCGACCGTGGGCCGGCACGTGCTGCGCGTGTCGCTCCACGGCGTGCTCGTGCTCGAGCGTGCGGACCTCGAGCTGGAAGCCGAGCAGGAGACCGACCTCGGCACGCTCGACCTGCGTGGGCTCGTCTTCGGACACTCGCTCGTGCTGGCGCGCGCGGACGGCGCCGAGCTGCAGGCGGGCGAGGTGGAGCTCCTGGGCGCGGACGGTGAAGGGCTCGCCTGGTTCGAGGTCTCGCGGGCCGGGCGCCTCTGGGTCGACAGTCCGAGCGCGAGCCTCGAGCTGTGGGCCTCGGCCGCAGGCGCGCGCCCGACCTTGTTCCGCGGAGTGCGCGATGGCGACCGCCTGGTGCTGCCGACGGCCCCGGCCGTCCTGGTGCGCGTGCCGGTCGAGCTTCCGCTTCCTGCGCAGCCGTTCTCGCTCGTGCTGCGCCTCGAGCGCACGTCACCGGCGGATGTGCCGTTCGAGCCCGACGAGTACGCGCACCCCCTCGCCGTGGTCGACTCCCGGCACGAGGTGCGCACGAGCGTCGCCTGGCCCGGGAGCTACGTCCTGAACTGGAGCGTGCGCAACGCCCTGACCGAGGACGAGGAGCCTCTCGAGCTTCCCGGGCAGGAACTCGTCGTGCCCGAAGACGGTCAGGCGACCATCGAGGCGCGCCTCACCCGCGCGGCGCTGGCCGCGGCCCTGGCGCGGCTGGAAGAGTGACCTGCGGGGCCGGGCTGGCCGCCCCGGCCGGCCGACTCCCGGCGCTTCCTGCGCCCATTCAAGAGCCGCCCCTCCGTCGGACGACGTCAGAAGCATGGAAACCCGCACCTTCCGCGCCGCGCCGAGCGCCTACCTCGTCTTCGCCGGGATCAGTCTCGCGCTCGAGGTGCTGTGGCTCGGGGCCGCCTGGAAGAGCGGGACCGTGACCTGGGCGCCGGTGCTCCTGATCGCGGGCCTCTACGCCGGCACGGTCGCGTGGCTCGCGTGCTTCCGGCTCACGCTCGACGCCGACGCGCTGCACGTCCGGTTGCCCTTCCGTGCCGAGCGGCGCCTGGCGCTCGACGACCTCGCCTCGGTGACCTTCGAGGCACGCCGCCGCGAACCGCCCTTCACGCTCGTCCTGCGCCTGCGCAGCGGCGAGGAGCTGCGCCTCAACGCCAAGCTCTTCACGCGCGAGGCCGTGCGGAACCTGCTCGCGCTGAACCCGCCGCCCGCCCCGAAGCTCGCGCGCGCGGCGTGAGCCGCCCTCAGCGCGCGAGCGGCACGAAGGCGATGCGCTCGTGCGCCAGGTCGAGCACGATGCGGAACGGGCGCAGGAAGGTCTGGCCGAGGTTGCCGGTGGTGTAGGCGTCGGCGAAGGCGCCGTCTTTCGTGCGCGAGAAGACGACCTCTGGCGAGTCGAAGCGGCGGCCAGCGAGCTCGAACCAGGCGAGCGTGCCGAGCGCCGCCTCGGCCGTGCCGCCGACGCCGCCACTCCGGGTGGGGGTGAGCTTGCGGCCCTCGAGCAGCTTCAGTGCCTCGACCGCGGGCGTGTGGAAGGTGACGGTCCCGGTCGCGCCGGTGTCGAGGCGGAAGAGCCCCTCGCGCTCGCCCTCGAAGCGCGCGCGCACGCAGGGCAGGTCGTCCTGCAGCGCGAGCGGCTGCCAGGTCGCTCCCTGGAGCGTGAAGCGCGCCGGATCGTGCAGCACGATGCGCGGCGTCGCCGGCTCGAACTCGACCACGCAGCGCGCCAGCACGTCGTGGCCGACGATGCCGGCCACGCGCGGGCCCGACGACGACTGCGCGAAGCCGAGGTCGAGGTCGCCGAAGATCGGGCGCGTGAGGGTCAGCGGGCCGAGGCGGAAGCTCGTGCCGCGCCGGAAGGACGAGGTCGTCGTGCCCACCACGCCCTCGCCCACGGTCGAGCCGAGCGTCTCGAGGAAGAGCTCGTCCGCCAGGCGCCGGTCGATCACGTTGATGCCCGCCCCGGTGTCGAACAAGAACACGCCGATCGACTCGCCCTCGACCTCGGCCTCGACGAAGAGGTGGCCGCTCGAGAGGCGTCCGACGGCGAGCTCGGCCGGCGCGTCGAGGTCGAGCTCGAAGTCGTCGGGCGGCGCGAGCGGCGCGCGAAAGGCGCCCGGGTCGCGCGCCACCGGCGCGAGCGTGGTGAGCTCGTAGCGCTCTTCCTCGCCCTCGTGGCGCTCGACGAAGCGGTGGGGCAGCTTGCGCCCGGCGACCGGGCGGAAGTCGGACAGGCTCCAGCTCCGGTCGCTCAGCGTGTCGAGCTGAACGAGCTCACGCGGCAGGTGCGTCCCGGGGTCGAGCGCGAGCCGCGCGGCGAAGGGTGTGCCCGTGAGCGCGAGGCGCAGCTCGGACGGACCGCTCGCCGTGCGCGTCAGCTCGGGAGCCTCGAGCCAGTGACCCGAGAGCACCCAGGCGAGCACCTGCGTGCGCTCGGCCTCCTCCAGCGCCACGTGCCGCGCCAGGCCCGTGTGGTCGCGCTTCCAGCTCCGCGTGCCGTCGAAGCCGCGCGCCTGGGGCAGCTCGGAACGCACCTCGAGCGCGAGCTCGCCGAGGCTCGACAGCGCGAGCGTGAGCTCGCCCTCGAGGCCGAGCGCGAGCGCCGACCCGCGACCGGCGAGCTGGAGCGGCCCGGCGCCCTCGAAGCGGCCGAGGGCGGTGCGGGCCTGCTCCAGGAGGTCCGACTCCTGGGGGGAGGCGAGGAGCAGGGCAGCGAGCAGGGCCAGGGCAGTCATGCTCCGCCTCTTAGGGCCGGGCTCGGGCGAACGTTTCCGTCCCGGCGCACGGTACGCTCCCGGCATGACGACGATCGACTGGTACTACCACCGCAAGGGTTGAACGAGCTGCACGCGCTCCGACGCCTTCCTGAAGGCGCGGAAGCTCCCCGTCCGTGAGACGGTCGACGCCACGCGCGAGCGCTTCGGCGCCGCGGACCTCGCCTCGGTGCTCGGCGATGCGCGCCGCGTGGTCGTGGTGCGGCAGAAGAAGGTGCTGACGTTCGAGCGCGCGCCCGGGGGCGCCTGGCCGGCCGAGCTCGATTCGGCGCTGCTCGGCCCCTCCGGCAACCTGCGCGCTCCGGCCCTGCGCTCCGGCGCGACCTGGCTGGTCGGCTTCGACGAGGCGACCTACGCGGCCGAGCTCGCGTGAGGTGAGCGGGGCGCGGAGTCAGTCGCCGACGTAGCCGAGGGCCTCGAGCATCCGGTGCTCGCCCGCCAGATCCCGCACGCGGAGCTCGATCTCCCCGGCCGAACCGGGGAACTCGTCGCGGACGAGCGCGTAGGCCTGGAGCGCCTCGTCGTCGCGCTGGAGTCGGGCCAGGAGCGCAGCCCGCTGCAGCAGCGCGGACTCGCGGCCGGCGTAGGTGCGGTCCGCCGCGCGGACCTGCTCGAGCAGCAGGAGCGCGCCCGTGAGGTCGCCGCCGAGCTCGGCGAGCTGCGCCAGGCGATGCAGGACCTCGGCCCGCAGGTCGGCGGGCGCCTGGGCCAGCGCGCGCTCGTAAGCGAACTGAGGGATTCTTGCTGGTCTGACCGGAGTCGGGCGGCCCGGCGAGTTGGATCAGCGAGGTGTCGAGGAGGAAAGCTCCGTCAGGAGGGCGTCACGGTCGATCGCCCGCTCGATGCGCAGCGACAGGTCACAAAGGAACTGCAGGGTCTCGAGCCTGTCGGCTTCGACCCGCCGGGACTCCGCGAAGTGGAGCTCGTCGAACCACGAGCCCGTGACCCGCTTCCGCTGGCCTTCGAGATGGAGCTCGAGGGACTCCACGGTCCCATCGCTGGCCGGGCGCCCGATCTGCTCTTCGAGCTCGAGGAAGCCGGCGTCCCAGGCCCACTCGAAGAGCGCCCCGACCTCCCCGGGCGAGATCGTGCCGTGCTGCGCGTGCTCGACTTCCTCCAGATCGCGTGCGACGAAGTGGAACGTCCCGTCGGCGAGGATGTCCACGCGAACGGCTCGCCAGCGATCGGCGGTCAGGCCGAGCGCGCGCCTCTCGTAGCGCAGCTCTGCACCTTCCAGGTCGAGGTCGCGCGCGCAGCCGACGGAGGGTGCGACGGCGACCACGAGCACGAGCAGGCGCGCCAGCGGAGCTCCGGTGCTCATCGCCCGGATTCCTCGGCGATGACCTCCGCGAGCAGCGCACGGCTGCCGACGGCTTCGTCGATCGAGCGGGCGAGATACGCGAGTCGCGAGGGGACCTCGAACTCCTCCGCCGTCGCTCGGACCCCGATGTCGATCAGGCCGTCCATGGACTCCACGTCGCAGTGGTTGACTACGCGTGCTCGTTGTCCGCTCAGGACGAAATCTAGAGAGACGGGAACACCATCGTTCATGGGCCATCCCTGGGTGGGTTCGAGCTCGAAGAAGTCGAGGTCCAGCGCGAGCTCGAAGAACTCGCGCAGCAGGTCGGCAGGGATCTGTCCCGTACGCGTGCGATCGAGGCCGTCCTGGCCTTGCGCCGTGAAGGTGAAGGCGCCGTCCTCGGCGATGCGCACCTCGTAGTGACGGAAGTCGGCGGCGTGGAGCCCCGAGGGCTCGCGCTCGAGCACGACCTCGGCGCCGGCGAGATCGAGCTCGCTGCGGCAGCCGACGAGCAGCAGCAGTCCGGCGGCCCAGCTCCACATCCTCATGGAGACATCGTGCCATGCCCTCGGCTCCAGCGTCTGCCGCGTGGGCTTGATTCGGCTCTAGATCGGCGCGCCGGGCGGGGGTTCGGCGAGGCGGGGGAGGACGATCGAGCGGGGGTCGCGGAAGTACTGCTCGAGCAGGCGCCGGGCGGCGGCGGCGTGGGCGGAGGAGGTGGGGAGGTCGCGGATGCGCACGAGGCTCGCTTCGACCGTCGCGCGCACGGCGGGCGAGATGCGCGCATCGAGGGCCAGGGTGAGGAGCTGGGTCAGCGCGACCGACTGGACCGTGCGCGTGAGCTCGCCGGCGTGGTCGTCGGCGGTGGGGGCTTCGCAGAGCGCGACGAGCGCGTCGAGCAGCTCCTCGAGGCCCGGCTGGCTCGGATCGAGGGAATGCTGCTGGCGCAGGCGCTCGGCGCGCGCGGGCTCGAGCAGGGCGCGGAAGGTGAGCACGGCCAGCGACTCGGCCGGCGTCAGGGCGTCGAAGGCGGGCTGTGTGCGGCTCGCGAAGAGCTCGCGGTGGCGCGGGAAGCCCTCGGGGCGCGGCGGAAGGGTGAGCAGGAGCTCGGCGGGGAGGGCCAGGTGCTCGGGCGCGAGGGCCGCGAGCAGCACGGCGAGCGCGCGGCGCTGCTCGGCCGGCGCGACGGGCTCGAGCGGGACCTGGCCGTCGCCGCGCAGCGCGTAGGTGTAGCGCACGCCGCCGAGCGACTTCGCCACGGCCTCCAGCTGGTAGCGGTGCATCAGGTAGAGCGGCACGAGCGCCTCCTCGAGCGTCGCGAGCGGGCGCCCGGCCGGGATCGAGCGCGCGCCGAAGCGCGCCAGCGCGACCTTGCGCAGCTCGAGCAGGCGCTCGAACTCGTCGAGCGCGCTCGCGCCGTTGTCCCAGAGGTGCGTGGCGGGATGCGCACTGCCGAGCGGGCGTGCGTCCTGGTCGGTCAGGAAGGTCAGCCCGCGCGCGCGCGCCTCGGCGAGGATCCTCGCCAGCTCCGCACGCTCGTCCGTGCCCGGCGCGAATTCACGGTAGCCGTAGTCGATCGCGACCTCGTCCCAGGCGCCGATCCCGCTGTCGTAGGCGTCGGCGAGCTCGACCGTGCCGTCCGCGCGCAGCGTGGCGAGCGGGTGCGGATAGTCCATCACCGAGGCGCGCCCGGCCGTGCTGGCGAGGTAGTTGTGCGCGAGGCCCAGCGTGTGCCCGACCTCGTGCGCCGCGAGTTGCCGCAGGCGCGCGAGCGCCATCGCCTCGGCCTCGGGCGAGGCCTCGCCACCCTCCTCGAACGGCGACAGTAGCCCCGTCGCGATCAGGTAGTCCTGGCGCACGCGCAAGGAACCGAGCGAGACATGCCCCTTGATGATCTCGCCCGTGCGCGGATCGGTGACGCC
>Ga0172373_10006489_pt1 | contig 15531 bp, 14 predicted proteins | sample Lak10m_2_FD_114546 | JGI IMG/M metagenome (GOLD analysis project Ga0172373, IMG submission 114546) | Freshwater microbial communities from Kabuno Bay, South-Kivu, Congo - kab_092012_10m | ecosystem: Environmental > Aquatic > Freshwater > Lake | place: Democratic Republic of the Congo...
ATCCTCTGCTTAACCCGTTCGATTACGTTGAGGACGTTCTCGCCGAATCTCACCACAACGATGCCTGCCGCTGTTTCGCCTTGGCCGTCGATTTCTGCTATCCCCCGCCTGATCTCCGGGCCGAGCTTGATGTCGGCCACATCCTTCAGCAGTACCGGCGTTCCCCTGCCATCGGTGGTAATTGTAATCGCGGCCAGATCCTTCAGGTCCTTGATATATCCGCGTCCCCGGATCATGTATTCGATGCCGGAGAATTCCAAGACGCGGCCTTCCACATCGCGGTTGCTCTTTTTTACCGCCTCGATGACCGCCATGAGTGGTACGTTGTAGGCCAGAAGCCGGTTCGGATCAATCGTGATTTGGTACTGCTTGACAAATCCGCCGAGGCTCGCTACCTGCGAGACGCCCGGAACGCTTTCGATGGCGAGCTTAACATTGTAGTCCTGGAGGGTGCGGAGTTCGGCCAAGTCGTGACCGCCTGTTTTATCGACTAACGCGTAGGAAAAGCCCCAGCCGACTGCCGTGGCATCCGGCCCCAAAACGGGGTTGACGTCGGCGGGGATCTTCGCCTTTACCGCCTGCAGGTATTCGAGGACCCGGCTTCTCGCCCAGTAGATGTCCGTCCCTTCGTCGAAGATGACATAGATGAAGGAACTTCCGAGAAAGGAGAATCCCCGGACGAACTGGACTTTCGGCGCCGCAAGCAGCGTAGAGGTAATGGGGTAGGTGATCTGGTCTTCCACCAGATCAGGGCTCCGGCCCTGCCAATCCGTATAGATGATGACCTGCGTGTCGCTCAGGTCGGGAAGGGCGTCGAGGGGGGTATGCTTCAGCGCCCAGTATCCCCAGAGGGCCAGCGCTCCGACCAGAAGGAAGATGATGAACCGGTTGCGCGCACTGTAATTGATAATTTTCGCAATCATGGTTGCCCTACTTTTTTCTTTTGAGCGCGGTTACGCCCTTCAACTGGGCTTCCGAGTCGATCAGGAAGTTTGCCGAAGAGGCCACCTTCTCCCCCACCTTGATCCCGCCCGTTATCTCGACGAGCTCATCGACCTTGAGTCCGGTCGAAACCTCGCGCGGCTCGAAGTACCCCTCGCCCTTGTCCACATAGACGATCTGTCTAATGCCTGTATCGATGACCGCTTCGGAGGGCACGGCGAGCCGGCGGCCAAGATTGACCCTGATTTCCACGTTGGTGAACATCTGGGGTTTCAGCGTGCCTTTGGCGTTGGGGATGGTAAATCTCACCTTGGCAGTTCTCGTCTCACCGGCCAGAGAGGGATACACATAATCCACCCGGGAAGAAAACTCCTGTCCTGGGAAATAGCTGAGGCCGATCCGGGCCGGCTGTCCCACCTTGATCAGCGGCAATTCGTACTCGTAGATGTCTGCGACGATCCAGACGCTGGAAAGATCGACCACATCGAAGAGTTTTTCTCCCGGCATGACGCGCATGCCCTGAACGGCCATCTTTTGCAGGACATACCCGGAAACGGGACTGTAAATGGTGAGCGTCCGGATAGGCTTGCCCGTCGTTTCGATTTTTTTGATCTGTTCATCGCTGATATCCCAAAGCCGGAGCCGCTCCTTTGCCGCCTCCAACATTGTCTGGGCGTCCTTGACAAGCAGCAGGGCGGTTCGTTCATCCTTGACGGACTGGCCCTGGCTTGCCCAGCGCAGAACATTTAAAAACTCCTGTTGGGTGGCCACCAGTTCCGGGCTATAAATCTCCGCCAGCGGTTCTCCCTTTTTCACATAGCGTCCCGTGTAATCGACATGGAGTTTTTCGATCCAGCCCTCGATTTTGGTGTTGGCAGTGGCCAGTTTTCGCTCGTCATATTCGATACGGCCCACAGTCCGGATAATCCGGTCCAACGGCCTGATTGCGGCCTTGACGGTTCGGACGCCGATCAGTTGCTGCTGGTCAGAGGGAATCTCTACCGTGGGTGCTTCCTCCGCCTGTGTTGCCTCTTGCGGGACAGCCGCGGTTTTCGGTGGGGCGGAGGGCGCGGCCTGTTTGCGGTCGGCGGCTTCCTTTAAGAGGCCGATCCGTGTCGCTTCGCTTTTCAATTCAACGCGGTAAAGATACGAAAAAGCGCCTGCAAGAGCGGCGAACAGGCAGATAACGCCGATGATGATTCTTCTTTTCATTTTGCGTCCACCCCGTAGTCCGTGATGGCCGCCAGCCCGTCCAGCCTTGCCGCGGCCTTTTCCCTGTCGGTAAACTGCCGCCAGGATAAGAATTCGTAGTCGATCAGCGATTTAAGACTGCCAATGACGTTTATCGCCTCAATCTTTCCAGCTACATACCCGGAGAGAGCCAGCTCGAACCCCTGGTAAGCCTTGGGAATCAAACCATCCCTGTAAAGTGCAAGCAGATTTTCCGCCGTATTCAACATGGAGTAATTGTCCCGCAGCGCGGACGAAGTCATCAGTTTCACTGACTCAACGCTTCTCTTGGCTTCCAGAAGGGCCATCTCGGCCTCCAGCACCCCCTCCCGCTGTTTTGTCTTGTAGAAAAGGGGGACATTAATTGTTGCGGTAAGATTCCACATGTCCGGGAATTGGGAGCTGCGGGCAAAGTAACTGGTTCCAAGCGTAAAATCAGGATAGTACTCCTTCTTTGCCATCAACACCTTCGCCTCAGCGGCGCTGACCATCTTTTTTCTCGCTATGATCATCGGATAGCGATCATGAGAGAGTTTAACCAGCTCTTCCAGGCGGTAAGGCTTGATGACAGTTTGCAGCTTTTCAGGTCTGCCGAGCGGCGCGAGCGCATCCCTTCCCAAAGAGGCATTCAGCATCGCCTTCAGGGACTCCACTTTCTGTCTTTCCATCTTTTCCCGCTCGATCAGCATGTATTTCTCGGTCTGTGCCATCAACACTTCCTGCTGGGGCGCCATTCCTGCTGCATAGCGTGCGAGGGCGGCGTCTTCCACCCGGGCAAGGAGCGCCGCCAGATCCTTGAGAAGATCGATATTGGTGTAGGCCAAAAAGAGGTCCTGGTAGAGTTCCTTGACCCGGACCTCGGTTGCCAGCCTTGTTGCATCAGCCATCGCCTTCAGATTTTCCATATCGCGCGTTGCCATTTCGCCCTTTAGCGCAAGTTTGCCCGGGTAGGGAAACATTTGAGACAGGGAAAACATCCAGCGGGAATCGGCGGGCATGCCCTTGGTCTCCCCTCCGAAGTTATAAAGGCTGTCCGTGCCTTCATTTTCATAGCCAACCATTACCATCGGATCGGCAAGACTCAGCGCTTGTGGAATCTTATGCAGCGAACCGTTTGCCCGTGCCTCCGCGGCCAGGATTTCCGGATTGTTCTTCAGCGCCTCCCGGATCAGCTCCGGGAGTTTCAAAATCTCCTCCGAGGCGAAGGCCTGGGTGGCTGTGAGCAAGAGGATACACAATCCGAAAAGGAGAAAACGGCGCATTTCTCTACCTCACATCAACGCTGAATTTGGCCTGAACGGTCTTGCCTCCGCGGGTTATTTTGGTTGCAACACTCCAGCCCCCGGCCATGGAAAAATTAATTTTCGCCTTATATTCGCCGTCTTTCAACTCCGCATCTGTCTTGACTCGAACGGCAGGCATTCCGGGCATGGCGGCCATCGAATACTCCACAGCCACCTTGGCATCCTTGATCTCGGCACCGGCCGCATCCTTGATGGCAACGGACAGATTATTGTCACCGGTAATGGGAGGGTTTCTGTCCATTTTTACCACTACTGTATAATCGCCGGCCTTCTTGGTTACTTCATAGTCCTTTGCCATTGCCGTCCCGGCAACCAGCAAGGCCGCCATTACCGCTAAAACCAATTTTTTCATCGCTATTTGTCCTTTCATGTTTTAAGTAATTGTTCTGTAACTCCTGTCAGACTGACAGCCTTCTCCCGTTTCCGCACAATCGATTTATCTTGCCTCCGACTCTGTGGACGCTCATTGAGAGCAATGGCTGTGCCAACGACATGCTATCCCGCCGCTTGATCAATGTAAGTCATCTAAAGTATTACTTAATAATATTACAGTTGCTATTTCTGTTTGGATTTTCCGTGTTTCATTGCGAAAATTTTTCTCACAAGACGGTTTTCCGGAGAAAAGGCGAGAATAATATTCGCAGAGGAAAACTTTATACGTTTCCTGACGTCCTGATTCGCAAGCAGTGGCTCCAGGTTTCTGATCAGCCCTCCCTTTTGAATCAACCCTTCAGGGCTGCCAGGATTTCTCCGATATCGGGGAGCTGCCGGATTGGATATACCTTGACAAATGTAACCCGGCCAGCTTCATCCAGGATGATGTTGGCTCTTTCCGAAAAACCTTCGACACGCAGAATGCCCAGTGATTTTGCCACTTGCCCATGTGGCCAGAAATCAGCGAGGAGCCGCGTGTTTTTGATCTTCAGGGTTTTGGCCCAGGCCGCCTTGCTGGGAACGCTGTCGATGCTCAGGCCGACGGCGATGGCGCCGAGCCTGTCCAGCGCCTTTTTGCTTTTTTCCAGGGACTGCATCTGCTGGGCGCAGACGGGAGTCCATGCCAGCGGGTGAAAGGAGAGCAGCACCCGTTTCCCCCGGCAATCGGCCAGATGGAAATCCTGACCATTCTGATCCTTTAGGCTAAAATCCCTGACTTTCTTGCCTTGCCTCACTGCCTCAGCCATAATGAGCCTCCTTTTCTACGTAAGATGTTTTTTGAAATGAATCTGGGTGAGTAAATCCGCTGGGTTTTGTTTTTCATGGAGCGCCTCTTGGGACTGTCAACGCCCTTTGACGAGAATGCGCTTTATAGACTGATAAACACTACTATAAGCGAGCCGGTGAGTCAATGACATGATTGATGTTAATTTTTTCTTTTAACGGGCGCGACCTTGCGATTTTACCATGTAGGCAAGTTTCAAAAAAGAGCTTGACAGGCTCAAGGAAATCTGTTCGAAAGGCACAGTAGGGAATTGTTTGATGATTGTTTTACTTATGGGGGGTCTTGCCGAAGACTTGCGAGTCTCCCGACTGTTTTGAATTAAACACACTACAGCATCCGAGAGCTCTCAAAATTTATCCGGCATCTCCGGGATGCCTTTTTTATTGATCGGCGCAATCAAGTATCAGGCGGAGAAGGCGTTATAAATTCAGATAATTCAGAAGGGGAAGAAAATGAGGTACGCAGAGGCAGGGTTTAATTTGGAGGTTGATCTATCTCGGGGCAGTGTTGACAGGGTAGAAACCGATCCGGGATTGACGGAACTTCATCTGGGAGGTCTGGGCACCAATGCCAGGATCTTGTGGGACAGGGTTCCTGCCGATGCTGAACCCTTTTCTCCCGAGAACCTGCTGATCTTCGGCGCCGGTCTTTTGTGCGGCACCCCGGCCCCCGGCGCCAATCGTACCATTGTTACAACCCTTTCTCCTCAGACCAGGCTAATGGCATTTTCCATGATGGGGGGGTTTTTCGCCCCGGAACTGAAGTACGCCGGTTATGACAAAATCGTCATTCGCGGCAGGTCCCCAAAACTGGTTTATCTATGGATAAACAATGACAAGGTGGAAATACGCGACGCCTCTCATTTGCAGGGGAAGGGCGCCGGCGAGACGGCGGAACTTATCAAAAAGGAGCTGAAAGAACCCAAAGCCCAGGTGGTTTCTATCGGGCTTGCGGGAGAAAACAGGGTCTATTATGCCTCTATCGAACAGGGCCGCTCCAGCGCCAGCCGGGGGGGAGTTGGCGCCGTCATGGGTGACAAGGGTTTAAAGGCAATAGTTGTTCGGGGAACAAAGGACGTCAATATTGCCGACCCAGCCAAATTTATGGGTCTTGCCGGCGACGTGCTGAAATATATCCAGTTCCGTGCAACCAGTCCGATCCCCGGGGTACCAGCCATTTTATCCGGCCTCGGCTCGCCGCAGGAAATGGCAATCCATGATGAGGCGTGGCATACGGAAAACTTCGCCTGGGGCAATGCCCGCCATCGGAGAAAAGGCTTCTGGACAGAGGAAGTCGAAAAAACATGGCGGGGAACGCAGGAAAAAGCCAGGACCCGGCTAATCAGCTGTTATAATTGTCCGATGAAATGCGGGGCGACAATTTCCGTTCCGAATACCCCGGTCTATATGATGAAATGCTACTCCAAACTTACCTACACGATGGGCGCCATGGCCGATTTGGATTTTGGCTTTCAAATTGCGCAGCGAGCCACGGAATATGGAGTGGACGCATTTTCCGCCCCGCAGACCATGGCCTTTGCCGTTGAACTTTATGAAGCCGGTATTTTGACTGACCAAGATATGCCCGGATTTCCGGCAGATAATCAGGGGAGGTTTTACTGGCTGCTGGAAAAGATTGTTCGGCGCGAGGGGATAGGCGATATTCTGGCCAATGGCACCTATTGGGCGGCCCAGCAGATTGGCAAGGGCGCAGAGGCCTACGCCCATAATAATATCAAGAAGCATGAGCAGTTACCGCTCAAACTGGGGATGCTGAATCCGATTTATTTTCTGATGTATTCGACTGGGGAAAAGATCGGCATTACCCAGATTGAGGGGCAGTTCCCCCAGGCGCCTTTTGACAAGAAGGAGGCCCGGGAAGAGTTTGTAAAGGATTGGTTCCAGGTTCCTGACGAAAAATTCAAACAGTATTTTCTGGACTGGGAACCGCGCGGGGAAAACTCTAATCCCTATTACCCGACGGTCGAGATGTCATGTGAAATTGTCGACTGGATGGAGAAGATGCACTACATCGACGATGCCCTCGGGGTGTGTGCTGGTTTGTCGTCATTTCCCCTGAAACCTCCGTATCATATGCACAATTACCCGCTTTTCATCTCCGCGGCGACCGGGATCGATGTGGACGAGGCCAAACTGTCGCAAATAGCCAGAAGGAACCGGACCTTGCTGCGGGCGATAAACATCAGAAGAGGCTTGAGAAGAGCCGATGAAAAACCGCCGGAAGATCATTGGAAGAAGAGATTCCCCGAGCTTGAAGAGAAGCTCCGGGATGAGTATTACAAATTCAAGGGGTGGAATAGTCAAGGAATTCCCACTAAAGAGTCTTTACATGAGTTGGGGATGGATTTCGTCAGCGAAGATTTGGAACGAAGAGGGATCATACAAAATGAAGGTTAAGAAGAAAATCAAGACAATCAAGGTCGTCGTTGATAAGTGCAATGGCTGCCGGGCCTGTGAGATGATCTGCTCCGCCTTTCACGCGACCCCGCAATACAGCAGCAACAATCCGGAAAGATCGCGGATCCGGGTGATACGCGATCCGCTCAAGGACATATATGTTCCTGTTTACGCGGGGGAATATGCTCCAGCCGAATGCATGGGGAGGGACAAATATGTAATTGACGGGAAGGAATACGGCGAGTGCGACTTCTGCCGGGCTTCTTGCCCTTCCCGGTCGCTTTTCAAGGAACCGGACTCCGGTCTCCCGCTGAAATGCGATATGTGCGAGTCCGATCCGCCGCAGGAGAAACCCCTGTGCGTTCAGTGGTGCATCAATGAGGCCCTGGTTTACGAAGAGCGCGAAGAGGAAGTCGAGGAAGAGGCAGTGGCAGAGGATATGGAAATAGGCGTTGAAGCACTGGTAGCTAAATACGGTTTTGCGAAGATAGCAGACACTGTCGAGCGTCTGTCAAAGAGGGACAAGAATTGAAATAGACGGTGTTTGTATTTTATTTTAGACCCTTGCACCTTTGTGAGGGAAAGAATCTGGTGAGGTGATAAATAGTGGATACCCCAGGATCACTGAGTGCGAATTTCGAGCAGCTTTGCAAAGGCCCGGGAGAAGGTAGAAATTTCGGAGATGTAATGGTCGTTGGCGGAGGGATCAGCGGCATCCAGGCTTCCCTCGATCTGGCTAATGCCGGCTTTAAGGTATGCCTGGTGGAGAAGGCCCCGAGCATAGGCGGGCACATGGCCCAGCTCGACAAGACCTTCCCGACCAATGATTGTTCCACTTGAATACTTGCACCCAAAATGGTCGAGGTCGGCCGTCATCCAAATATAGAAGTTCTTACTTATACTGAAGTTGATAAGGTTGAAGGTGAGGCGGGAGATTTTAGCGTTTCCCTGATCAGGAAGCCGAGGTACGTGCTGGAAGATAAATGTACCGGATGCACTACCTGCGTGGAATATTGTCCCGTAAAATATCCTGATCAGTACAACCAGGAATTATCAAAGAATAAAGCCATCCACATATATTTTGCCCAGGCAATCCCGCTTGTCACATATATTGATGAAAGCTGCCTTTATCTCAAAGAGGGCAAATGCAAAATTTGTGAAGCCGTATGTAAAAATAAGGCAATAGATTTTAACCAGGCCCCGGAAAAGATGGAGATAAAGGTAGGGGCAATAATTCTTTCCCAAGGGGGTGAACCATACAAGCCGAAGCTCGGGGAGGAATATCGTTACGGGAAATTTGCAAATGTAGTCACCAGTATGGATTATGAGCGCCTGTTGTGTTCTACCGGGCCTTACTCGGGAGAGATATTGCGCGCTTCCGATAAGAGGCATCCCCATAATATAGCCTGGATCCAATGCGTAGGTTCAAGGCAGGCCGTCGAGGGCGGTAACAGCTATTGTTCAGCTGTATGCTGCACATATACGCAGAAGCAGTTGATCCTTACCAAGGATCATGACTCGGATGCAAAGTGCACTGTCTTCCATAACGACGTGCGCGCCTTTGGAAAGGATTTCGAGCGCTTTTATCAGAGAGCCGAAAATCTCTCTGATGTCAGGTTTATCAGAAGCTATCCATCGATAATGCGAGAGGATCCCGAGACAAAGAATGTCACTGTAAGATATTTTACTCCCCGGGACGGAGTAAAGGAGGAAGAGTTCGACATGGTGGTATTATCCGTCGGATTAGAGCCACCTGTCGATGTGAAGGCTATATCAAATACGTTCAATGTTGGCCTTGAATCCCATAACTTTTGCAAAATCGACACCTTCAATCCGATGCTTACCACAAGGCCCGGAATATTTGTAAGTGGATGTTTACAGGGGCCTTTGGATATTCCTGAATCGGTATTCAGCGCCAGCGGTGCAGGTTCGCAGGCAGGTGAGATGCTGAATTACAGGAGGGGGAATCTTTCCAAGGAAAGGGTATATCCGCCCGAAAGAGACGTCTCCCAGGAAGAGCCAAAGGTGGGAGTCTTTGTGTGCCATTGCGGTGCAAATATAGGGAGAATAGTGGATGTTCCGGACACGGTTGAGTATTGTAAAACCCTTCCGAATGTTGTTTATGCCCAGGAACAGCTTTTTTCGTGCACTACCAATTCGGCAAAGGAAATAACCGAGATTGCCAGGGAAAAGGGATTTAACAGGGTTGTCATTGCTGCCTGCACTCCCAAGACCCTTGAGCCGCTGTTCCGTGATACCTTGAGGGAAGCGGGGCTTAACCAGTATTTCCTTGACATGGCTAATATCAGAGAGCATTGCTCGTGGGTCCACTCAAAAGAAAAGGAAGACGCTACGCAAAAGGCAAAGGATTTGGCCAGGATGTCTGTAATGCGGGCCTGCCATCTCGAGCCTCTCAAGGGATTTGATCTGCCGGTAAATAAAGCCGCTCTGGTAGTCGGCGGGGGCATAGCAGGCATGAACTCAGCTCTTTCCATAGCGAAACAGGGACACGAAGTTTACCTTGTGGAAAAAGAAGGTCAGCTCGGCGGCATGGCCAGGAAGATCCACAGCACTCTTGAGGGCGATGATGTTCAGGCTTATCTGGCCGATCTTATAAAAGAGATGTACAAAAACCCGCTGATTCATGTTTACCATAATGCCGTTATCACCCAGGCCACCGGTTATATCGGTAACTTTGTTACTAAAATAAAATCGGACAGAGGCAGCAGCGAGATAAAGCATGGCGCAACCATTCTGGCAACAGGCGCGGAAGTCTATAAGCCCAAGGAGTACCTTTACGGGCAGGACGAGCGGGTAATGACTCATCTTGAGCTCGAGGATCTGCTGTCCAGGGGCGACGAAAGGATATTGAATGCCAAGAGGCTCGTGATGATACAGTGCGTGGGGAGCAGGGATGAAGAAAGAAATTACTGCAGCCGCGTATGCTGCAGCGAATCTGTCAAGAACGCCCTGAAGCTGAAAGAGATAAATCCCCAAATAGATATATACATTCTGTACAGAGATATGAGAACATACGGATTGGGGGAAGATTATTACAGGGAAGCAAGGTCTAAGAAGGTAAGATTCATCCGCTATGAGCCGGGGGACAAACCCGTGGTTGAGGTTATCAAGCAGAAGGGCAAGAGTATTCTGAGGATTACAGTAACGGATCAAACCTTAAACAGGAAGCTATCAATAGATGCCGATGCGCTTGCTCTGGCCGCAGCGGTAATCCCGTCACAAACAGAAGAAATTTCCAAATTATTCAAGGTGACCCTGAATCCCGACGGCTTCTTTAAAGAAGCCCATGTTAAATTGAAGCCTGTTGAATTTGCCACGGACGGCGTTTATCTTACCGGAATGGGGCATTATCCGAAGTTCATACAGGAAACTGTCAACCAGTCTTATGGATGCGCGGGCCGTGTTCTGACGCTTCTTTCAAAAGATATTGTAACGGCATCCGGATCTGTTTGCGAGATTAGTGAAAAGCAGTGCATGGGGTGCGGTGCATGCGTTGACGCCTGTACCTACGGAGCCCTGGAGTTGCGCGATTCGAAGCAGGGCAAAAAGGCTGTTATAAACCCCGTCCTCTGTAAAGGCTGTGGCCTTTGCAATTCAAAATGTCCGACAGGCGCAATTTCGCTGAAGCACTATACGGACGATGAGCTGATGAATCAGATAGATGCTGCGACCCAGGAGAAAGATGAGATTATGAAAAGCATTAACGCAGCCTGAGATATACTTTTAATTTTGCATTTCTTGAGGAGGTTAGATGAGTACAGGCACTAAATTTAAGCCAAAAATACTGGGTTTTGCATGCGACACTTGAGCATACGGGGCTGCTGACCTGGCTGGAGTTTCCAGACTACAATATGCAACTGAGATAAGATTCATACGGGTCATGTGTACTGGCAGAGTGGATCTTGCGCACGTTTTACGGGCTTTCTTTAATGGAAATGATGGCGTGTATATCGGCGGGTGCCATCTTAACGAATGTAATTATATCACCCACGGGAATTTCCATGCGGTGAACATGGTGCTTTTGTGCAAGAGGATCATGGAATACATGGGGCTTAACCCTGAAAGGCTCCGGATCGCATTTACGTCTTCTGCGGAAGGAACGCTCTTCAGCGAATACATGAATGATTTTAATAAAAAGATAAGGGATTTGGGGCCTCTGGGCAAAAGAGAGGGATTGGCAGAAGATAAATTAAAATCGAAACTCGCGGAAGTTATAAAGCTGATCCCCTATATCAAGATCGCGAAAAAAGAGAAGCTGGGGACTCCTCTGCGAAATCCTGAGGAATATGACAAGTATTTTACGAAAGAGGAGATTGTCAAGTTATTCAGCGAAGTGCCTTCCTATTATATAGATCCTGAAAAGTGCCAGGCGTGCATGATCTGTGCGAGGAGATGTCCTGCAGAGGCGATCATCAGCGCCAAGCAGGAGGTGCATATCGTTGAGCAGGATAAATGCATAAAATGCGGAACGTGCCTGGAGGTTTGTCCTTCAAAATTCGGCGCGGTTACCAGGATAGTCGGCAACCCGGTTCCGGCGCCTCTTCCTGAGGGGAAAAGAGCCATAATTCGCAAGAGTAAAGAAGGGGTTGCTTAGATTATGACTGAAGAAGCAATAAATATAGAGGAAAAGAGCTTTAAGCTTGGTGATGCCTTGGCCGCGGTTGGCGGAGTCGATGTCAGTTACTGCTACCAGTGCGGCAAATGCTCCACCGGCTGCCCGGTTGCCTATGAAATGGATCTAACGCCTACACAGCTGATCCATGCGATTCAATTGGGATTGGAAGACGTTGTTTACAAAAGCAATACCATGTGGCTCTGTGCTTCGTGTCTGACCTGCAGTACCCGCTGTCCCCAGGGTGTGGATATTGCCGAGGCCTTTGACACGGTAAAGATTCTGATGCGGCGCAACAAAAAGACGCCCCAAGTGCCCGATGTACTCAAGTTACACGAAAGCTTTGCCCAGAATCTGAATTGGTTTGGGCGCATGTATGAACTGGGCATGGTTGCCGTGCTTAAACTGCGCACGCGGAAATTTACCCAGGACTTGGGCATGGGAGTGAAGATGCTTAAAAAACATAAGTTCAACCTCCTTCCCGGATTCAAAGGTTCCCGGGAAATGCGCGAAATATTCAGGCGGGTTAAAAAACAGGAGAAGGCATGAAATACGCATATTATCCCGGATGCTCCCTCCATTCGACGGGACAGGAATTCGACAAATCTTTGCGAGCCATTGGCGATAAGCTGGGTGTTGAACTGGTTGAAGTTGAAAAGTGGCTTTGCTGTGGCGCAACCATGGCGCATAACCTTTCCAAACTGCTGGCAACATCATTGCCAATGGCCAATCTGGCGCGTCTACCTGAGATGGGGCTGGATGAAGTTTTAGTGCCATGCGCAGAGTGTTTCTCCCGGTTCAAGATAGCTCAGCACAATGTGAAGACCGATAAAAAGCTCCGCAGGGAGGTAGTGGAGGTAATCCACAAGGATTGCAACGATGATGCAAAGGTTGTCCATCCGCTGAAGATATTTGCCGGAGAGCCGCTGCTCTCCCAAATTCCCGGTCTTGTGAAACGTGATCTTTCCGGACTCAAAGTGGCATGCTATTACGGATGCCTTTTAACCAGACCCCCGAGAATAACCGGGTTCGATATTGACGGATATCCGGAGAGCATGGACAAGGTATTAAGCGCTGCCGGGATTACCGTTCTTGAATGGTCTATGAAGACCGTTTGCTGCGGCGGTTCCTTTGCCCTTTCCAAACCGGACATCGTGGTGGATTTGAGCCACAAGATAATAGAGGACGCAAAATCAGCAGGGGCGGATGCTATTGCCGTGGCATGTCCTATGTGTCACGCAAATCTTGATACCCGTCAGGACGATATGGAGAAAAAATTTGGCGCCCATCCCCGCATGCCTATTGTGTATTTCACGCAGCTTATGGGTTACAGCTTTGGTCTCTCACCGGAAGAACTTTTGTTTGACAAGCATCTAACTGAGGTAGACAGCATATTCAAGCTGGTCAACTGACATGCCATAGACGCTTACGCTCTCCCCGGGGTTGATCTGGCCATTCTCATTTTCTCCTCGCCCAACACAATGATCACCGGCCCGAGGAACGAGGGCCCGGCGGATTGATTCGTTATGTGTCGATTATATCCAAGCCTAGGAACTTAACCATGGGGTCGAAATCCCTGTCGTCATGCAACAATGACAGATGGTGGTGGATGCAGAAAGTTCCAATTATGACGTCTATGGTCTTCCTTACGGTCACACCTTTCCTTCTCAAATATCTGTAGTTCATAGCGCTCTCTATTGCTAAGACCTGTCCGCCCATCGACAGAAATGGGATACCTAAGAGAAGGTCCCTCGCTGCCTTGAAGTCTTTGTCGCTCTGGAATCCGTGAAGAACCTCTATCAGTATAAGATCAGCCATGATGATGGGCGTATTCCCAAGCGAAGAGTCCAGCCAGTCCGTCTTAGTCGTTTTATTGCCGTTAAAGTAGTCGATCCAGACAGATGAATCAACGAGAATCATTTGTCCAACCTCATCTCGTCGAGATTGCCGGACCATTTGAGCTTTCCTCTATATCGCTTAATTTCTTTCTGTTTTCTCACTTGAACCAACAGCTTCAATCCTTCTTCGATGGCATCCTTCTTTGTTCTCAAGCCGGATATCTTGAGGGCGGATTCCATCAGATCATCATCTACGACTACATTCGTTCTCATACTTAGCTCCTATGTGTATGTATTGGTCATATTATACACATCAACTTGCCTATTGGAAAGGTTTACGTCTTTGGGCGGGGGGGGAACACATAACGACTGGCATCACCAGTGGGTCGGATTTATGGCCGATCTGGTGCATGCCGTGGTTCAAGTAAGCCGCTGACGCGGCAGGATTACCGTTACGCGTTCTTCTTTTTTTCATCCTACGCCATCATCCCGATTTTTTCAGTGATTCTTTTTTACCTCCGACATGATAGCGCTCCTTATAAATCTTTTTAACCCCAAAAGGAAAGGAGCAATATTATGGCCGCATTACAAACCCCTTGGTACGACAAGACCGTTGAAGCCCTGAAACTCAACGGCAAAGGTGAACGAACCCAGGAAGCCTATGCCAGGCATGTGCGCAAGCTTATCGAATTCTTCAACGGCAAGGAACCTGACCTAATCACCGAAGAGGAACTTAAGCGTTATTTCATTCATCGCCAGGACATCAACAAATGGCAGCCCAACACCATGCGCATCTGTTACAGCGCCATCAAGTTTTTCTGCCTTCACGTCGTGCAGCGCGACTGGCATCTGCTCAAGGTCATCAAAGCGCCAACGGAAAAACGACTGCCGGCCGTTCTGTCCCGGGAGGAAGTCAACGGCATCCTGAGCAAGGTCGCCACGTTTCACAATCTTGTCTTTCTATCCACCATCTATTCCTGCGGCCTGCGTCTCCAGGAAGGACTTTTCCTGCAGGTGTCCGACATCGACGGCAAACGGAAGCTTATCCATGTTCATCGCGGCAAAGGGGCCAAGGATCGATATGTGCCCCTGCCGGACACCACCTACGCTCTTCTGCGCCGTTACTGGCTCACCCATCGCAACCCCAGACTGATCTTTCCGGCTCTGGGACGGGGGTGCAATCTCGGCCCGACGTCACTTGTTCCGATGGCCATTGACAGCGTTCAAGGCGCTTTCCGGGAGGCTAAAATCGCCGCCGCAATCAGAAAACGACGCGTTTCCATTCACACACTGCGTCACTCCTATGCCACCCATCTGCTGGAAGCCGGGGTCAATATCAGAGCCATACAGCGCTACCTCGGGCACAGCCAACTGGAAACAACAATGATTTACCTGCATCTGACCAGCAAAGGCCAGGAAAACGCATACGGCATAATCAACGATGTCATGAAAGGACTGGGTGCATGAGCTCCATTGCGGATATCTTCCGCGAATTCGGACCTGAATACATGACAACTTTCGCAAACAATCTGCCGGCGGCCCACAAAAAGGTTATCGAGGCCATTAGCAGGTGTCGCACCGAGCTTTGCGGCAGCAATGTTTTCATCTGTCCGCAGTGTCACAGGCAAACCACCGTCTTTCGCTCCTGCGGAAATCGTCATTGCCCCGTCTGCCAGAATCACAAAACCAGGCAATGGCTCGAAAAACAGATGGAGAAACAACTCCCCGGGCATCACTTCATGGTAACCTTTACCGTTCCCCAACAATTGCGCCGTTTTATCCGGAGCCACCAGAAGATCGCCTACGCGGCCCTGTTTGCGGCATCGTCAGAAACCCTGAAAAAGCTTGTCGCCGATGACAAATTTGTGGGAGGCGATTGCCCCGGCTTTTTCGGGGTTCTGCACACCTGGGGCCGACAACTGGAATACCACCCGCACATTCATTACAT
>Ga0172373_10006495_pt1 | contig 15526 bp, 10 predicted proteins | sample Lak10m_2_FD_114546 | JGI IMG/M metagenome (GOLD analysis project Ga0172373, IMG submission 114546) | Freshwater microbial communities from Kabuno Bay, South-Kivu, Congo - kab_092012_10m | ecosystem: Environmental > Aquatic > Freshwater > Lake | place: Democratic Republic of the Congo...
CATATTCATTTTGTCGCATACGCAGGAAGGGACAAATCAATACGCATTCATCTCTTTTACTGAATGGCGTAGAAAAACTCCGAATTCCTTCTGCGGGATATGGAATTCCAAGTGTATGAACGGGAGCAGAGGTAAGAGACTGAATGAATGCTTCGGCATGAGCATTGATGCAATTGACGAATGTACTTGCATTAAAAATTTCTTTCAGGTGAGGAAGTGGTTTCAAATACCATTGCATATCCCCCTCGAGCAATGTCATCCATTGAACATACGCCGGTCTATTCTCCACCAAAGAACGTATCTTGACCAGTCTCTGTGGCTCTTTGATTGCATTTAAATTCAACATCACAAGATCGTATTCTGCAATCATGCTTGCAGTGAGTTCTTTCTCAGGTACATAAGTCCCATTCAATGCAAATACCCATGCTTCAACACCATTGACATAATGAGATTCATATGCTCTCTCATCAGCAGACCATCTCCCGGGATTGCCTCCTGCAACAAGTACTCTTGGAATTGATTGCATCACTTGATTCATTTCTTTAAAAGTATGACGATTCATATTAATGATGAAACTTGTAAGATCATAACAATGAAAATCACTCCATTCATTCATTCTTCATTCAACATCTTTCATTCCATCGATAGAATGATGTTCTTCTATCTTTGAAAATATCATTCACAGAATTAATTGATTTGTTTCGTGTTGATTTAGGATCAATTTCAGCATAAATGATTTCTTCATTGCCGAAAGATGCTTGAGCCAATCGTTCACCGGCATAATCATAAATGGCTGATTCTCCTCTGAACAACAGTGATTCATCACCCAAACTTTCTTCTCCAATACGATTTGCCACTGCTACATATACTTTGTTTTCAATGGCACGCGCCGGAAACACTTTACCTGAGAGAGTTGTCACAAGATTCGATGGGCACACTATAAGATCCGCACCTTGCAAAGCCAGCGTTCTTGCAGCTTCCGGAAAACGCCAATCATAGCAAATCATGATGCCGATGGTACAATCCCTTTTTGAATCATGTACACAAAAGAATCCTGAATTCCCTTCTTCAAACACTTCATGTTCTTTATAAAACAAGTGAGTCTTTCTATAGACTTTTGAATCATGCTTATTCGGCATGAATATTCCCGCTGCATTGTACATGACATTTCCTTCCTTTTCAGGAAACCCTATAATGATAACTGCATCTTTCTGTGTTGACAGTTCTTGAATTGTCGATAATTCAGTGGACTCATTCCAAGTCAATGCATGAGGTGAGAGACTATTCTTATCAGTAAAAAAATATCCACTTGTGGCAAGTTCAGGGAAGACAATAAGATCAGCTTGGATGGATTCAATCATCTTGCAGATGGTGGTCACATTGCGTTGACTATCAGCATAAATTGGAAATGACTGAACGATGGCAATCTTCATGTATGTATCTCCATGAAAAGAAGAATGTGCACTATTGATTTGCAATGACTTCCGCAATGCGCAATGCCTCCATTGCCTCATGTGCGGTTACTGCGATCGGATCACCATGAGCAATCGAGCGAATGAATGCTGCATGTTCTTCGGCAATGGCATTGATTGATGGTATGGTGGGTTGTTCAAACACAATGGCTTTGCTATGATTGCCTGCATCTATTTCGCCGAGCATAATTGCCGGGATGGCAGTATTGGATACTACATCTTTTTCAGCAAGTCTATAGACATCCACGGAAGGTTTTGCGAAATCTATTGACATATATCCATTCTTTTGGAATACACGCATTTTGCGCATTGGCTGCGCCGATATACGTGATGCCGTGATATTTGCAACGCAGCCATTTTCAAAGGTAATGCGTGCATTTGCAATGTCTGCTGTTTCTGTCAGGACGGAAACTGAATTTGCATCAATATGCTTGACGGGAGATTTCACCATCCATAAAATGATGTCTATGTCATGAATCATCAAATCATGTATAACACTCACATCGGTTGCTCTGGGTTTGAATTGAGCCAAACGATGTGCTTCGATGAATAATGGTTCTATAGAATATGAGTGCAATGCCAATAATGCGGGATTGAAACGCTCTACATGACCCACCTGAACAATCACATTGTTGCTTTCCGCAAGGTTTATCAACTCTACAGCTTCTTGATATGTTGATGTGATTGGCTTTTCAATGAAACAATGTTTTCCTGCTCGAATCGCATTCTGCGCAATATCAAAATGCGCAATGGTTGATGCTGCTATGATGACTGCATCACTATGCGCAATTGCCGAATCAATCATAGCATGAATCGGGATATTCAATTCTTCTGATACATATCTTGCTCGATCTGCATTAGTATCACAAATGCTCACTTCAATTTCATCTCTTTGCTTTAAAAGTTTTGCATGGATCATGCCTAGATGCCCAATGCCAATCACTGAAATCTTCATGCATCATCTCCATGTTTGATCATGCATGCACATAATGCCGCAACCCCTTCCTTACGTCCTGCAAAACCAATCGATTCATTCGTTGTTGCCTTCACGGATACTCTTTGGATTGGTAAACCTGTCATTGATGCAATCTCAGTTCGCATTGCTTCTTTATACGGTTTGATTTTCGGAACTTCCAAAATCAACGTGATGTCAATGTTCACAGGTACATATCCATTCTCGGCAAGCAAGTGAATGGCATGTTCAACAAACATTCTGCTTGGTGCATTTTTCCAGCGAGGATCCGTATCAGGGAAATGCTCTCCGATATCACCAAGCCCGGCCGCTCCAAGAAGAGCATCGCATAAAGCGTGCAAAACAACATCTCCATCGCTATGAGCAATCGACCCCAAAGGAGAATCAATAGTCACACCTCCAAGTACAAGGGATTCACCCTCCGCCAAACGATGAACATCATATCCAATGCCAATCATATCGCATTCCTAATGTTAAAGTGCAATTTAGAAAAATGAAACCATAGCATGTGCCGTCAAACCATACCTCAATAATGACAAAATGACAAGCAACATGACAAACTGACAAAGCGAATTGTAATATTGACTGCTTTTTTGACAAAATTACAGCGATTTATACTGAAAAACGCCAAAAAAGTCAATTGGCACGTTATTCGTAGCAAGTGTTTTCGACCATGCGCAGGTTAATTCCCTTTAGGGATTCACTTTCACATTTACAGTATAACAGAAAGGACAAGATTATGACTATGCTCAGATTTGAACCATTCCGTGGATTGGATACGGTAACGCGTCGCATGTTCGACACAATCAATGACATCAACCGCGATATCAACACTGATATCAATGATTTTTCGCCGAAGGTTGATATCGCACATGAAGAGAAAGCAATCACGCTACTTATAGAGATTCCCGGCGTGAGCAAAGAGGATGTGAAGATTTCCATTGATGAACATCGCGTATTGACAATCAGTGGTGAGAAAAAACAACATCAAACAATTGACAGGCAAGCATTTCTTCGCACGGAGCGTCGCTTTGGTTCATTCGCTCGTTCATTCAAATTGACTGATTTGATCGACATACAAGGAATTCAAGCGGAATTCAATAATGGTGTATTGTCTGTGACATTGCCAAAGATTGAACAAGAACAACCAAAAAGCATTGAAGTTAAGATTGCTTGATGAATTGCTTCCAACCGGAACAACATATATTATTCATAGTATTTTTCAGAGGTAATGTAAGATGGGTAAAACTATCGGTATTGACTTAGGAACCACAAACTCCTGTGTGTCTGTAATGGAAAACGGACAACCCGTTGTGATTGCAAACAGCGAAGGAACTCGCACAACGCCATCCGTTGTGGGATTTACAAAAAGTGGTGAGCGTCTGGTTGGTCAACAAGCAAAAAGACAAGCGGTCACCAATCCAAAAAACACAGTCTATTCCGTGAAGCGATTCATGGGTCGTAGAATGGATGAAGTAGGTGAAGAAACCAAACTTGTTCCATATACGGTAAAAGGTGGAGATAATAATACAGCGCAAGTTGACATTGACGGTCGCTTGTATTCTCCACCGGAAGTTTCCGCAATGATTTTGCAAAAGATGAAGCAAACGGCGGAAGATTATTTGGGACAAAAAGTGACGGATGCCGTCATCACCGTTCCTGCATATTTCAATGATGCACAAAGACAGGCAACAAAAGATGCCGGTGAAATTGCAGGGCTGAATGTGAAGCGTATCATCAATGAACCAACGGCTGCAGCACTTGCATTTGGTTTGGACAAAAAAGACCAAAACATCACTGTTGCTGTGTATGACTTGGGTGGTGGTACATTCGACATTTCGATTCTCGAATTGGGCGATGGTGTATTCCAAGTGAAATCAACAAATGGCGATACACATCTTGGCGGTGACAATTTCGACTTGCGCATCATCGATTTCCTTGCAGATGAATTCAAGAAACAAGAAAACATTGATTTGCGCAATGATCCAATGGCTTTGCAACGCTTGCGTGAAGCAGCCGAAAAAGCAAAGATCGAATTGTCACAAATGTTGCAAACAGAAATCAATTTGCCATTCATCACTGCAACAGCAGATGGTGCAAAGCACTTGAATCTTACGATCACACGTGCAAAATTTGAATCATTGTGTTCAGATTTATTTGATGCGACATTGCGTCCTTGCGAACAAGCAATCAAAGATGCGAAGATCACACCTTCACAAATCGATGAAGTGATTTTGGTTGGTGGTTCAACACGCATTCCCAAAATTCAAGAACTCGTAAAATCATTCTTTGGAAAAGATCCTTCGAAGGGAGTAAATCCGGATGAAGTTGTTGCAATCGGTGCAGCGATACAAGGTGGAGTGCTTGCGGGTGATGTGACAGATGTTCTGTTGCTCGACGTTACTCCGCTTACGCTCGGCATTGAAACAATGGGTGGTGTTTTGACTCCGATGATTCCTGCGAACACAACAATTCCAACCAAGAAATCAGAAACATATTCAACAGCAACTGATAGTCAGACTTCTGTTGAAATACACATTCTCCAAGGCGAGCGTCCAATGGCTCGTGACAATCGTTCGCTTGGTCGTTTCCATCTTGATGGAATTCCACCCGCACCACGCGGCGTTCCACAAATCGAAGTGATATTCGACATTGATGCAAATGGAATTCTTCATGTGTCTGCAAAAGATAAAGCAACAAACAAGGAACAGAATATTCGCATCACTTCATCAAGCGGTTTGGAAAAAGATGAAATCGAAAAGATGAAGCGCGAAGCACAAGAGCATGCAACTGAAGACAAAAAACGCAAGGAAGAAATTGAATTGCGCAATCAGGCAGACAATCTTGTGTATTCCACGGATAAGCAGTTGGCGGAACTTGGAGACAAAATCCCCGCTGATGCAAAAACAAACATTGAATCCGCCAAAGAACGTCTTGCAGATGCAATCAAGAACAATACCGGCGATATTCGTCCTGCCATGGATGCCCTCAATCAATTGTGGAGTGAAACTTCCACAAAAATGTATGAGCAAGCAGATGCCGCAGGTTCTACAGCCGGTGCACAAGATGCTTCAGGTGATGCAGGAAATGTTGAAGAAGCCGATTATACCATCGTCGACGACAAGAATGACGGCAAATAATCTTCAAATATTCAGAGAAAGGTATCGGATTCAGTTCCGATACCTTTTTTTGTGCATATCTCGCTCGATGCAGAATCAAGGAAAACCGTAGTTTTGCATACGGGTGCTTTCCCATTTACATGTAACAAAGACCATGAGTGAACAAGACATATCAATTCCCGATGCATTTCTTCCGGTATTGGAAGCATTGATTTTTGCATCTGATGAACCAATGAGTGAGAAGACCATCAATGAATTGCTGGCGGAATCTGAATTTCAGGATTATGCAAGTCCGGATGCAATCAAGATTGCCATCGATCAAATCAATGATGATCTAGCTGCATGCGCAAGACCTTATTCCATCGTGAAGGTGGCAGGTGGCTATCATTTTGTGACTCGTTCACAATTCGGTGTCTATGTTCAAAAACTCCTCAAAGCAAAATCTCGTAAACGTCTCTCACAAGCGGCATTGGAAACATTGTCAATCGTGGCATATAAACAACCAGTCAGTAAGCCTGACATTGAGTCAATCCGCGGGGTGAATTCCGGAGAAATAATGAACTCTCTCTTGGACCGAGGATTGGTCACCATCATTGGTCGCGCAGAAACAGCCGGCAGACCATTATTATATGGCACCACAGCAGAATTCCTACGCATATTTGGTTTGGCTGCTTTGGATGATTTACCCAGAATGAAAGAAATCGACGAATTGATTGCAATGCAACCACAAAATCTCGCTGCAGAGCTTGGCTCAGCGGTCATAGAAGATGATATGCCCTCATTACCGGAGGCATCAGAAGATTCTTCAGAAGTGCAAGAGCCTGTCGATGAAGAAATAATTGTTGAAACCCAAGACATGAATCCCGAACAATCCATAGATACAGAGGAGCAATTGTGATGGATCACATGCAACAACGCTTGATGTCGCTAGAGAAGAGTATTCGTCGGATGAGAATCGCTCTCCTTTTATGCATTTCAATATTGCCCGGAGGTTTGATTCTTGGGATAGCAGAAGCCGATAGACTATTGCGGGTGGACAAAGTGGAAACCCTCTCATTGGCAACCGGAGATATATCGATCATTGATGCCAAAGGCAAGCGACGCATGTTCATGGGTATATCAAAAGATCAATCCATCGCTTCAATAATGATTTACGGAGCTGATTCATTGAAGCCCATCATAGCATTGAGCTCAACAAAAGATGGTAGTGGTGCTTCGATTTCTTTGGCAGATTCAAAGGGCAGGGACAAAATGGTGATCAAGACAGATAAAGATAATAATGCATCAGTCTTTTATTTTAATGATGCCGGCAGGGTTACAGGTGGATTCATGAATAGCGGAGGAATTCCAGTTCTTTATGCCCAAAAAGTTCATGTGACTGATACTACAGGAATACCGAGGGCAAGTCTATTGACTGATGAAAAAGATGGCTATCAACCCGGTTTATCATTCTTTGATTCGGGTTCGCAACTAAGAACTCGACTCTTTTTTTCAGAGAAAGGTATAAGCGGTTTGGGCTTTTTTGACAAAAATCTCAAAAACAGAGGGCTTTTTGGCATACTCCCTCAAGGCCAGGCATATGTATTGATCAATGATAGTTTGGGCAAAAAACAAGATATGATACCTGAGTTAAGATAACATGATTTTAGTCATGAAATATTAAAACCGCCCAGCATTTGAGCGTATTATGGTAATAAACGCTGTTAAATTGCCATAACACATTGCTTTCCATAGAAAAAGGACCATTTTTTTTCTGTGGAAAACTTTGCTTTGATGTATATTTTCTATAAGTTGCGCATCAGTTTCCAAAATAGTCTAGTATTCATTTTATATATTACTTTTTAACTTTTTAGAGGAACAAAGCTATGAATTACAGAAAGACTCTGTTTTCAACCTTTGTTATTGCCTTATTTTTGACTGCTATTCCACAGCTTTTTGCAGTGACTTGGTATGTCAAAACCGGCGGTAATGATGCGAATGACGGTTCAACATCCGCATTGGCAAAGCTGACCATTCAAGCAATGGTTAATTCAGCAAGTGTAAATTCCGGTGACACCATTCTTATTGGTGCAGGTACGTACACTGAGCAAGTAGTATTAGGTAATACCGGTCTGACCCTTATTGGTAGCCAGAATTTTGGTGCAGCAGGTAGAACAATAATTCAACCTCCGGCATGGGGTACGATGACAACTTATACTTTCCCTACTCCGCTTATTTGGAATGGCGCAGGTAAACTAAGTTCAAATACTTTGCGCCCTGTTGTTTTTGTCAATGCAAGTAATTCATCGGTTACGACCAATATCAAGGGAATTGACATCGATGGTAATAATGCTTCCATGACAGAAGGTTCAACCCAAGTTTTTGCCGGTTTGGTTTATCGTTTTGCAACCGGTACAATTGGTGGAAGTGGAGCAGAATATGTAGAAGTAAGAAATATCAAAGCTACATCTTCAACTAATGCATTGAATAATACAGTTGGCGTCATGTTTTTGACCACTTCAAAGCCAACTATGCAATATGCACGCATCAAAGGATACAGAAATATCGGTATCGGTATTTTTGGTGAAAGTACTTCAGGTTCAAGTGGTATTGGATCCAATCAACCAGATCCAACGATTGTTGATTGTATCGTTACTGGTGATGAAAGTGGTTCAAGCAGTGCATCTACGGACTTTATTCAAACAGGTGTGTTGATTGCAAATGGCGGTCGTGCCACATTGAGAAGAAATCATATACATGCACATAGAAGTACTGCGGGTGGAACTAGATTTGCTTATGGTGTGTACTTGTATGATGCACGTAATACATTGATCGGTGATAATACATCCACAAAAAGTAATGGTAATGTAGTAGCCGATAATGAAATTGGTTTATATGTACGTGTAACCGTATCATCCATACAACCATCAGTGTATACAATCAGACAGAACAATTTCGTGTATAATGGTGGTACCGGTTCCGGACTTGGTTTGGCAAGCGGAAAAATCGCTCGTTATGGCGCGGCCGCCGCTGTACACACAACAAATGGAGCTGTAAGATTCAGTCATTCTTCAACTTCAACACGGTATTTGACACTTACAGACAATGCTTGGGGTAATGCAGAAGCGCATTTCTTTTACAGTGTGAGCTCTACACCATATTCCGACGTATCGTATGCGGCTAGTCGCGTCGCAATGTGGTGTGAAACAAGCGGTGACAACATCACTTTCACAAGTCCTCTCAGCCCTATTAACAGTGCGGCATTGACTGTAAATAGTACAAATCGTGGTAGTAATACTTCCGGGGTACCATCAGTTGATGTTGATTATGGATACAAAAACTTTGATCAATTGAATAGAGCGGTATATGCTGCTGCCATTGCAACAGCAACAGTTCCTTCACCAATGACCACAACTGGTACTGCACCTGTGATCAATGTTACAAGTAATGTCACTGAGAATGAAAGTGTTGTGATTACGAAACCTATTAAAATTGCGGGTTCGGGTGCTACTTGTGATGATTATCCAAAAGTAACATTGATAAATGGACTTAATGAGCCAACAGTATGGTTCTATGGTTTGTCAACGACAAATGCCGACGCTTTTAATCGTCAGCCCACAAGAGATACAATGACGAAAGTTGCCATCATGGCAAACAATACTCAACAATCGGGCACATCCACAGATGGTCCTGCAGTATTGTTTACCGGAAATACAGCTGGTGTAAATTCCCCTCTTGGATCCAGCATGCTACTATCAAGCATGGCAATTTCCTCTGATTTTAGTGGGGATGTGAATGGTCCACATGCATATTCAACTTCACAGACCGGAACAACAACCCTCACGATGAGATATGCATCATTTGCTGTCGGTGGATCATATTCTGCAAAGTATACACGCCGTCCATCATCATGTGATTCGCTTGTGAAAGGAAATCATGTCATTGACAAGTATGACAACTCATCACTTGCAGAAATAATTTTGGACAATATGTTATATGCTGCCAATTGTGCTGAGCTTAATACGGCTGTCAATAATGCAACCGGCCCTGATTTAACCACTATTTTAATTACAGCTACAATTCCTAGTCCATGTGATGTATATGCAAATGATGCAGACCCAATCATAGTTGATGTTGTTCCTCTTGCAACGGCGAATGTTCATTATTTATTGAACCCTGGTTCCGGCCCTAGCTATGGTGGATCAACCAATGCAATTTGTAATTTTACAACAGCCACAACATATGGTGGTACACATAATGTCTACAGAGTTACAGCTTATCCTCCTGTTTGTTTGCAAAAGGCAGTTGATTTAATTACTCCGGGTGCAACAAGTGAATTGGTTGTTGCGGATGGAAATAATGGCTCTTCTTCTTCTTTCACAGACGGAACAGTAACAATTGCAAAGCAATTTGATTTCCGGGGGGCAACTCGCACAACAGCTCATTTAGGAACTGTAGCTGACCCAGGAACACCTTCCGACGGGGATGCAAAACTTACAGGAAAATTTGTCTTGAATTCAAGTTCTGACTTAGAAAGACTTGGTAGTGGAACATTGACATCCACTCGCGGTTCAAGTTTCGGTGATGCTGATACTCAGGTTGAATTGAATTTTGGTAGTACAACATTGCCCAACTTCGGTGGTGGATCAGGCGAAGCCATCGAAATGGCATTGCAACTCATCGGTACATCAGGTTCAAGAAGACTTGAACTCACTACGAATTTTCATGGTGCGGAAACACCATTGATAAACAAAAGAGTATTTCTCAATGGTTTGAGTAGTCGTGGTTCTGCCACAGGAACAATTACACTTAATGGTTCCGGAAACTGTCTTGCAGGCGGTGCTGATCAGTCTTCAGTATTGAGAAATTTGAATGTGGCAACTGTAAATGTTCAGAATTTGACAGACTGTATTCAAACAGCTATGGGTCGCGTTGTTGATTGCGATAATTCAAGTCAACATATCGAAGGTGTTGGTACGAATGCAACTGATGGTTCAGGTGGAACTGTTAATCTAACTCCAATTATAGGTGGATTCAATCAAAACCTTGAAATTGCAAAAGCAGTTACCCTGAATGAAGGGGCAAATGTCATTCTGGGTCAATCCCCATGGTCTGTAAATACAGGTACATTAACATTGCGCCGTGGTGCAGATGTGAGTGGTACTGCTTCATTCTTTGCTGATCAAATTGTAATGACGCAATGTTTCCCTGCGCATGATCCCGGTTCAATTTCAAACCCAAATATTGCTCAAGCGATGACACTCGCCGGCACAGGTGCAGACAGATCAATCACATTAACCGGCTATGGAAATTCAAATCCGGTAGCAACAGCAGGAAATTCACCAAGAGGTGTATGGCAATTCTCCAGTATTACTGTTAATAGAGATGTTGATATCAAAGGTACAAATGCAGGTATCAGTTCAAATAACTTGACAACCGATTGCAGCTTACTTTCAAGTGCTTCATTCCCGGGTGTCAATGCTGCCAGAAACTTATCTGTTGAAACGGTTATTGGTGGACACACTAACAATGAATATTTTTCAGGAGCATCCAACATCTTTGATATCACAAACAGTGGTGCATCCATTGACGGTATTTCATTTAGAAATATCACGGGTGTTGGAACGCAAAGTGCTGTCTATATCAATGCCGGTTTGAGCAGTGTTTCTGTCAATAACAATATTTTGAATTCAGATAAGAGCAATTCATTCGGACTTGTTCAAAATGATATTTCAGGTGCTTCACTTAGCGATATTGATGTAAAGAACAATCATATTCTTGTAACTACCAATAACATGGGTTCTCCAATATCACTTGGTAACCTGACCAATGCATCCGGACAAAATGAAATTATTGGTAATGCAGCCGATGTGCAAAATGCAGGAACAGGAGTAGTAATGTGGTTGCAATCTGTCAATGGTGGTTCATCAACAGGTACACTCGTTTCACAAAACTGGTTCACAGGCGGTACAAGTCATGGTATTTTTATGTTGGCCAATGCAATTGGACTTAATGGCATTACTGTTGAAAAAAACAGACTAAGAAATGGTTTCGGTCAAGGTTTAGAAATTAATGTGGTTGGAATTGATCCTGGTTCAAATGGGATTACAGTCAAAGAAAATATAATTGATAATCAAGCAAATGGAATTGTCCTTAGCGGAGATTATTCTGCAATGACTGTAAATCGCATTTTCATTAACAGCAATGACCTCAGCGGAAATACTAATGGTGTTAATATCACAGGAACAACAGACATTACAGATCCTAATACAAATATGTTTGATCTTCGCTTTAACTGGTGGGGTTCAGACTTAGGTCCACAAAGAGGATCAGGTATTGCAACGAATCCTTTGCTTGCAACACCAGACAGTATCAGACTTATTGGTCATGTACCATTCAATCATAATTCAGGTGCTTTAATAGTTGATGCAAATGGAACAACTCATGGTCGTTGGATGCTGTATCCTGTAGCAGTTAATAATGCTGATGATGCTGGAACATGTGGTTGGCAAGTACAAAATATGATGGGTCCTGTTCTACGTGTGAATTCAGCAGGTAATTCTTTGCTTGGTATGTATAATACCATTGCAAATGGTCGTGACAATGCAAGTGCATTCGCTTATCCGGCTGTAACAGGTGCAAGAACCGGAACAGATCAACTTGTGATAGTTGCCGGTTCAACGTACAATGCTACCAGCTATGGTTATGATGGTTCTTCTTCGAATGAAACAGCTTATCCGGTTCAATTCACTGCAGATCCTCAGCCATCAATAATTAGTGGTTTGAACAGACCAAGAATCCTTGGTAGTGTTGCCGGTACCGGTTCAATCGAAGTGACAAGTTCTTTCCCACGTGCATTCCAGTTACGTGATTTTGTTGAGCATGTTGGCCAATCTCCTAATTACACAGCAATCAGCTTTGCAAATGGATATGGTAATACTGTTGATTACAACTTTATTACTGCAACAAATGCTGCACCAACTGCATTCAAAGGAATTACTTGTACAAATTCATCACCTAATGTTGCTCAAACCTTCACTAATAACAGAATCAATCTTGGTCAAAACCCAAGATGGCCGGGCGGCCCTGCAGTAGCAGTAAGTGCTCCGTCAGCATTTACAGGTATTGAAGTTCCTTCTCATGGTGGTAATGGATCTGTAACTATTAATAATAATGAAGTTTCAGTTCCTTCCACTGCTCCGAAGTCAGTTGGTATTTATGTGAATGCACAAAACAATATCACAAACTCAATAACCATCAATTCGAATCAGATTCGTAAGATGACTTCTATTGCAGATTTTGGACGTACTTCATATTGGGGTACAGGTATATATTTGGCTGGTGGAGATAATCATCAGATCAATAGCAATGATATCCAAGGAACAAGTGGTGGGTCCGGTCATGATGGTATAACACTTGACAAGCCAGGCGCTGGTTCTGTAAACTCAAATATCCTTAGTACATTGGCTGGACAAGATTTTGCTGGTACTAACGATCTTGGAACAAGAGAAAGAGGATATGGAATCAAATTGTATAGCTCAACTGGTACGGATGCAATTGGATCTGTAACAATCAACTCAAATACCATTGGATCAGCAAGTGCTGTGGCACCGAATGTTGCATCAATTTATGTTGGTGGAACTTCAAGTACAATTGGATCTTCAGGCTCACCTGTTGTTATCTCCAACAACACAATTCTCAACGGAAGAAATACAGCTAATGCAGTTGTTCAAATTGCAGCTGCTCAGTATTCAGGTGCATCTTCTGCAGGTTATGTGACAGTTGAAGGCAATACTATTGGATCAACTACAGCAGGTCAATCAAATGCAATGTTCCTAGCAATTGGAACAGATGGAGTTGGTGTTGGTAGAACAGGTGCATTGGCAGATAATATTTCTGTAAATGTCAGAAACAATGCCATTAGAACTTCGCAACAAGCAGTTATTGTCGGTGCTACTCGCGAAGTTGCAGATGCTCGTCCTAATGCAGGCGCAAATATTCGTAATATCTTTGGATCTGGAACAGGTTCTGCTACGAATGGTGCTTCAACACCAGGAAATGGAAACAGTGGAAATAATACATTTACACATGCAGCCATTTTGACAAGCGAAGCAAATCATGCGAATTATACATATTACACAACAGGATTGAATAGAACAGCAAATGCTGTTGCATTGAATACACCTGCAACTACACCGGTAACTATTGAACGATTGATCAATACTCCGCTTCAAGTTGCTGGTAATGCTGATTCTGCTAATACTGTTGAACTTCGTGAAAATTCAGGATTCGATATTAATTCATCAAATTTGTACTATCATGAAACCTTGACATTCCCCGATAGACGCATTTTGGTGAGCGGTCCAAGAACAGGTGCCCGTGCAGAATTGCTTGCCTATAACTTTATTAGTGGAACAGGCGTAATGTTCACAAGCAATGGCCGTGAAAACAAAGATATTCGTGGTGCTATTAGCATGAATGTAATTGGTCCTGGATTGTTTGGTCTAGTGTCAGTAGGTGCAGCCAATAAAGGAGATGTTTATCTTCAATTGGATAATGTTGGTGCTGATAATACTCCTGTATCATTCAGTTATCATGGCACAACACTTGGTTCACAAGTAGCAGTTTCCGCCTTGGGCAATGGTCTAAATAAGACACTTGACATCAAAGCAGGAATGGATGATGCAGATGATGATGCTTATATAGCAAATGCATCAACAACACGTCGTACCGGTGTCTTCCGTTCAGGAACAGGCGCAAGCCAGTTCTTGAAAGAAACACCTGAAGCCATCACAGGAGCGAATGTATTGAATGTTTATCCTAATCCATCAAGTGGTGATGTAACAGTTGCATTCCGTATTCCAATGGAAGGCGTTGTGCGCATTGCATTGTATAATGCACTTGGTGAAAAAGTAACTGATCTTCGTGAAGGATATCTTTCCGTTGACAATTATACTACAACATTCAATGGTGCAAACTTGCCAAGTGGTACATATCATGTACGCCTCGTACATGACTTGTTCACACGCACAGTTCCTGTGACAATCATCAAGTAATCGGTTCATTACACTTGTAATGATGCAAATAAAAACCCGCTCTGTAAAAGAGCGGGTTTTTTTTTGAAATGATGAATGGAGAATGAAAAATGGAGAATAAAATGTAGAAATGGGAGAATGAAGAACCGAAAAATGTAAGAATGAAATGGAGAGTGGAGAATGAAAAATGGAGAATGAAATGGAGAGTGGAGAATGAAAAATGGAGAATGAAATGGAGAGTGGAGAATGAAAAATGGAGAATGAAATGGAGAGTGATAAATGATAAAGGAAAAATTATGGTAGGTTATTATGTAAGAAATTTATTTATGAAATAGTTAGTTTTACTAAAAAGAGAGGGGAGAATGAATATTGTCAAAGAGAAGAGTACGGAATTTGGAATACTGATTTATGCTATCTGCATGAATAGCAAAACAAATTTGAGTGCTAATGTGATTAATCAATTACACAGAAGTGGGATGGCTGTTGGTGCGATGATAAGAGAAGCTGAATTTGCTGAAAGTAAAAAAGACTTTATTCATAAAATGTCCATTGCACAAAAAGAAGCAAATGAATCTTTATACTGGATTGACATAGTATTATCACAAGAAGATGAGAATAACAATGAGATTATAAAAGCTCAATCATTAGCTAAAGACATATACTTCATACTTATTGCCATAAATAGAAAAGCTAGAAAAAGAACTAACTAGTTCATCATTTTCCACTCTCCATTTCATTTTTCCATTTTTCGGTTCTTCAATTCTTCAATTCTTCCATTTCATTCTACATTCATCATTTTCCATTTATCATTTCAGCGACGATTTTTCCGCTACTCATAACGCCGGGTAGACCAGCGCCGGGATGAGTTCCTGCTCCAACCACATAGAGATTTGAAATATCTTCAGAGAGATTATGAGGTCGGAACCATGCGGATTGCGTGAGAATTGG
>Ga0172373_10006496_pt1 | contig 15525 bp, 11 predicted proteins | sample Lak10m_2_FD_114546 | JGI IMG/M metagenome (GOLD analysis project Ga0172373, IMG submission 114546) | Freshwater microbial communities from Kabuno Bay, South-Kivu, Congo - kab_092012_10m | ecosystem: Environmental > Aquatic > Freshwater > Lake | place: Democratic Republic of the Congo...
GATAACGTCAGCATCACTGTTGCGCTGATCAACCCGATTGCGATGGAAGAAGGTCTGCGCTTTGCGATTCGTGAAGGCGGTCGTACCGTCGGTGCGGGTGTGGTTGCAAAGATCATCGAGTAATAAAGATGTGAAGGATTGGGGAGGTTGCGAGGCTGAAGGTCTTGTTGCTTCTCTTTAATCTTTATAAAGTTTTAGGCCAGTAGCTCAATTGGTAGAGTATCGGTCTCCAAAACCGAGGGTTGGGGGTTCGAGACCCTCCTGGCCTGCCAAATTTGGTAGTTTATAGTTGATCGGAATCATTGCGCATGGCGGATAAAATTAAGTTGCTTGCTGCATTCTTGCTGATCGTTGCGGGGATAGTGGGTTTTTACGCGCTGCAGGAAAGTGCGGCTGTGCTGAGGTTGGCTTCTGTGCTGGTGGGTGTTGTGCTCGCCGGCTATGTTGCGTCCTTGTCGGATGCGGGTAAGCGATTCTTTGCTTTTGGTAAGGATTCGGTTGCTGAAGCTAAGCGTGTGGTATGGCCTACGCGTAAAGAAACGTTGCAGACGACGGGTGTGGTGATTTTGTTCGCTATCACCATGGCGTTGTTCCTCTGGGCGGTTGATGCCAGTCTGATGGTAATGGTTAATAAGCTGATGGGACGGGGGGATTGATGGCCAAGCATTGGTATGTGGTTCATACGTACTCTCAGTTTGAAAAGAGTGTGCAGCGTGCGTTGACTGAGCGTATCGCTCGTGAAGGTATGCAAGAGCAATTCGGTCAGATTTTGGTGCCGGTTGAGGAAGTGGTTGAGCTGAAGTCTGGTCAAAAGAGTATCAGTGAGCGTAAGTTCTTTCCTGGCTATGTTTTGGTTGAGATGGAAATGACGGATGAGTCATGGCATCTGGTCAAGAGCACGGCCAAGGTCACGGGTTTCTTGGGGGGGTCTGCGATGAAGCCTACGCCGATCACGGCTAAGGAAGTGCAGAACATCATGGATCAGATGCAGGCCGGTGTTGAGAAGCCTAGGCCTAAAGTTCTGTTTGAAGTGGGTGAGTCGGTGCGTGTTAAAGAAGGTCCGTTCACTGATTTCAATGGCTCTGTTGAAGAAGTTAATTACGATAAAAATAAGATTCGTGTGGCGGTGACCATCTTCGGTCGCTCTACGCCAGTCGAGCTGGATTTCGGGCAAGTAGAAAAAGCCTGAGAAGCGGGGAAAGTAACTGGGGAACGCAGTCTGCAAAAAATTGCGGCTGGAGTTTCCCAGTTGCTATTTCTCATGTTGGGGAGAGGCGTTGTGCTTCGTTAGACCCGTTTAGTTAGGAGTAAGTAACATGGCAAAGAAAGTCATAGGCTATATCAAGCTGCAAGTGCCAGCTGGTAAAGCAAATCCAAGTCCCCCTATTGGTCCAGCATTGGGTCAACGCGGTTTGAATATCATGGAGTTCTGCAAAGCATTTAACGCGCAGACTCAAGGTGTAGAGCCAGGTCTGCCTATCCCGGTGGTCATCACTGCGTTTGCGGATAAGAGCTTCACCTTCATCATGAAGACACCGCCAGCGACGATTCTGATTAAAAAAGCTGCTGGTATCACCAAGGGTTCTAAGACTCCTCATACAGATAAGGTTGGTAAGTTGACTCGTGCGCAAGCGGAGGCAATTGCTACTACTAAGATGCCTGATCTGACTGCTGCTGATATGGACGCTGCGGTGCGTACCATTGCAGGTAGTGCCCGTAGTATGGGTATCACTGTGGAGGGTATCTAATATGTCCAAACGTTATAAAGCTATCGCGGCGAAAATCGACCGCAATAAACTGTACTCAGTCAATGACGCTTTGGCGTTGGTAAAAGAGACTGCCGTAGCTAAGTTTGATGAGTCCATTGATATTGCTGTCAACCTCGGCATCGATGCACGTAAGTCTGACCAATTAGTACGCGGTTCTGTGGTATTGCCTAAAGGTACTGGTAAAACTGTACGCGTCGCAGTATTTGCACAAGGCCCTAAGGCTGAAGATGCTAAGGCTGCCGGTGCTGACATCGTTGGTTTTGATGACTTGGCTGAATCCATCAAAGCTGGCAATCTGAATTTTGACGTTCTGATTGCTAGTCCAGACGCGATGCGTTTGGTTGGTCAGTTGGGTCAGATTTTGGGCCCACGCGGTTTGATGCCTAACCCAAAGGTTGGTACTGTTTCTGCTGACGTTGCTGGCGCGGTCAAAAATGCCAAGGCAGGTCAAGTTCAGTATCGTACCGACAAGAACGGTATCATCCAGTGCACTATCGGTCGCGCCTCATTCGCGCCTGAAGCATTGCGTGAAAATATGTTGGCGTTGATTGATGCTTTGAATAAGGCTAAGCCCGCTGCATCTAAGGGTGTTTACCTGCGCAAGATTTCTGTATCCAGCACGATGGGTGCAGGTATTCGCGTTGAGCAATCCAGTCTGACTGCTTAAAGTATTAAAAAATCTGCCGGCACGCCTTGGGGCTGCTGGCAAAAAGTTTTGGAATGCTGGCGTGTATGCAGCATCCGAGACCGTAGGTGTGGCGGGATGTAAATCCCAACGCTTAATTGATAGATTGTATCTATCTGCCCACGTAGATGGTGTGCCCGCGAGCAAGAAGTAATTTATCTCCTGGCTCAAGGTCGCGGTTGTAAACTATGGGGTGCATGTAAATGTGTCCCGGATAATGGAGGAAGACTTGAGTCTCAATCTGCAAGAAAAACAAGCGGTAGTAGCGGAAGTCAGTGCGCAAGTTGCACAGGCTCAAACTATCGTTTTGGCAGAGTACCGTGGCATCGCAGTCGCTGACATCACCAAATTGCGTGCTAATGCACGTAAGTCTGGTGTGTATTTCCATGTGTTGAAAAACACATTGGCGCGTCGTGCGGTTCAAGGTACACCTTTCGAACCATTGGCTGACAAGATGGTGGGTCCGCTCGTGTATAGCATGAGTGCAGACGCTGTCGCTGCGGCTAAAGTGGTGTTCGAATTTGCCAAGACGAATGATAAGTTGGTGATTAAAGCGGGTGCTATGGGCGGTTCCATGATGTCTGCGGAACAAGTCGCTGTATTGGCTGCTACACCAAGTCGTGATGAGTTGATTGCTAAGTTGATGGCGACTATGAATGCGACGACTGCGAAGTTCGTACGCACGCTGGCTGCTGTTCGTGATAGCAAAGAAACCGTTGCTGCTTAATTTTTTAAATATTGTACTAGGAGAACAAAATGGCTGTATCTAATGCTGACTTGATGGACGCAATCGCTGGCATGACTGTGCTGGAACTGTCTGATCTGATCAAACAAATGGAAGAAAAATTCGGCGTATCCGCTGCTGCTGTTGCAGTTGCTGGTCCTGCTGCTGGTGGCGCTGCTGCCGCTGCTGCTGAACAATCTGAATTCACCGTGATGTTGACTGGCGCTGGCGACAGCAAGGTTAACGTGATTAAGGTGGTTCGTGCTATTACTGGTCTGGGCTTGAAAGAAGCTAAGGATCTGGTGGATGGCGCACCTAAGGCTGTTAAGGAAGGCGTATCCAAGGCTGATGCTGATGCAATCGCTAAGCAACTGATCGAAGCTGGCGCAACTGCTGAAATCAAGTAAGCTGTTGTGATGTAAAAAGGCTGACGGATATCCGTCAGCCTTTTGCCGCTTGTAGAAGCCAGCGCTCAAGGACCTTGAAAAAATTTCTTGATCCCTGTCTTTTAGTAACAGCGTGACCTTCGGGTCACGGTAGTACTGGCTAGACCAACGCGAACTTTCGTGTAGTGCGAAAGCAAGCAAACTTCGTTTTAGTTCCGGCATAGCCTAAAGGTTAGCCTGCACTGAAACTTTGTTAACCTAAGTTAACTTTGTTTTCCCTTAATCGTGGAGATTATATGAGCTACTCTTTTACCGAGAAAAAACGTATTCGTAAAAGTTTTGCCAAGCGAGTCGGCGCGTTGCCGGTTCCTTTCTTGCTGACTACTCAGTTGGAATCCTTTGCAGACTTTTTACAAGCATATACGGCGCCTGATCAGCGTAAAAATTCGGGCCTGCAAGCTGCTTTCAACGGGATTTTTCCGATTGAGAGCCACAATAAATATGCGCGTTTGGATTTCGTAAGCTATACCCTCGGTATGCCCCCGTTTGATGTCAAAGAGTGCCAACAGCGCGGTTTGACTTATGCCTCTCCATTGCGTGCGCGCGTACGTTTGACCATCTTAGATAAAGAGGCTTCCAAGCCCACTGTGAAAGAAGTCAAAGAGCAGGAAGTCTATATGGGCGAAATGCCTTTGATGACGAATACTGGCTCGTTCGTGATTAACGGTACAGAGCGCGTCATCGTCTCCCAGTTGCACCGTTCGCCAGGCGTGTTCTTCGAGCATGACCGTGGTAAGACTCACTCTTCCGGCAAGTTGCTGTTCTCCGCTCGTATCATTCCTTACCGTGGTTCATGGTTGGACTTTGAATTCGATGCTAAAGATTATGTGTATTTCCGTATTGACCGTCGCCGCAAGATGCCGGTTACGATCTTGTTGCGTTCTTTGGGTTTGAGCAACGAAGACATCCTCAAAATGTTCTTCGAGTTTGATGCCTTCCATCTAGGCAAAAAAGGCATCCAGTTTGAAGTGGTGGCTGAGCGCCTGCGTGGCGATGTGGCCCGTTTCGATATCGTCAACAAGGCAGGCAAGGTCATTGTTGCACAGGACAAGCGCATCACCGTGCGTCACATCCGCGAGATGCAAGAGGACGGCATCACCAAGTTGGCTGTTGCTGAAGACTTCCTGATTGGTCGTGTATTGGCGACCAATGTAGTGGACAAGGACAGCGGCGAGATCATCGCGAATGCCAACGAAGAGATCACCGAAGCACTATTGCTGAAGTTGCAAGAGTCTGGTGTTACTAAGATCAATACCCTGTACACCAACGATCTGGATCATGGCGCTTACATCTCTCAGACTTTGCGTACTGATGAGACTGTCGATCAATGGACTGCGCGCGTTGCGATTTATCGCATGATGCGTCCTGGCGAGCCGCCTACCGAAGATGCGGTAGAAGGCTTGTTCAACGGTCTGTTCTTTAGCGATGAACGTTATGACTTGTCTGTAGTGGGTCGTATGAAGTTCAACCGTCGCGTGGGTCGCGAAGAGTTGGTGGGTGCGCCCATCTTGTCCAACGACGATATTGTCTCGGTGGTCAAGATATTGGTAGAACTGCGCAATGGTCGCGGTGAGATCGATGATATTGATCACTTGGGCAACCGTCGTATTCGTGCCGTAGGTGAGTTGGCTGAGAACCAATTCCGCGCTGGTCTGGCGCGTGTTGAACGTGCCGTGAAGGAACGTCTCGGTCAAGCTGAAGCCGACAATCTGATGCCGCATGATCTGATTAACGCCAAGCCCATTTCTGCTGCAATCAAAGAGTTCTTCGGTTCTAGTCAGTTGTCGCAATTTATGGATCAAACCAACCCATTGTCGGAAGTCACGCACAAGCGTCGTATCTCCGCGCTGGGCCCTGGTGGTCTGACACGTGAGCGCGCTGGCTTCGAAGTACGTGACGTACATGCGACCCATTACGGTCGTATGTGTCCTATCGAAACACCGGAAGGCCCGAACATTGGTCTGATTAACTCGTTGGCACTGTATGCACGCACTAACGAATATGGTTTTATCGAGACCCCGTATTTGAAGGTGGAGGGTAGCAAGACCACCGATCAGGTTGATTACTTGTCTGCGATCGAAGAAAGCAAGTTCACGATCGCTCAGGCGAATGCTGAATTGGACAAGAAGGGGCATTTCACCGACGAGATTGTTTCTGCGCGCCAGCACAATGAATTTATTTTGGCTGCACCTGATAAATTGGAATACATGGACGTGTCACCTTCTCAGGTAGTGTCGGTTGCGGCTTCGTTGATTCCATTTTTGGAACACGATGACGCGAACCGCGCGTTGATGGGTGCCAACATGCAACGTCAAGCTGTGCCATGTCTGCGTGCTGAAAAGCCGCTAGTGGGTACTGGCATCGAGCGCACTGTTGCGGTGGACTCGGGTACCACCGTACAAGCATGGCGCGGCGGTCGTGTCGATTATGTTGATGCTGCGCGTATTGTGGTACGGGTGAATGACGATGAAACCACTCCGGGTGAAGCAGGTGTGGACATCTACAACCTGACCAAGTACACGCGCTCCAACCAAAACACCAACATCAACCAGCGTCCCTTGGTCAAGGTGGGTGATGTGCTGGGCCGTGGTGACGTGATTGCGGACGGCGCTTCTACCGATATGGGTGAATTGGCCCTCGGTCAGAACATGCTGGTCGCGTTTATGCCTTGGAACGGTTACAACTACGAAGACTCGATTCTGATTTCCGAGCGTGTTTCTGCGCAAGATCGATTCACCTCCATCCATATCGAAGAGCTGACGGTGGTCGCACGCGACACCAAGCTGGGTGCTGAAGAGATTACCCGCGACATCCCCAATTTGTCTGAAGTGCAATTGGGCCGTTTAGATGACTGCGGTATTGTGCACATCGGTGCTGAAGTCGTCGTTGGTGACGTGCTGGTCGGCAAGGTTACACCTAAGGGTGAGACACAGCTGACTCCTGAAGAGAAGTTGCTGCGCGCAATCTTTGGTGAGAAAGCTTCTGACGTGAAAGACACCAGCTTGCGTGTGCCTGCCGGTAGTTCCGGTACGGTCATCGACGTGCAAGTGTTCACTCGTGAAGGCCTGCAACGTGATGCGCGTGCGCAACAGATTATTGACGACGAACTGGCGCGTTACAAGAAAGACTTGGCTGACCAAATGCGTATCGTTGAAGCTGACGTGTTCGCCCGTTTGGAAAAGCTGCTGCATAACAAGGTTGCCAATGGTGGTCCTAAAAAGCTGGCCAAGGGCAGTAAGTTGAACAAGGAATACTTGCACAGTGTTGAGTCTCATCATTGGTTCGATATCCGTGTTGCCGATGAAGATATCGCGCTGCAACTGGAGCAAGTTAAAGAAGGTCTGGCGCAGAAGCGTGTGGAATTCGACGCTGCGTTCGAACTGAAGAAGAAAAAGCTGACACAGGGTGACGAACTGCAAGCCGGTGTGCAGAAGATGGTCAAGGTGTATGTGGCGGTAAAACGCCGTCTGCAACCCGGTGACAAGATGGCGGGTCGTCACGGTAACAAGGGTGTGGTATCACGCATCGTGCCTGTGGAAGATATGCCTTACATGGCTGACGGCACGCCGGTGGACGTGGTATTGAACCCGCTGGGTGTTCCTTCGCGTATGAACATCGGTCAGATTTTGGAAACGCATCTGGGTTGGGCGGCCAAAGGCTTGGGTAAGAAGATCGATGACATGTTGCAGGCTAATGCCAAAATCGTCGAGGTGCGCAAGTTCTTGGACAAGATATATAACCATCACAATGGTCAGACAATCGATTTTGAATCCTTCAGTGATGACGAGATTATCGAGTTGTGCCGCAACTTGAAGAAGGGGGTCACCTTCGCGACACCGGTGTTCGACGGTGCATCTGAGGAAGAGATCAAGTACATGCTGGAATTGGCTGATTTGCCTACTTCAGGTCAGACCACATTGTTCGATGGTCGTACCGGTGAAGCGTTTGATCGTAAGGTCACTGTGGGTTACAAGCACGTGCTGAAACTGCATCACTTGGTTGACGATAAAATGCACGCGCGTTCTACCGGACCATACAGTTTGGTTACCCAACAGCCGTTGGGTGGTAAAGCGCAGTTCGGTGGTCAGCGTTTTGGTGAGATGGAAGTCTGGGCTTTGGAAGCTTATGGCGCGTCCTATACTTTGCAAGAGATGCTTACGGTCAAGTCCGACGACGTGGCTGGTCGTACCAAGGTCTACGAAAGTATCGTCAAAGGCGATCACAAAATTGATGCCGGTATGCCGGAATCCTTTAACGTGGTCATCAAGGAAATCCGTTCTTTGGCTATCGATATGGATTTGGAGCGTCACTAAATAGGGAGTCGTGAGTTCAGAGTGGGGGTGCAAGTTCCCACTCACTACTAGCAGCTTCCCAGTCACCAAATTTAGGAGTCACACATGAAAACATTGTTGGATTTGTTTAAACAAGTCACCCAAAAAGAAGAATTTGATTCGATCAAAATCGGTTTGGCCTCACCAGAGAAAATTCGCTCTTGGTCGTATGGCGAAGTCAAAAAACCCGAGACCATCAACTACCGTACTTTCAAGCCTGAGCGCGATGGTTTGTTCTGCGCTAAGGTGTTCGGCCCGGTCAAAGATTACGAATGCTTGTGCGGCAAGTACAAACGCCTCAAGCATCGCGGCGTGATCTGCGAGAAGTGTGGGGTTGAAGTCACATTGTCCAAAGTACGTCGCGAGCGTATGGGGCACATCGATCTGGCCTCGCCCGTTGCGCACATCTGGTTCCTGAAGTCCCTGCCCTCCCGTTTGGGTATGGTGCTGGATATGACTTTGCGCGACATCGAACGCGTGCTGTATTTCGAAGCCTATGTAGTGACTGAGCCCGGCATGACCCCGCTGAATCGAGGTCAGTTGTTGTCCGATGAAGACTACCTAGCCAAAACCGAAGAGTACGGTGACGAATTCACTGCGCTGATGGGGGCTGAAGGTGTGCGTGCGCTGCTGAGCAATCTGGATGTGGCGAACGAAATCGAAACTATTCGTAGCGAATTGGCCGCCACTGGTTCTGAGACCAAAATTAAGAAATACGCCAAACGCCTGAAGGTGCTGGAAGCGTTCATGCAATCCGGTATTAAGCCACAGTGGATGGTGATGGAAGTGTTGCCGGTGTTGCCTCCCGAATTGCGTCCTCTGGTGCCGCTGGATGGCGGTCGCTTTGCGACTTCCGATCTGAACGATCTGTATCGCCGCGTGATTAATCGTAACAACCGTCTGCGTCGTTTGCTGGAACTAAAAGCGCCTGAGATCATCGTGCGTAACGAAAAGCGCATGTTGCAAGAAGCGGTGGACTCCTTGCTGGACAACGGTCGTCGCGGTAAGGCGATGACTGGTGCGAACAAGCGTCAGTTGAAGTCTCTCGCCGATATGATTAAAGGTAAGAGCGGTCGTTTCCGTCAAAACTTGCTGGGTAAACGCGTTGACTACTCTGGTCGCTCCGTGATTGTGGTGGGTCCTCAGTTGAAACTGCATCAGTGCGGTCTGCCGAAGAAGATGGCTTTGGAATTGTTCAAGCCATTCATCTTCAGTCGTTTGGAAGCGATGGGTCTGGCAACGACCATCAAGGCATCTAAGCGCATGGTGGATGCAGAAGAGCCAGTGGTATGGGATATTTTGGAAGAAGTGATCCGCGAACATCCGGTGATGCTAAACCGTGCGCCTACGCTGCACCGTTTGGGTATCCAAGCTTTTGAACCGATCTTGATTGAAGGTAAAGCGATTCAGTTGCATCCGCTGGTTTGTACCGCGTTCAACGCCGACTTCGACGGCGACCAGATGGCGGTACACGTGCCGTTGTCACTGGAAGCGCAGATGGAGTGCCGCACGCTGTTGCTGGCTTCCAATAACGTACTGTCGCCAGCCAACGGTGAACCTATCATCGTTCCTTCCCAGGATATCGTGTTGGGTCTGTACTACATGACGCGCGAAAACGTCGGTGCCAAGGGCGAGGGCTCGATGTTTGCCAACATCGCGGAAGTATCGCGTGCTTACGAGTCTCGTGAAGTCGATTTGCAAGCCAAGGTTATCGTGCGTCTGAAAGAGATGCATAAAGATGAGAACGGTAATCTGCAAGAAAAATTGGTACGCCACGAAACCACAGTGGGTCGTGCGCTGCTCTCTGAAGTATTGCCAGCAGGCCTGCCGTTTGCACTGATTAACAAATCGCTGAAGAAGAAAGAAATTTCACGTCTGATTAACGCCAGCTTCCGTCAATGCGGTTTGCGTGACACCGTCATCATGGCCGATAAGCTGATGTACACCGGTTTCGCTTATGCGACGCGTTCTGGTATTTCCATCGCTTTGGACGATATGTTAGTGCCACCACAAAAGCACGAGTTGATTGCGACTGCGGAAAAAGAAGTACGCGAGATTTACACGCAGTACACCTCCGGTCTGGTTACTGACGGTGAGCGTTACAACAAGGTGGTGGATATTTGGGGGCGCACCGCAGACATCGTCGCCAAGGCGATGATGGAGCAGTTGGGTAGCCAGCCTGTGGTTGATCGTTTAACCAACGCGCCGCGCTTGGATAGCAAGGGCAAGGCGGTGATGCAGGAGTCATTCAACGCGATTTACATGATGGCAGACTCAGGTGCGCGGGGTTCTGCGGCGCAGATTCGTCAGTTGGCCGGTATGCGTGGCCTGATGGCCAAGCCAGACGGCTCTATTATCGAAACACCGATTACCGCGAACTTCCGCGAAGGTCTGAATATGTTGCAGTACTTTATCTCGACCCACGGTGCACGTAAGGGGCTGGCGGATACCGCATTGAAGACGGCGAACTCCGGTTACTTGACACGTCGTCTGGTGGACGTGACGCAAGACCTAGTGGTCATCGAAGAAGACTGCGGTACCGAGAACGGCGCGGCCATGAAGGCGATTGTCGAAGGCGGTGAAGTCATCGAGTCATTGCGTGACCGTATCTTGGGTCGCGTGGCGAATACTGACGTGGTCAATCCTGAGACAGGTGAGACCGTTTACGAGATGGGTACTTTGCTGGATGAGAATGCGGTAGAGCGCATTGAAGCAATAGGCGTGGATGAGGTGCTGGTACGTACTCCGCTGACCTGTGAAACACGTTTTGGTCTGTGCGCCAAGTGTTATGGTCGTGACTTGGGTCGCGGCGGTCTGGTAAACGTGGGCGAAGCAGTGGGTGTGATTGCTGCGCAGTCTATTGGTGAACCGGGTACTCAGCTGACCATGCGTACCTTCCACGTTGGTGGTGCCGCTTCGCGTAACGTGGTTGCTAGCCAAGTTGAAAGCAAATCGAATGGTGTGTTGAAGTACAGCCCGAATATGCGTGTGGTGACAACCGTGCGCGGCGAGGTAATTGTGGTCGCACGTAGTGCCGAGGTGATTATTGCCGACGACAATGGCCGTGAGCGTGAGCGTCATAAGGTGCCTTACGGCGCGATGCTGACCGTCAAGCAGGATGGTGTTGTCAAGGCTGGCGCGGTATTGGCTACTTGGGATCCGCATACTCGTCCTATCATCACTGAATATGCCGGTAAGATCAGCTTCCAGAACGTTGAAGAGGGTGTGACCGTAGCCAAGCAGATCGATGAAGTGACCGGTCTGTCCACTCTGGTTGTAATCGATCCCAAGCAGCGCGCCGGCACGCAAGGCAAGGGCTTGCGCCCTATGGTACGTTTGCATGACGAAGCCGGCGGCGAAGTCAAGTTGCATGGCACTGAGACTGCTGTCAGCGTGACTTTCCAAACCAGTGCCATCATCACCGTGGAAGACGGTCAAACAGTCGGCGTAGGTGACGTGCTGGCACGTATGCCGCAGGAAAGTTCCAAAACGCGCGATATTACCGGTGGTCTGCCACGTGTGGCTGAGTTGTTTGAAGCGCGCGTGCCTAAGGATGCAGGTATGTTGGCCGAATGCACGGGTACTGTATCGTTTGGTAAGGACACCAAGGGTAAGCAGCGTCTGGTTATCACTGACGTAGAAGGCATTGCTCACGAATTCTTGATTCCTAAAGAGAAGCATGTGTTGGCGCATGACGGCCAAGTGGTGAACCAAGGCGAAATGATTGTGGACGGTCCAGCTGATCCGCATGACATCCTGCGCCTGTTGGGCGTTGCGCAACTGGCGCGCTATATCACCGACGAAGTGCAAGAGGTCTATCGTTTGCAAGGCGTTAAGATCAGCGACAAGCATATCGAAGTGATCGTGCGTCAGATGTTGCGTCGTGTGCAGATCATCGATGCGGGCGACACACGCTTTATCACTGGTGAGCAAGTTGAGCGTGCCGACCTGTTGGTAGAAAACGAACGCGTTATCGCGGCAGATAAGACACCTGCTACTTTTGAATTCATGTTGTTGGGTATCACCAAGGCTTCTCTGTCCACCGACTCGTTCATTTCAGCAGCGTCGTTCCAAGAAACTACGCGTGTTCTGACCGAAGCAGCCATCATGGGTAAGAAGGATGATCTGCGTGGCTTGAAAGAAAACGTAATCGTGGGTCGTCTAATCCCAGCAGGTACGGGATTGGCATTCCATACGACACGCCGCAAGCAACGTTTGGGTATCGATGCAGCAGAAGGTCGCGATTTGATGGCTGGAGATACAGTGGGGGCGGGCGAACTGCTTGACACCACTGAGCTTTCTCAATAGAATTCGCAACCTTTTTCCCGTCGCAGCGGATAGATTCTTACCTGCTGCGACGTTGTTTTTTTGCCAGCAATTTGTTTTTTAACGAAATTTTAGAATTTAATTAGGATGTGTAGATAATGCCAACCATTAATCAGTTGATCCGCAAACCACGTGTTGCAATCGTAGAAAAAAGTAAGGTTCCTGCCTTGGAGGGTTCTCCTCAAAAGCGCGGTGTTTGTACTCGTGTGTACACCACAACTCCAAAGAAGCCTAACTCTGCGTTGCGTAAAGTCGCTAAGGTTCGCTTGACTAATGGTTTTGAGGTAATTAGTTATATCGGCGGTGAAGGTCACAACTTGCAGGAGCACTCGGTTGTGCTGTTGCGCGGTGGTCGTGTGAAGGATTTGCCGGGTGTGCGTTATCACATGGTTCGCGGTAGTTTGGATACGGCTGGTGTTAAGGATCGTAAGCAAGCCCGTTCCAAGTATGGTTCTAAGCGCGCTAAGAAGTAATAGTCAAGTAGGTTTGTTTTTTAAGTAATTTATTCGAGGTTGATATGCCAAGACGTAGAGAAGTCCCCAAACGCGAAGTCCTGCCTGATCCAAAATTCGGTAGCCAAGACTTGTCCAAGTTCGTAAATGTATTGATGACAGCAGGTAAAAAGTCTGTTGCGGAGCGCATTCTGTACGGTGCGCTTGAGCAAGTTGGCAAGAAGACTGGTAAGGATGCGATTGAGGTTTTCAATCTGGCATTGAATAACGCTAAGCCACAAGTTGAGGTTAAGAGCCGTCGTGTGGGTGGTGCTAACTATCAGGTGCCTGTTGAGGTGCGTCCGTCTCGTCGTATGGCTTTGTCTATGCGTTGGTTGCGCGAGGCGGCACGTAAGCGTGGTGAAAAATCCATGGGTATGCGTTTGGCTGGTGAGCTGATCGATGCGTCTGAAGGTCGTGGCGGTGCAGTTAAGAAGCGTGAAGAAGTGCATCGTATGGCTGAGGCAAATAAAGCCTTCTCTCATTTCCGTTTCTAATCCATTACTTTAGGTATTTATCGTGGCTCGTAAAACCCCCATTAATCGCTACCGTAATATTGGTATTAGTGCGCATATTGACGCAGGCAAAACAACGACTACCGAACGTATCCTGTTTTACACGGGTGTGAATCACAAGATCGGTGAGGTTCATGATGGCGCGGCCACCATGGATTGGATGGAGCAAGAGCAGGAGCGTGGCATTACCATCACTTCTGCTGCTACCACTTGTTTTTGGAGTGGTATGGAAAATAATTTCGAGCAACATCGCTTCAATATCATTGATACGCCGGGGCACGTGGACTTCACTATTGAAGTTGAGCGCTCCATGCGCGTGTTGGACGGTGCTTGCATGGTCTATTGTGCGGTGGGTGGTGTGCAGCCTCAGTCCGAAACTGTTTGGCGTCAGGCTAATAAGTACAAAGTGCCGCGTCTAGCGTTTGTCAATAAGATGGATCGTCAGGGAGCGAACTTCTTCAAGGTTTATGATCAGATGAAGACTCGTCTGCGCGCAAATCCTGTTGCGATGGTTCTGCCTATCGGTGCGGAAGACAAGTTTGAGGGTGTAGTTGATCTGGTGAAGATGCGCGCTATCTATTGGGATGAGGCATCTCAAGGTATGAAGTTTGATTACCGCGATATTCCTGCCGACCTGCAAGATATGGCTGCCGAGTGGCGTGAGAAGATGGTCGAATCCGCTGCGGAAGCCTCGGAAGATCTGATGAATAGCTATTTGGAAAATGGCGATTTGACTGAAGAGCAAATTGTGTCGGGTATTCGTGCTCGTACAATCGCGTGCGAAATCCAGCCTATGTTGTGCGGTACTGCCTTTAAGAATAAGGGTGTGCAGCGTATGTTGGATGCGGTGATTATGTATTTGCCTTCGCCGGTGGATATTCCTGATGTGACTGGTGAGACTGAAGGTGGTGAGTCTGCCAGCCGTAAAGCTGATGATGCTGAAAAATTCTCCGCGCTAGCATTTAAGTTGATGACCGATCCATTCGTTGGGCAGCTGACTTTTGTTCGTGTGTATTCCGGTGTGCTTAAGAAGGGCGATACCGTTTACAACTCGGTCAAAGGTAAGAAAGAGCGTATCGGTCGTATCGTGCAGATGCATGCTAACAATCGCGAAGAAGTGGATGAGATTCTGGCTGGCGATATTGCTGCTTGTATCGGCCTGAAAGACGTTACTACGGGTGACTCACTGTGTGATGTGGATAAGCCTATCATTCTGGAACGCATGATATTCCCTGAGCCGGTTATTCACGTTGCGGTTGAGCCTAAAACTAAGGCTGACCAAGAGAAGATGGGCTTGGCGCTGGGCCGTCTGGCGGCTGAAGATCCTTCTTTCCGTGTGCGTACCGATGAAGAGTCGGGTCAAACCATCATGTCTGGTATGGGCGAGTTGCATCTGGAAATCTTGGTTGACCGCATGAAGCGCGAATTTGGCGTTGATGCGAACGTGGGTGCACCTCAGGTTGCATACCGTGAAGCAATCCGCAAAATGGTTGAGGTCGAAGGTAAGTTCGTCAAACAGTCTGGCGGTAAAGGTCAGTTTGGTCGAGTTATGCTGAAGATGGAGCCTAATGAGGCTGGCAAGGGTTTCGAGTTCGTTGATGCAATCAAGGGTGGTTCGGTTCCTCGTGAATTTATTCCCGCAGTTGAAAAAGGTCTGCGTGAAACGTTGCCTAATGGCGTTTTGGCTGGCTTCCCAGTAGTTGATGTCAAAGTCACACTGTTTGATGGTTCTTACCATGAAGTTGACTCGAACGAAAATGCCTTCAAGATGGCAGCTTCGATGGGCTTCAAGGATGGTATGCGTAAAGCTGATCCGGTCTTGCTTGAGCCGATGATGTCCGTGGAAGTTGAGACTCCCGAAGATTATGCTGGTACGGTGATGGGCGATTTGTCTTCACGTCGCGGCATGGTTCAGGGTATGGATGACATGATGGGGGGCGGTAAGTCCATCAAGGCTGAAGTGCCATTGGCTGAGATGTTCGGTTACTCCACCTCGTTGCGTTCGGCAACTCAAGGGCGTGCCACATACACGATGGAATTCAAACATTATGCTGAAGCGCCAAGAAATGTCGCTGAAGCAATCATGAACAAGAAATAATTTTAGATTAAAGGGCGATAATCATGGCAAAGAGTAAATTTGAACGTACGAAACCGCACGTAAACGTAGGCACGATTGGTCACGTGGATCATGGTAAGACCACGCTGACTGCGGCGATCACAATGGTATTGGCGAAGAAA
>Ga0172373_10006501_pt1 | contig 15522 bp, 8 predicted proteins | sample Lak10m_2_FD_114546 | JGI IMG/M metagenome (GOLD analysis project Ga0172373, IMG submission 114546) | Freshwater microbial communities from Kabuno Bay, South-Kivu, Congo - kab_092012_10m | ecosystem: Environmental > Aquatic > Freshwater > Lake | place: Democratic Republic of the Congo: South-Kivu...
CGAGCCCGGCGAGCGCCTCTGCCTCATCAAGACGCTGAAGCCCGGCGTGGGGCAGGGCAGCGACGAGTACCTGCGCCGCTTCCTCGACGAGGCCCGCGTCGCCGTGCGCCTGCAGGGCGAGCACCTGTGCCACATGTTCGACGCCGGCGAGGCCGACGGCGAGCTCTTCCTCGCGATGGAGCTCATCGAGGGCGTCACGTTCCGTCGCCTGGCCGAGCGCCTCGAGGAGACGCACACGCCGCTGCCGCCGGCGCAGGCCCTCACCCTCGGCATCGGCATGCTCGAGGGCCTGCACGCCGCCCACCACGCCCGCGACGATCGGGGCCAGCCCCTCGGCGTCGTGCACCGGGACGTGTCGCCGCAGAACATCATGGTGGACCGCTTCGGGCAGGTGAAGGTCATCGACTTCGGCCTCGCGACGTCGACGCTGAAGGAGACCGTCACCGAGCAGGCCGTCGTCATGGGCAAGATGGCCTACATGGCGCCAGAGCAGGCGCGCGGCGAGCCCGTCACCGCCGCCGCCGACCAGTACGCCGCCGCCGTCGTCCTCTACGAGCTGCTCACCGGCGACCGCTACTACGGCGACCTGCCGAGCCGCGGCATCTGGGGCATCGTCGGCGCCGGCACCCACCAGCCGCGCGCGTGGACCCGTGTCCCCGCCGACATCGCCCCGATCCTGCAGCGGGCCCTCTCGCCGACGGCGGCCGGGCGCTTCGCCGACTGCCACGCCTTCGCCGCCGCGCTGCAGGCGCTGTCGTCGTCGACGCCGGCGGCGCAGCAGGCGGCGCTGGCGTCGTGGATCGCGCCGCTCCTGCAGGGCGAGCTGAGCCCCATCGACGAGGCCCGCGCCCGGCTGCGCGACCTGCCGGCGACGGTGCGGGCCGGCGTGCCGGAGGCCACCGAGCGCGTGCGGGTGCGCCTGCAGGGTGCGTCGTCGTCGACGCTGCCGCCGCGGCGCCAGGCCCTCCTGCCCCACGAGGCCACCGAAGCGGCCCGCAGCGCGCCCGGCCCGCGGGCGCCGTCGTCGCTGGCGTCGCGGGCGTCGTCGTCGCCGTCGGTGTCCGCGTCGTCGGTGTCGCCGCCGGCTGCGGCGCCCCCCCGCCGACCCCTCGCGGCCCTCATCGTGGCCGGCGCCCTCGTCGTCGGCGTCGGCGGCATCGTCGCGGCCGGGCTGCGTCGCCCGCCCCCGGCGGAGACCGTGGCGCCGCCGCCGGCGCCGCCGCCCGTCGTGGCCGTCGTCGCGCCGGTGGCACCACCACCTGTGGCACCACCACCTGTGGCACCACCGCCTGTGGCACCACCACCTGTGGCACCGGTGCCACCGCCGCCGCTGGCCCCGCCGCCCGCGCCGACGACGAAGCCGCCCCGTCCCGGCAAGGCGCCGGCGCCGGCCTCGGCGCTGACGCCGCTGCGGGAGCGGGCCACGCGCCTCGGGAACTCGTGCGACAAGCCCTGCGTGCGCTCCATCGTCGAGGTGGTGCGGGCGATGACGACGCCCGACGAGAAGGCCGTCGCCGCTGCCATGCGTCGGCTCGATACCTGTGAGGAGCGATGTCGAAAGTGATCGCGGCCCTGCTGCTCGTGCTCGCCACCGCCGCCACGGCTGCACCCGGTGAGCGTCAGGCGGTCCTGCTGCCGCTCGTGTCGGTCGCCGTCGACGAGGCCGAGCGCACCGCCCTCGAGGAGGGGCTGCGTCGCCGCGCTCCCCGCTTCGGTGTCGCCCCGCTGGGACGTGACGACACCACCGCGATCCTGCAGGACGTCGCGAGCCTCGGCCTCAGCTGCGACTACGGCGGCCTCGAGTGCCTTGTACGGGTGGGCGCCCTCGGCGGCGCCGACCTCGTCGTCGCCGGCAGCGTCGGCCGCAGCAGCGGCGGCGCCGGCCTCGACCTCGAGCTGCTCGTCGTCGATGTGGCGGCGATGGCCGAGGTGGCCCGCGAGCGCGTGCCGCTGCGCGGGGCGGCCAGCCGCGAGCTCGACCTCGACAGCGCCCTCTGCGCCGTGCTCGCCCCCGAGCGCTGGCGTGGCACGCTGCTCGTCTCGGCGAAGCAGCGGGGCGCCAGCATCGTCGTCGACGGCGTGCCGCGGGGCTTCACGCCGCTGCCGCGCCCGATCCCGCTGCGGCCCGGCCGGCACGAACTCTACGTGGGGCTCGAGGGCTTTCGCGCCCACACCGAGGTCGTCGAGGTGCCCTATGGCGGTGGCGTCGAGCGCACGGTGAAGCTGCAGGCCGGTGTGTCGACGCCGCCCCCGGGCTTCGCCGCGGCGCCGTCGACGCCGGGCGTGACCCCGACCGCGCCGGTGGTGCCCGCGCCGGCGGCGCCCGCCGCGGCCGATCGCCGTCGCCCGCTGCGCGTGGCCGTCTACGACGTCGACCTCGCCGGCGTGGAGCCCCACGTGGGGCGGGTGATGGGGGCGGTGCTGCTCGCCGAGATCAAGAAGCGGGAGCGCACGAGCGTGATTGGCGCCGACGAGATCCGCACCCTCATCGCCGGCACGCCGACGCCCGCGCCGGGCAGCGCCGCCGACCCCGAGCTCGGCGCCGGCCTCGCCGGCTGCTCGACGGAGGAATGCTTCGCCGACGTCGCCGAGGCCCTCGGCGCCGACGCCGTCGTCGTCGCCCAGCTCACGGCGCTGGAGGGCGAGATCCTCTTTGGCGTGCGCCGCATCGACCAGGCGAAGCAGGAGGTCACCGGCAGCGTGCTGGAGCGTGTGCCCGCCAGCGAGCCCGTCGCGCTGCTCGCGCTCGTGGGCCCCGCCGTCGAGAAGCTCTTTCCCGATGCGCCCCTGCGCGCCGGTGAGACCGCCGGTGTGGACGACGCCGCGCGCCGTCGACTCGATCCGCCGCCGTTGCCGCCGGCCGTGCCGCTCGGGCTCGGCGGCACCGCCGGCGCTGCCGGCGTCGTCGGCGTCGTCGCCTTTCGCCACGAGCCTGCTGGCCCTGTCGACCTACAGCGACCTCATCGCCATCGCCTCGGGGCCCGCGGCCGCGCCGGTCGACGCCCGCCAGCTGCAGGGCGCGGGGCAGACGGCGACGACGGCGGCCATCGTCGGTTGGAGCGCCATCGGCGTCGCCGCCGTGCTTGGCACCGCGGCGGGCATCGCCGTGCCCTTCACGAACTGGGATGGCGCCGTCGACGACGGCGGGGAGCAGCCATGAAGCGCGTCATCGTCGCCCTCGCCTCGCTGGTGGGCCTCGCCGGCAGCGGCTGCGTGCTGCCGCCCATCGGCGACGCCCTGCTGCTGTGCACCGCCGACGCCGACTGTCCGTCGTCGCAGGTCTGTGTGCTGCGCACCGACGACACCCGCCTGTGCCGACCCGCCGGCGAGCCATGCGTGGCCACGGTCGGCGGCGTCACCGCCGAGCAGCCCGATGGCAGCGCCTGCGGCGACGTCGACGGCGGCATCTGCCTGGCCGGCGCCTGCGTCGCCCCCCGCTGCGGCGACGGCGTCGTCAGCGGCACCGAGACCTGCGATGGCGACGAGGGCTGCCGCGCCGACTGCAGCCGCTGCGGCGACGGCACCATCGACGATGGCGAGGTCTGCGACGACGGCGACGACAACAGCGACGTCGAGCCGGGGGCCTGTCGCACGACGTGCGTGCCGGCCGGCTGTGGCGACGGCGTGCGCGATCCCGACGAGGGTTGCGACGACGGCGACCTCAACGACGACGCCGCGCCCGGCGCCTGCCGCACGAGCTGCGCGCGCCCCGCCTGTGGCGACGGCGTCGTCGATGACGGCGAGCTGTGCGACGAGGGTGCTGACAACAGCGACACGGCGCCCGGCGCCTGCCGCACGACGTGTGTGCCGGGGAGCTGCGGCGACGGCGTCATCGACCCCGGCGAGGTGTGCGACGACGGCCCGGGCAACAGCGACGTACAGCCCAACGCCTGCCGCACCACCTGTGTGCCGGCCCGCTGTGGCGACCGCGCCCGCGACCTCGACGAGGCCTGCGACGACGGCGACGACAACAGCGACGTGGCGCCCGACGCCTGTCGCACCACCTGCCAGCTCGCGTCCTGTGGTGATGGCGTCGTCGACGACGACGAGGCCTGCGACGACGGCAGCGACAACGGCAACGGCCCGGATGCCTGTCGCGCCACCTGCGTGCTGCCGGCGTGCGGCGACGGCGTCATCGACACCGGCGAGCAGTGCGACGACGGCGACGACAACAGCGACACCCGCGCCAGCGCCTGCCGCACGGACTGCGTGCCGGCCGCCTGCGGCGACGGCACCATCGACCTCGGCGAGGCCTGTGACGACGGCGACCTCAACAGCGACATCGTCGCCGATGCCTGCCGGACCGACTGCGCCCGCGCCGCCTGCGGCGACGGCATCATCGACGATGGCGAGGTCTGCGACGACAACAACCGCAGCAGCGGCGATGGCTGTCGCGCCGACTGTCGCAAGGTCGAGCGCTGCGGCGATGGTGAGCTTGATCCGGGCGAACGCTGCGACGATGAGAACGACAACCCCCGCGACGGCTGCGACGCCTGCCGCCCGACGACCTGGGCGGTGTCGGTGCCGCTGACCGGTCGCGCCCTCGCCGACGACGGCGGCTTCGCCCTCACGAGCCCCGGCGGCGTGGCCGTGGACGCGGTCGGTGGCCTCTACATCGCCGACACCGGCGCCCACCGGGTGCTGCGCCGCGACCCCGACGGCACCGTTGTCGTCATCGCCGGCACCGGCGCGGCGGGCTTCTCTGGCGACGGCGGCCCGGCCATCGCCGCCGAGCTGCGCGGCCCGACCGACGTGGCGGTCGCGCCCGACGGCGTCGTCTTCATCGCCGACCACCTCAACGATCGCGTTCGCGTCGTCGACACCGACGGCACCATCGGCACCTTCGCCGGTGGCGGCAACACCCCCACCAACGACGGCGACGGCGGCCTCGCCGCCCTCGCGCGTCTGCGCCGCCCCCGCGGCGTCGTCGCCAGCAGCGACGCTGTCGTCATCGCCGAGGAGTCGGGTTTCCGCATCCGCGGTGTCAGCCGCACGGCCCTGCCCCTCATCGACACCATCGTCGGCGACCCTGCCCGCGAGCAGGTGCTGCCCGACGGCAACGACCTCTTCGCCGGTCGCCTCGACCGCCCCGTCGACGTCGTCTTCGACGGGGCCAGCCTCCTCTTCGCCGACGCCGGCCGGAACCCGCGCGTGCGGCGGGTGCGGCTGGTCGAGGGCGACATCGTGACGGTCGCCGGCGGCGGCGGCCTTCCTGCCGACACCATCCCGAGGACGGCGACGTCGGTGTCGTTGCAGGCGCCGGCGGGTCTGGTGGCGGGCACCAACGAGTTCTTCTTCTCCGATCAGGCGCTGCGTCGCGTCTTCCGCGTCACCGGCACGCAGCTCGTCGCCGTGGCCGGCACCGGCACCGCCGATCCCATCGCGGCCGGCCAGGCCCCCCTCGAGACGGCGCTGCGCCGGCCCGGCGGCCTCTCGGCGCTGCCCGGCGTCCTCTTTGTCGCCGACGAGGGCCTGCACATGGTCCGTCAGTTGACGACGACGGTGACCGACCTCGTGGGGACGGGCTCGCCGGGGGTGGGCACCGAGGGCGCCGCCGCGACGAGCGTGACGCTGGTGAACCCGGTCTCGGTCGTCCCCATCGGCGAGGAGCTCCTCATCGCGGACGTCGGCGCGCGTCGCATCTTCCGGCGTGACGCGGCCGGCCGCCTCGCCCTCGTGGCGGGCAACGGCGACATCGGCCAGGCCGACGAAGGGGCGCAGGCCCTCACGAGCCCGCTGTCGCCGGGGCCGATGGTGCGCCGCGCCGACGGCACCCTCGTCGTCGCCGAGGTGGTGAGCAAGCGCTCCCGGCTCCTCGAGATCCTGCCGACGGGCACCATCTCGGTCCTCGCCCAGGTCGCCAACCAGTTCCTCTCGGCGGATGCCGGCGGCCTGTTGCTCACGATGGACGGCCTCGGGCGCGTCGTGCTGGGTGGTGGCTTCGGCATCGCCGTCGAGAACCCGGACAATGACGGTGGGGAGGTGCCCGGCTTCGACGTGTTCACGGTGAACACGAGCCTCCTCGCGATCGCGTCCGAGACGCCCGACACGGTGGTGGCGCTCGTCAAGGGCGGAGAGCTCGCGCGGGTGAGCCTCGACCGCGGGACCTTCATCGGCGAGCTCACGTCCATCGACGGCGGCATCCCCGAGGATGCCCGCGGCCTCGCCCTGTCCGACGAGGGCATCTTCGTCGGTTCGCCCGGGTCCGGCGTGCGGCTGCTCACGCCCGACGGCGTGGTGCGGTCCATCGTTGGCAGCGGCGCCGGCCGCACGGGGGATGGTGGCCCCGCCTTCAACGCCACCGTCGCCGATCCCGTCGCCATCGTCGTCGACGGCAACACCGGCCGGCTGCTCGTCGTCGATGGCGGCGCGGGCAGCGTGCGGCGCCTCGGGCCGGCGCCGCTGCGACCCATCGAGACCGTCGCCGGCGACCTCGATCCGTCGGGTCCGGGCGTGCTCTCCCAGGCGGCGCTCTATGGGCCGCAGACGCTCGCCCTGTTGCCGAATGGGGACCTCATCGCGGGCGGCGCCCAGGGGCGTCTGCTGCGGGTGTCGTTCGCCGAGCAGGCGGTCGACGTCGTCGTCGGCCATCCGTCGCCGTCGCCGCTGTCACGGCTGCCGCGCTTCCTGCCGCTGCTGCAGGCGCCCACGGCCTTTGGCGTCGAGGACGGCGTGCTCAGGATCGTCGATGACCGTCGCGTGCTCACCATCGACGCGACCGGTCCGCCGTCGACGTGGGCGATCGACGAGAACCCCCGCGCCGAGGAGCTTCTTGGAGCGACCCACGTCGCCCGCTTCGACGACGACCACCTCGCGGTCACCTTCAGCGGCCGGCACTGCGTGCAGCGCCTGCGGCAGGACACGCTGGCCGTCGTCGAGACCCTCTTTGGCACCTGTGGCAGCGCCGGCGCCTTCGCCGGCTTCATCCGCGACCCCGGCGCCGTCGTCGTCGGTCCCACCGGCGTCGTCTACGTCGCCGACACCGGCAACCATCGCGTGCTGCGGCGCGCCTCGCCCACGGCGGGGGCGGTCGTCGAGGTCGTGATCGGTGACGGCTCACCGTCGTCGGCGGGGCAGGGCAGCCCGGCCCGCGACTTCCCGCTGCAGTCCCCCGGCCAGCTGGTCCTCGACGAGCACGGCAACCTCTTCATCGCGTCGACGACGACCGTCCGCCTCGTGGCCAACGTCGACGGCGACGCCGACGCCGACGGCGACGACCTGGTCTCGACGATCTACGGCCGCGAGGATCGTGAGGCCTTCCCGCAGCGGGCGAGCCGCTGCCTCGCGGGCCTCGTCATGGACGAGGCGGCCAACCGGATCTACGTCGCCGACGCCTGCGGCGGCTTCCTCGTCGCCCTCGACATCGTCGACGCCCCCTGAAGGACCGCGGCCCGTCAGAGCAGGCCGAGTCGCAGCGCGGCGACGGTGCCGACGATGACGACGGCCCACAGGATCACACCCTGGACCATCGGCCGCGGGCCGACGGCCTGCAGCGTCTTTCGCGACAGCCCGGTGCCAATCAAGAACAGCGCCACCGACAGGCCATGCTTGCCGATGGTGGCGAGCAGCGGGCCCACGGCGTGGACTGCGGGCACGAACGTCGAGAGCCCCGCCGCGCCGAGAAACAGGAACACGAACCACGGCTTCTTCGCCGCGCCTTGACCCTGCTGCTTCGTGAGCGCCACGAGCAGCAGCGGCATCGGCAGGATGAAGAGGGCCCGCGCGAGCTTCACCGTCGTCGCCACCTCGAGGGCGGCCGGCGAGAAGGCGCTGGCGGCGCCCACCACCGACGACGTGTCGTGGATGGCGAGGGCCGCGAGCATGCCGAAGGCGCGGTCGTCGAGGCCGAGCCACAGGCCCAACGTCGGAAAGGTGAACAGGGCGACGGCGTTGAGGACGAAGACGGTGCCGGTGGAGGCCGCCATCTCGTCGTCCTTCGCGCCCAGCACCGGGGCGCAGGCGGCGATGGCGCTGCCGCCGCAGATGGCCGTGCCGATCGACACGAGCCAGCTCGTCGTCGACGGCACCTGCAGCAGCCGACCGAGGGCGCGCCCGAGCAGCAGCGTGGCGGTGATGCCGACGATGGCGGCGATGGCGCCGTCGCGGCCGGCGCGCAGCACCGAGAAGAGATCCATCGCGAAGCCGAGCAGCACCACCGAGGCCTGCAGGGCCCGCGTCGACCACTCCTTGCCCTGCTTCGGCCACGGGCTGCCGAAGGTGAGCGCCACGCCGACGCCGAGCACGAGGCCCACCGCCGGCATCGGCGAGGCCGCGGCGCCGACGAGCAACAGCACGAACAAGGCACGGGCAAGGGTCGGGTGCATCGCCTGGCGATGCCACAGCGCCCCGCAGCCAGCCAGCCCCGCCCGCTCAGCGACGACGACGCGCCTCCGCTGACCGACGACGACGCAGCGGCAGCACCGCCAGCAGCAGGCCCGTCAGGGCGGCGTCGCCCGACGAGCGGCAGTCACAGCCGCCGGCGTCGTCGACGTCGGCCTCGCCTTCACCTTCACCCTCACCTTCGCCTTCGCCTTCGCCTTCCTCGCCTTCGCCTTCGCCTTCACCTTCACCCTCGCCCTCGCCTTCACCCTCGGCGGCGTCGATCGGCGGACCCTTGGCGTCGAGGCAGCCGGGAGCGGCGACGGCGCCGACGCTGGTGGGGAAGGAACGGGGGCGGCCGCAGAAGTCGTCGTCGACGACGGCGGCGCTGCTGGTGGCGATGGCGGCGGCGTCGAAGGCGACATCGCCGCTGCGGGCGTCGGCGTAGAGGCCGGCGAGGGTGGCGTCGTCGAGGATCGTGTTGTCGCCGCCGTCGGTGAAGACGCCGCCGTTTCGACCCCGGATGACGCCGTCGTGCAGGGTGCCGATGGCCCGGCCCGACGAGGTCTCGAAGCGGAAGTCGACGCCGCTCGTGGTGATCAGGCTGTTGAAGAGCAGGTCGGTGTCGGCGGCGCGGTTCAGGTAGATGCCGACGTCGTTGCAGCCGATCACGATGTTGTTGCGCATGACGCCGCCACGATGCTCCACCGCGCAGGGCACGGCGCCGTCGAAGGCCGGCGCACAGAACTGCGCGCCGGTGCCGCCGCCGCCGAAGGAGAGGCCGACGTAGGCCTGGGCCCCGTCGTCACGACAGCGCACGAGGTTGCGTTCGTACACGCCACCCTCGCCGCCACCCTTCATGAAGGTCGCGTAGGTCTCGCCGCCGGCGTTGCCGATGCCGTGGATGACGTTGTCGCGCACCACCCAGCGGGAGACCGTGTTGATGTTGGCGGCGTTGGACGGATTCGTCGTCGTGCGCGGCCGCGAGTGGAACAGCTCGTTCTGCGCGATCAGACCGTCGTCGGGGATGGCGCTGCCGCCGGCGTCGGCGTTGACCTTGATGAGGGCGTTGGTGTCGGACACGCGGCTGCGACGCAGGACGAAGTGGTGGCCGTTGCCCGTGACGTGGAAGGCGTGCTCGCAGTCGTCGTCGACGGCGCAGTCGCCGCGCACGACGAGGTCCTCGAAGTGCCAGTGGGGACCCTGCACCTTGAAGCCCTCGAGGCTGCGGCTCACGATCTCGGCCGACCGGGGCGGCTCGCTGCGGACGACGATGGGGGCAAGGGCGGTGCCGGCCGCCGCGCAGGTGACGTTGCTGTCGAGGACGTAGACGCCCGGGGCGAGCACGATCTCGTCCCCGGCGCTGGCGTTGGCGATGGCGGCCCGCAGGGCGGCCATGTCGCCCACGGGGACGACGACGCCGGCGAGGGGCAGGGTGAGGGGCAGGGCGACGACGAGGGAGAGCATGGGCCGAGTGTAGATCTGCCCATCGCGCCAACGGGAACCGAGGCGCCGATCCCGCTGTCGGGCCTGCATGAACTTCAGCCTCTACGACGCCACCCCGAAGGACTCCCCCCGCCTCTTCATCGGCATCGTCGCCGGCGCCCTCACGGCGATGGCCCTGATGTTCGTCGCCGTCGAGTCGGTACCGGAGAAGAAGCCTGCGTCCGACGAGACAAAGACGGCGCAGGCACCGTCGGCGTCGCCGAGCACGCCCGCCGCGCCCACGCACTGACGACGTTGTCGACGTCGACGTCGTCGACGACGTCGTCGCTCACGAGCGGCGCGCGATGACCGTGAGTTCCTGACGGTTCGACGGCAGCTGCGTCGCCAGCGTCGTCGTTCCGGGCCCGAACATCTGCTCGATGCGGGCGCGCCAGCGCGGCAGCTCGGGCAGCAGGCCCCAGTCGCCGAGCTTCAGCGTGAAGAGGCCGCCGCGCATCGTGCCCCGGCAGCGGGCCACGATGTCGGCGATCGACGACAGCGCCGCCTGCGGCCGCTGGTTGACGTCGACGACGAGGAAGCGGGCGGGGCCCGGCAGGGCGCCCTGCAGCAGGCTCGCCTCGACGTGGCGGGCCGAACAGCGCAGGTGTGTGAAGCGGGGCTCCCGCAGGATGCGCTCGTCCATCGCGTTGGGGTCGATGCCCACGACGACGCAGCCGCGATCGAGCAGGGCGCGGGTCTGTCCGCCCGGGGCGCAGCCGACCTCGATGACGACGTCGCCCTCGCCGATCGGCAGTGGCACGATCCGCATGGCCTCCTCGAGCTTCAGCCACGCCCGCGACGGCGCCGTCGCCGGCACCTCGAGGCGCGGATCGCCGCACGGATCCGGCGAGAGGCCCGCCCGGTGCCGGTGCAGGCCGACGAAGGTGCCGCCAGGCCGCTCGACGACGGTGACGACGAAGCGGCCGTCGACGGTGACGGCCGGCCCGCGCTCGCCGGTCTCTCGGTGCAGCACCGCGCCGCTGTCGCGCACGACGGCGCGGACGTCGACGCCGCCGCTGCCGATGACGCCCTCGGGCAGCACCTTGCCGAGGCTCAGACAGACCCGCCGCCCGAGGACGAGGGGCGGCAGCTCGTCGACCGACAGGGAGCGGTTCGCCTTCGCCGACACGAAGCCGTCGACGCCGAAGGCCGGCGAGAAGCCGAGGGTCTGCAGCTCGGCCCGCAGGGCCCGCTCGGCCCCCGGCTGGCCGAGGGCAAAGACGAAGGGAGAGCGGAGGGAGGCGGGCACGCCCTTGTGTCGACGACGGCGGCCCGGCCGTCAACCCGCCGTCGACGCGCGCCCTGCACGACTGCGCGTCCCGCGGGGCTACTTGCGCGGCCGCGGCAGGTCGTACTGGTCGAGGCGGTTCACGAGCGTGCGCCGCGAGATCCCGAGCATCTCGGCGGCGCGGGTCTGGTTGCCGCCGCAGGCCTTCAAGGCGTCGATGATGCGCTGGCGCTCGAGGTCCGACACGGCGTCCTTGAGGGAGTCCGACGGGCGGGCGGCCGGCGCCGCGTCGTCGCGCTGGACGCGCCGCATCGCCGGCATCGTGTGGAGGTCGTCGTCGTCGTCGCGGATCGGCCGGGGCTGCTCGCGGGGCAGCAGCGGGCGGGCCGGCGGCGCGGGCTGCACGGCCTGCGAGGGCAACCGGGCGCTCGACGGCGGCGGCGCGGCCGGCTCGCTCTGGCGGTGGCGCGTGAGGCGCTCGACGGGCAGGTGCTCGGGCAGGATGCGCGCGCCGGTGCACAGCAGCACGGCCCGCTCGACGAGGTTGCGCAGCTCGCGGATGTTGCCCGGCCACGCGTAGCGCGTGAGCAGCGCCATGGCCTCCTGCGAGACCACCGGCACGAGGGTGCGCTTGTTGCGGCGGCAGGCGTCGGCGATGAACATCGCGGCGAGGCCCTCGATTTCGCCGGTGCGTTCCCGCAGCGGCGGGATCTCGACGGTGATGCCGTTGAGGCGGAAGTAGAGGTCCTGCCGGAAGCGGCCGGCGAAGACCTCGGCCTCGAGGTCCTTGTGGCTGGCGGCGAGGAAGCGCACGTCGATGGCGCGCGGCGACAGGCCGCCCACGCGCAGCACGGTGCGCTCCTCGAGGACGCGCAGCAGCTTGGCCTGGATGGCGAGGCTCATCTCGCCGATCTCGTCGAGAAAGACCGTGCCCTTGTCGGCGACCTCGAAGAGGCCGGGCTTCGTCGCCACCGCGCCCGAGAACGCGCCGCGCTCATGGCCGAAGAGCTCGCTCTCGAGGAGCGTCTCGGTCAGCGCCGCGCAGTTGAGGCCGACGAAGGGCTTGTCCTTGCGAGGCGACAGGCGGTGGATCTCGCGCGCCATCACCTCCTTGCCGACGCCGGTCTCGCCGTGGATGACGATGGAGATGTCGCTGTCGGCGACGCGCTCGACGAGGCGCTTGAGGCGGTCCATGGCGCCGCCGTCGCCGTCGCCCTCGGCGCTGGCCTCGGCCAGCGGGCTCACGACGAGCTCACTCTCCTGGGTGAGCTTGCCGTTGGCGACGCTGAGCAGGGAGCTCGCCGTGCGCCCGTCGCGCGGGAAGATCGCGAAGCCGGTCTTGATACCGGCGCCCACCTCGTTGAAGCCGCGGCGCAGCGCCTCGCAGGCGACCTCGACGTCGTCCCAGCTCGACTCGATGAACATGAGTTCGAGCTCGCCGGGGGCGTACTCGGCGACGATGACGGCGGCGGGCAGGGCGGCCTCGAGGATCTCGGCGACGAGGCCTTCGTCGACGTCACCGTCCACCTGCAGCCGGCACAGTGTGAGGCCGGCGGCGCCGAGGACGCGGACGGTGGCACCGGAGTCCTCGCCGCGGGTGCGGCGGGCGGCGCGGCGGGCGATTTCCTCGTCGACGCGGTTCTCGAAGTAGCCGTGATCGAAGACGCGACGGCGGGGGCGCTCCAGCGGCTTGCGACGCTGCAGCACGAGCATGATGGAGCCGAGCTCGAAGCTCTCGCCGGGCTCGAGCCCGACCTCCTGCTGCGCCTTGAGGGGGCGCGCCCGCACGCGGGTGCCGTTCATGCTGCCGAGGTCGGCGATGGTGAGGCGGTCGCCGGCGATGACGAGGCGGGCGTGCTTGCGGCTGATGCTGTCGTCGTCGATGCGGACGCTGGCCTCGTGGCCGCGGCCGATGATGTGCTCGCCCTCGTCGAGGTGGAAGGAGCTGGCGGTGCCGCTGCCGTCGACGACGTGCAGGCGCCACTGCGACGAGGCGTCGAGGCTGCGCAGGTCGCGGATGGCCGTCATGGCCGTCATGGCCGCGGTGGCGGGCGCCGGCGCCGAGGCCGGACTCCCCCGGGGCGCGTCGTTGGAAAACACGTCTTCACCGCTGCGGCCGCGCGAGCTCATCCCGACACCTTCGCCCACCACGCCGGCCGTTGTCGACCCGATCCCGACCAGCTTTCCGGGCGCCGTGATCCACACACGCGCGGAGGATCGGCGTTCAGCTCACCCCGGCCGCTGGCCGTTGCCGGGCGTGGCGAGCGACAGCCGCTGGCGGTCGTTGGTGGTGCGCAGCCGCCGCGTGAGCACCTTGATGATGCCCTGGGCGATCTCGGCCTTCTCGGCGAGGATCTCGTTGAAGTCGTCGCGCTCGATCTTGAGGCAGACGACGTCGGTGAGCGCCGTGGCCGAGGCGCTGCGCGGCTCGCTGTCGAGCAGGGCCATCTCGCCAAACACCGCCCGCTCCGACAGCACGGCGAGGTCCTCGGCGACGCCGACGGCGTGGATGCGGACCTGCCCCTCGATGATGAAGAAGAGGCTCTGGCCGCTGTCGCCCTGGCGGAAGATCTCGTCGCCGGCCTCGAACTGGACCTCGTCGGTGATGAGCGCGATCTGGGAGAGGTCTTCGCCGGGGATCTGCGAGAACAGGTCGATGCTCTTCAAGAAGAGCACCTTCTCCACCGTGCCGACGAATCGCCCCGACGTCATCGCCGCCACCTTGGACCGGACGCCGTCGTCACCGCAACACGAGCGGAAGGAATTCGGGCGCTTCGCGCCGGAATGGTCCTGAGTATTCAAACGCCTGGGCGGAGCCCTGGCGCTTGAAATCCCACCTCCGCCTACACCCGCCGGCGGCGCCGGACGAGAAGGCCTGCGAGGATCGGCGCGAGCCCGACCCCGCCCCCGGCGCAGCCCGACGGCGCGCTGTCGTCGTCATCGTCGCCGTCGTCTTCGCCCTCGCCCTCAGCTGCTTCGCCTTCGCCCTCGGCTGCTTCGCCTTCGCCCTCGCCCTCGCCCTCGCCTGCTTCGCCCTCGCCCTCGCCTTCGCCTTCACCCTCACCCTCGCCCTCGCCTTCACCGGGGAGGCTGCCGGTCCCGTAGATGGACTGGAGGCCGGCGATGTCGTCGGGCTGCAGGTGCCGGCGCTCCTCACCGGTGCCGGTGCCGTTGAAGGCCCCCATGATGGCGCCCTCGACGTCGGAGTGGGACAGGCCGAGGCAATGGCCGAGCTCGTGGATGAGGGTGTGCTCGAGGTCGTTTTCGTCCTCGCCGGCGCCGTCCGGGTTCGCCGTCCAGGCGATGGTGCCCGAGAGGTTGCGCTCAAAGACGCGGATGTCGCAGTCCACGATCGCGTCGCCGACCGTCGTCGTGCGGGCCGCCGCCAGCGACGACGAAAACAGCGTCGAGGCGCCGCCGTGGGTGGTGTTCTCGTCGTTGTTGCCGCCGCCGAAGTCGTCGTTGTCGATGGGGCCGCCGTAGCGCAGGCGCACCGGCGCGTCCCCCTCGTCGCCCCACACCGCGAGGGCCGAGACGAAGCGGTCCTCGACGAGGGCGGCGTCGATGACGGCGTCGAAGCCCGGCAGGTGCAGCGAGAAGGGCTCCTCGACGGGCGCCTCGCCACCCCAGCCGACACCGTTGGTCTCGAAGAAGGGGCGCACCGTCGTCGGGGCGGGCGCCGGCGGCGGCAGGCGGGGCGTGTCGTCGTCGAGGCTGGCGGCGATGGCGGCCACATCACCGTCGTCGTCGACGGGCAGCAGGCCGACGACGCCGCCAAGGACGCGGGTCCGGCCGCGCGCGTCGCCGCGCAGGAACAGCACGGCCCGCTGGCCCGGCAGCAGCGTCGCCTCGTCCTCGATGACGACGCGAGCGGCGCCGACGACGCCGCCCTCGACGCTGACGGTGACGGCGTCGCCGATGTCGCCGCGCAGGACGCGCTCGACGTGCAGGGGCGCCCGGGTCCACAGGTCGAGCCGGCCGGTCTCGTCGACGACGCGGGTGTCGCCGACGACGGCGACGACGACGGCGTCGGCCTGCGCGGCGAGGGTTGCCCGGGAGACGGGCTGCAGCGTCGCACCGGCGGGGAGCGCGGCGCACAGGGTGCACGCGATCGAAGCGAGCGAAGCGAGCGAGCGCCATGTCCCGCTCTGACGGACGATGAGGGCAAGCGCGAGGGTGGGGGACGAGGGAGCGCGCATGGGACCATCCGGGTCGGCGGCGTCGGAGAACGTGGCTCCACTATCGGTCGAGCCCCTGCGGGTGGTGCTTCTGGCCCACACAGCGCGACGAAGCTGGCGATGCGGGCGGCGCGGGTCTCGGCCTTCTTCGCCGTCATGAGCCGGTGCAGGATGGCGTAGCGGTTGGCGCTCTAGCAGGCTGCTGAAAAACGGCTTTGCGTTTTTCAGCACCTGCTAGGTGTTGATCCGGCCTCGTCGGAGACGAGGCCCAGAAGTACCTAGCAGGGTTGCTGAAAAAGGCCCAAAGCGGCC
>Ga0172373_10006503_pt1 | contig 15517 bp, 17 predicted proteins | sample Lak10m_2_FD_114546 | JGI IMG/M metagenome (GOLD analysis project Ga0172373, IMG submission 114546) | Freshwater microbial communities from Kabuno Bay, South-Kivu, Congo - kab_092012_10m | ecosystem: Environmental > Aquatic > Freshwater > Lake | place: Democratic Republic of the Congo...
ATTATAAAACAATTTCAAGGAGATTTCTATGGCATACCAACTTTCACCTGGCGTGTTAGTAACTGAAAGGGACCTTACAACGGTTGTCCCTGGCGTTGCTACCACTGCAGGAGGATTCACAGGAAAATTTAAGTGGGGTCCTATCAATGATCCTACTCTTATTACATCTGAGGTTGAACTGGTAGAACGTTTCGGATCACCCGATAATGATACCGCAACTTCATTTTTTACTGCTGCTAACTTTTTAGGTTATGGCAATCAGCTTTTAACAATTCGCGCTCGTGCTGCGGGTGATTTGAATGCTGTTGGAAACGCATCATCTGTTAGCACAGGTTCTGTAACATCAGTTACAATCACTAATGCAGGTGGCGGGTATACTGCAGGAAATACAACCGTATCATTTCCTGATCCTCAACTTCCTGGAGGCATTAAAGCACAGGGAACTTTATCTCTTTTTGCAAATGGCGTAGTTAGTGGTATTGTTATTACATCTGGCGGCTCAGGTTATACTGGTAATGGGATGATTACGCTAGTAACCACAGATGCAGGTGTTACGGGTGCAAATATCGCAAATATTTCAGCTAATATCACCCTAACAGGAACGACTGCTCAAGGCATCACCATTGAAAACGACGATGATTACATTCAGAATTATTCTTCGGGCACAGTCGGTAAGGGTGAATTTGCGGCGAAGTATGCAGGTACAATTGGTAATTCTGTAAAAGTTTCTATTTGTGACGCTTCGGGTTGGGGTAATTGGGCATATGCCTCGCAATTCGATGGAGCACCTGCAACATCATCCTATGCATCTCAATACGGCGGATCAAACGATGAATTGCATGTTATTGTTCTTGATGCTGATGGCCTGATCACAGGCACTGCAGAGACTGTTCTTGAACGATTTGCTTTCGTATCAAAGGCATCTGATGCAACAAAGAGTGATGGAACTAATAACTACTACAAAGATGTTATTAACTTAACGTCTAAGTATTTGTGGTGGTTAGCTCATCCGACAAACACCTCATCAAATTGGGGCACAGCAGCTAAAAATACTGCCTTTAGCAATGTCACAGTAGCACAAGCAATTACACGCACTTTAGTTGGTGGTGCGCTAGGAACACCTACAGCAGGCAATATCCTTACGGGATACGAACTTCTTGTAAATGATGAGTTGTATGATATTTCATTAGTTCCTACTGGCGATCTTGCTGCAGCACAAGCACGTAGCGTTGTAACGAGTGTAGCTGAAGCTAGAAAAGATTGCGTGGTGTTCATTTCACCTGCACTTGCTGATGTTCAAGTTGGTCAACCTGATTCAACCAAAACAACAAACATCACAGACTTCAGAACAACTGATCTAACTAACCTATCATCTTCATATGCTGTTCTAGATAGTGGATGGAAGTATCAGTATGATCGCTATAATGACGTCTATCGTTGGATTCCATTGAATGGTGATATCGCAGGCCTATGCGCTCGTAATGATTTTGTTGCTGATGCATGGTTCTCCCCTGCAGGGTTGAATCGTGGGCAGATTCGTAATGTGGTTAAGTTGGCGTTCAACCCCAACAAAGCACAGCGTGATGTTCTTTATAAGGCAGGTGTGAATCCTGTTATTTCGTCACCTGGGACAGGAACTGTTCTGTTTGGCGACAAGACATTGCTTTCACGTCCAAGTGCATTTGACAGAATCAATGTTCGTAGATTGTTCATTGTTCTAGAAAAAGCAATTGCTGCTGCAGCAAAGTCACAGTTGTTCGAATTCAACGATGAGTTTACACGTGCTCAGTTTAGAAATATTGTAGAGCCATTCCTTCGTGATGTGAAGGGTCGTCGTGGTATTACAGATTTCAAAGTTGTGTGCGATACAACGAACAACACAGGCGAAGTCATTGATAGAAACGAATTTGTGGCGGATATATATGTTAAACCCGCACGTTCTATTAACTTTATCACATTGAACTTCATTGCGACAAGAACAGGCATTTCTTTTGAAGAAGTGACAGCCTAAGGAGAATTTAAATGGCATTTGATGTAGATCAATTTAGAACTCGCCTCGCAAATGGGGGTGCTCGTCCCAATCAATTCATTGTTAATTTGGGGGCTAGGGGGGTTGATGGAGGATTAGCATCTTTCCTTGTTACCTCAGCTTCTCTTCCTGGTCAAACTATTGGAACAGCCTCTGTATTTTATAGAGGTCGTGAAGTGAAACTAGCCGGGGATAAGGTTTTTGCTCCTTGGACAACTACAATTCTTAATGATGGCAACTTGACTATTCGTAAGCAGATTGAAAGATGGATGAATAGAATAGAAGACAATGTTGAAAAAAGAGGTCAAGTTGCCTTTCAGGGGTATGAAGCTGAACTTGAAGTACAACAGCTTGATAAAAATAATAAAATAATTCATTCTTATCAATTAATCGGGGCTTATCCTACTGATCTTTCAGAAATTGGATTGGATTTCGGAGCAAACGATACAATCAGTAGTTTTACATGTACATGGAACTATCAGTATTTCGTTTACGATGGAAGTACAGATACTCCGATAGCAGTTCCTGATTTTGTGGCTTCTGACGAAGGCGAATAAATTAATTTATGGATATACAATTATTTGGATTTAAGTTAACCCGTCCGAAACCTGTTCCAAAAGCTTCTCAGAGCTTTGTTACACCTACGGCAGAGGACGGCGCAACTACCATATCGGCTGGTGGCTATTATGGCACGTATGTCGATCTTGATGCGACGAGTAAGACAGAGTCCGAACTTATAACACGATATCGTCAGATGGCTATGTACGCTGAATGCGATATGGCTATCGAGGATATCGTGTCGGACGCTGTTGCTAATGTTGATGACGAACCTCCTGTTAGGCTTGATCTAACTGAACTAAATGTTTCTTCAAACATCAGAAAAACAATCGAGAACGAGTTTAATGAAATTCTATCATTGCTTGACTTCAATTCAAAAGCACATGAGATATTTCGTCGTTGGTATGTAGATGGGCGTCTGTATTATCAAAAGATTGTCGATACAAGTAACTCCAAGAAGGGTATTCTTGAACTGCGTTATATCGATCCAAGAAAGATTAAGAAGGTTCGAGATGTCAAGAAAGAAAAGTTGCCCAATGGTATTGATGTAATTAAAACTATTGATGAGTTTTACCTTTACAATGATAAAGGAATTCAGTATACTGTTGCGCTTAGTACAAGTCAAACCGTATCACAAGGTACAGGTATTCGAATCACTCTAGATTCAATTGCTTATTGCCATTCTGGATTAGTTGATTTGGATAAGAATATTGTAGTAGGTTATCTACATAAAGCGATCAAACCTGTAAACCAACTAAAGATGATGGAAGATGCTCTGGTCATCTACCGTCTAGCAAGAGCACCTGAAAGAAGAATCTTCTACATTGATGTAGGAAATCTTCCTAAGCTCAAAGCTGAACAATATCTTAAAGATGTGATGACTCGCTATCGTAATAAGATAGTGTATGATTCATCTACAGGTGAAGTTCGTGATGATCGCAAATTCATGTCGATGCTCGAGGACTTCTGGCTTCCTCGTCGCGAAGGAGGTCGTGGTACAGAGATTACTACACTTCCCGGCGGAGAAAACTTGGGACAGATCGATGATATCATCTACTTTCAAAAGAAGATGTATCAGGCAATGAATGTTCCTTTGTCGCGCCTCGAGCAATCATCAGGATTGTCCTTCGGTCGTCAATCAGAAGTAACCCGTGATGAATTAAAATTTGCTAAGTTCATTAGTCGTTTGCAGAATAAGTTTTCTGATCTGTTTCGTGATCTACTTAAGACTCAATTGCTTCTTAAAGGAATCATTGTTGAACAGGATTGGGATGATATCAAAGAGAAACTGCGCTTTAAGTTTGCACAAGATCAATACTTTGCTGAACTAAAAGACGCAGAAAACATGCGAAATAAAATTGATCTATTGACTCAGTTACAACCTTATGTGGGATTGTATTACAGTCAAGATTACATTCGTCGCAATGTTCTTCGTATGTCTGATGATGAGATAGAGAATACATTGCAGCAGATTCAAAAAGAACCACCTAATCCTATGCTTCAGATGCAACAATTGCAAATGGCGCAAATGCAACAGCAAATGGATGTTGAAGCGGCTGCTGCACAACAGCAAACTAATAAATAATATAAAGGATTGACATATGGATACCAGAGACCTAATTAAGCAAATGATGTCTAGTGTTCTTGACGGGCAGCCCGCAGAGGCGCAGGAACGCTTTGAAGATATTATTTCTATTAAAGTTACAGATGCAATTGATGCTAAGCGAACAGAAGTAGCTTCATCAGTTTACGGAGAAGAATAATGGCATTACCATCCTATGCAAGAAATGCAAAAACGCCAGAAGAACATCATGATGTGTTTCTTGATCTATTAGGATCGGGACAAGGTAGGGGTATTCCTGCATCGATGATGGCGGCGATGAGATCGCATTCTCAATTGGTTAAAAATACACTATCGGGAAGCGAACATGCAGATCTACACAAGAAAATTTCTCGCCAAGTAGATGATCTAACTCGTGATGATGAAATAGGTGATGATGAAGCAAAAAGAGTCAAGGACATGTATGCACCAACATCTTCAGGGATGCAAGAAGAAAAGATGTCTGAAAGACAGATGGCAAAGCGCGAGAAAACAGTTAAATCTATGAAGAAAAACTTTGCATCATTTAAAAAGCGATATGGTGATCGTGCTAAAGAGGTAATGTATGCAACTGCAACAAAACAGGCAATGAAGTCTGAAGAAGTTGTGGCGGAAGCAAGGTCTGACGATCCAGATTATGATGAAGATCTTAAACGATTTAAAAAAGGTTTACCTCCAAAGGCACGTAAGAAAAAACAAGGTGTGGCGGAAGATCAACACTACTGTGCTAAACACGTTTACTCAGAAGTTTTTGGTGAAGGCCTTGTAGTTGAAGGACAACATGCTGAACCTGATGAGAATGGTAACATCGAATGGTATACCGTACAGTTCGAACACGGTGAAGAAGTTATCTTTACTGAGGATGTAGAAATTATGATGGCAGAGTATCATGCCAATCATAGTCCTACAAAAAAGAAAAAGAAATCAATGAAGGCCGCGTAAAATGGCAATTACAAAAACAATCATCAAAAAGGTTCGCCAACAAGCTATTGTTAAGTTTGTTGGTGATGGAACAGCCAATGTTAATCTAATTGCTGATCTAAAACTAGATGATGAAACACCTTTAGATCCTGCTAACGTTAAAGTAAATATCAATAGCATTTACTTTAGTGCATCAGATTCATCAGCAAATCCGATTACAATTAACCGTGATGGTTCAAATATTTTAATTCTAAACGGCAATGATAATTGGTTCTTTTCACAGGCATCAGGATTCTCAGATACATCAAATGCATCTGCTAATGTTGTAGTCACGATTCCTTCTCCAGGAGGCACTGTAATTCTTGGCTTAACTAAAGAGAAAGGTTTTGTTGAACCTGATCAGCAGAGATTTGTCTCAGGAAACTAACATGAAACTTATCACCGAAGTTACACAAGAAGTAAAGTATATCACCGAAAAGAAAGAAACAGGTGGTAAAAATGTCTTCATCGAAGGTATCTTCATGCAGACAGAGAAAGCAAATCGTAATGGTCGTATTTACAGACGCCCTATCGTCGAAAAAGAAATTGGGCGCTATCAATCTCTCATTGGTGAAAAAAGAGCTCTAGGTGAGCTAGGACATCCTCCAAATCCTTCAATTAACTTAGACAAAGTATCACATCTTATCACGAATTTACGTTTTGAAGGAAACGATGTATATGGAAAAGCAAAGATTCTGGACACTCCCATGGGGAAGATTGCCCAGAATTTTATTGAGGAAGGTGTTCGCTTGGGTGTATCGTCACGCGGATTGGGTTCAGTTAAGCAACTTAAAGATGGTGTCAATGAAGTACAGGATGATTTTCATCTTGCTACCGTAGATATCGTTGCTGATCCTTCTGCACCTGATGCCTTTGTCCAAGGTATTATGGAAGATGCATCTTGGCTGTACGTTGAAGGAAAGGGTTGGGTTATGGAACAAATTAAATCCCAAGTTAAGAGAGAAAAACTAACTGAAGAAAAGAAGCTAAAACTCTTTAACCAGTTTGTTGAAATAATCTCTAAACAATAAAACTTATAAATAAAAGTAAATTTTCATTAGGAGAGATACATGTCAATTGAGAGCAAAATCAAAGAGTTGCTTGCGCGAAAGAGCGATGAGCAGCTTAATGAAGAAGGAATGGCTCCAATGGGTGCGGCTTCTGTAAAGAAAGACACATCTATTGCTGCTGCAAATCAGGGTGATACCACAATGCCTCGTCAAGGTTCATCACAAGACGCCGATTACGAAGAGCGTGAAGAAGATGAAGAAAATCAAGGCGCTGTTGCATCGAAGTCAACACCTAACAGTCCTCGTCCTGGTAATATGGGCGCAGGTCAGGCACCTAACTATATGACTACAGCAGATCCTACCGCAGTAGTTAACATGAAAGGTGTGGCGGAAGGCTCTTTAGAAGAAATCAGTTTAGATTTAGCCAAACGGGCCAGAGACAAGGCTGAGTATTCTGTTGACATGGACTATGACGACATGCGGTATCGGCCCTACGGTTATAGTGAAAAACAAAGAAGCAAATTTCAGAGATACATTGACAAAAAAGAACCCAGGGCCAAAGGAGATCGAGATTGGGATCCACCAAAGAAGCAAGCATCATCGGGTAACAAACCCATGGGTGAATCACAAGAAAAGACAGAAGGACCTTCTCTAAAAGAACAGCTATCAGCAATCTTTGGTGATGATCTTTCAGAAGATTTTCGTGACAAAGCAACTGCAATTTTTGAAGCTGCAGTTATTGCTCGCGTAAACGATGAAATGGAACATGTTATCGAGCAGCTTGAAGAACAAAAACTTCAAGAGATGCAAGACCTTACAGAAGGTCTAGTAGACAAGATTGACGGGTTCATGAACTATGTAGTTGAGCAGTGGATGCAAGAAAATGAGCTAGCAGTCGAGTCAGGTCTACGCACCGAGATTGCTGAAGATTTTATTTCTGGTCTAAAGACTCTGTTCCAAGAACATTACATTGAAGTTCCTGACGATAAAGTAGATGTCGTCGAGGCTCTAGCTGAAACAAAAGATGAGCTACAAGAACAACTTAATACCACATTACAAAAGAACATTGAGCTGGCAGAAGAGCTTTCAAACATCAAAAAAGCTCTTGTGCTTAGCGAAATGACAGGAGACCTCGCTGATACAGAGGCAGAAAAGCTGCAAAAATTGCTTGAGGGTGTTCAATATGATTCGGAAAGTCTTTTCCGCGAGAAAGTAAAAGTAATCAAGGAAAATTATTTCCCCAAAGCACAGAAGTCGTCACCTGAAGAGCAACTTCTAACTGAAGAAGCTCCAATGCATCAGACAACCGATGTGATGGCAAAATACGCACAAGCACTGTCTCGATCAGTGAAAGTACGTTAATTTATAAATAAAAGAAAATCAAGGAGATTTACATGTATATGACCGAACAACTTCAGAGGAAATGGGGTGCTATTATCGAGCATTCTGATCTTCCTGAAATCAAAGATGGTTACAAGAAAGCAGTTACTGCTGTTCTTCTTGAGAACCAAGAGAAAGCCCTTCGCGAAGAGCGTCAAGCCCTTTTCGAAGATGCTCCTGCTAACAACATCGGTGTTACTGGCGGTATCGACAAATATGACCCAATCCTTATTGGTCTAGTTCGTCGTGCTATGCCTAACCTTATGGCATATGACGTTGCTGGTGTTCAGCCAATGACTGGTCCAACAGGACTTATCTTTGCAATGCGGTCGCTTTATGGTACCGAGCGTACTAATGCGGGTGGTCGTGTTGAAGCTCTCTATAATGAAGCTGATACCGACTTCTCTGGTACAGGTACACATTCAGCAACATTGGATGGAAGCACATTAGCAGCTCAGACATTTGGTACTGCTAACGTTACTGCATGGGCAGAGCAACTAGGCACAACTAATTTTGACTTTGGTCAGATGTCTTTCAGCATCGACAAATCAACAGTTACTGCAAAGAGCCGTGCGCTAAAAGCAGAATACACTATTGAATTGGCACAAGATCTTAAAGCAGTTCATGGTCTTGATGCTGAGTCAGAGCTTTCAAACATCCTTTCACAAGAAATCATGTTTGAGATCAATCGTGAAGTTATTCGTACCATCTACAAGGTAGGCAAGGTTGGGTCCCCCGCTACTGCAACCCCTGGTACGTTTGACCTTGATATCGACTCAAATGGTCGTTGGTCTGTAGAGCGCTTCAAAGGTCTTCTATACAATATGGAACGTGATGCTAATCATATTGCACAAGACACTCGTAGAGGCAAAGGGAACTTCGTAATTTGCTCGGCAGACGTCGCTTCTGCTTTGGCAATGGCTGGTGTTCTTGACTATGCTCCTGCTCTTTCAACGGGTCTAAATGTTGATGACACAGGCAACACATTTGCTGGTATTCTCAATGGTCGCTTCCGTGTGTTCATTGATCCATACGCATCAAATCTTGGCGCACAGTCACAGTTCTATGTTGTGGGATACAAAGGTGCTTCACCTTATGATGCAGGTATTTTCTACTGCCCATACGTTCCTCTACAGATGGTTCGTGCAGTTGATCCTAACACCTTCCAGCCAAAAATTGGCTTCAAGACACGTTACGGAATGATTGCTAACCCATACGTTACACCAAATGCTTCAAGTACTGCACCTGATGCAGACAACTTTACATCTGGACGTAACCAGTACTATCGTAAGACGAGAGTGCTGAACCTTATGTAAGAAACCGGCGTAGATCGGGTTTGGGGGACTTCGGTCCCCCTTTTTTTATTGGATAAATATTGTATCATGGGAGAGTTTAATGTATACTGGTAATTCATCAATCTACGCCAATCTTTATGCAGATAGTCATCCTTCAACTTATGACTATCTTAAACCCAATGGATTTCGTTTGGTTGTTAAAGATATTCCCAATGTATCATACACTTGCCAGAAAGTAACGTTGCCGTCACTCGCTGTAAATGCTATTCCTCAAGAAACACCCGCTTTGACTGTATTCTTTCCTGATCAACAACCTCAGTTTGGTGACCTTTCTGTAGACTTTATTGTCTCAGAAGATATGAAAAACTTTAAGGAACTTTATAACTGGCTTATTAGTTTAACAGAAACCAATCCTGAAATTTCTAATGACTTTTTTACTAGAAGGCAAGCTAGGTATGCTCAGGTGAAGAACAGTAGAGAATCGTCTAAGTATTCTGACGCTACACTTTTTATTTTGAACTCAGCAAACAATCCCAAGATTGCTGTTAAGTTTATTGAACTTTTCCCCACCCAACTATCGCCGTTGACATTTGACACAACAGTTGATAACATTCAGTATTTCGTATGCGGCGCAACCTTCCGTTATCGCACGTATGAGATAGAAACATTATAACCTTTTGGAGTTATTATGACAGAACAAGTGCAAGAACCTACCAAGAAAACTATCGCCATTTCAGAGCTACAAAAGCATAAAGTATTCATTGCTACTCCATGTTATGGCGGTGCATTGACTGAACCATACTTTAAAAGTATTCTTCGACTAGTTTTCTTTTGTGACAAGCATGGCATCCCCTTGCAGTTCGGAACTATTGCAAATGAATCCCTAGTTCCTCGAGCAAGGAACACATTGACCGCATTCTTCCTACGATCCGATTGTACTCACCTTTTCTTCATCGATGCAGACATTGAATTCAAAGTAGAAGATTTCATTCGCTTGCTTGCTGCGGATCGTGATATTGCCGTGGGTGCATATCCCAAGAAAGGTATCAATTGGGAAGTGTTGAAGAAGTATTCAATCAGCAATCCCAATGCAACCGAGGATGAGTTGGCGTGTGCAGGTAGTGAGTATGCTATCAATTTTCAGTTTAAGAATCTTGAAGAACGCACTATTGAAGTTCAAGATGGGTTGGTTGCATTGAAAGATGCGGGAACGGGTTTCATGCTCATTAAGCGATCCGTCCTTGAAACTATGGCTAAGGCATATCCTGAGCTTCAGTATAATAACGATATCAACGTAGACAAAGATCTTGACAAACACACTTTCGCCTTCTTCGATACCCTCATTGAAGAATCATCGAAGCGTTACTTGTCAGAAGATTACACATTCTGTCGTCGTTGGCAAAATTTGGGCGGTCAAGTTTGGCTTGATCCTAACATTAGCTTGAATCACTACGGAACGATTCCTTTCCGAGGTAATCCTACTATTATCTTTGAACGCCGATAAATGAAACTAAGTGACTTGCAGCAATCATGGGAGAAGGATGCCAAGATTGATGAAATGAATCTTGGGGGGGAATCAACAAGGATTCCCATTCTCCATGCTAAATATTTGAACTTTCTCACATCTGCAAAACTCAATTTGAGGAAAGCAGAATCTGAATATGCGAACATGCGTAGAAAGAAATATCGATACTATCGAGGTGAGATGACTAAATTTGAACTTGATGATGAAGGTTGGAGTCAATGGCAAGGAACAAAACCCATGAAGAACGAAATGGATGAGTTCCTTTCATTTGATTCTGATCTGGTTGCTTTGCAAGATAAGATCGAATACTTTAAAACAGTTTTGTATCATCTGGAACAAATTATTCGATCCCTTAATTCACGAACTTGGGATATCAAGAATCACATTGAATGGTTGAAATGGTCGAATGGATCAATTTGATGTAACAATTAGAAAGCGAGATGAGGTTCATGTCTTAGTCGACTGCGATCCTTCATTGCGCCAGGAACTTTCAGAACACTTTACTTTTGAGGTTCCTGGCGCAAAATTTCATCCTATGTACCGTAGTAGGATGTGGGACGGTAAGATAAGATTATTCAATTACATGTCTGGAGAAGTGTATGCCGGTTTGGTGGATCATATTTCAGATTTTTGTCTACATAATAATTACTCTCTTGATCTTAGTAAACTTGAACATGTAGGTGAAACTGCTTCAGTTGAAGAAGTAAAGCAGTTTTGTGAATCACTTCAATATGCTACACAAAGCAAACCTATTCAAGTTTATGATTATCAAATTGATGCAGTTCATCAAGCGTTGTCGTCGGGAAGAAAACTTCTACTTTCTCCCACAGGTTCGGGCAAGTCGCTGATCATCTATTCTTTGATCAGGTGGCATCACAGTAAAGGCCGTAGGCAACTGATTGTAGTTCCCACTACATCATTGGTTGAGCAACTTTACAGCGACTTCTATGACTACTCATCTATCAATGGATGGGATTCCAAGAACCTCTGTCATAGAATTTATTCAGGACAAGAGAAAACAAACGAATCGCCCATTGTCATTTCTACATGGCAATCACTTCAAAAGCTAGATAAGAAATGGTTTGCATCATTTGATTGCATCTATGGCGACGAAGCACATCTATTTAAAGCAAAGTCTTTGACCGCTATCATGTCAAGGTGTGTTAATACTCCTTATCGTATCGGGGCAACGGGTAGCTTGGATGGATCACAGACACATAAGTTAGTTCTAGAGGGCTTGTTTGGTCCTGTCTACAAAGTAACAACGACAAAGCAACTTATGAAAGAAAAGAAACTTGCCGATCTAAAAATCTACTGTCTGCTGTTGAACTATTCAGAGACTATTAGGAAGGCATGTAAGGATCTTTCCTACCAAGAAGAAATGGATTTCCTGGTCACTAACAATCAAAGAAATAAGTTCATTCGCAATCTTGCTCTTTCATGTAAAGGCAACACACTTTTACTTTATCAATATGTTGAAAAACATGGTAAGTTACTGTATGATATGGTATGGGCAAAGTGTGGTGATAGAAACGTATTCTTTATTCATGGAGGAACTGACACTGAACAAAGGGAAAAAGTTCGAGCATTAGTAGAGGAGGACAAAGACGCGATAATTATCGCGTCTTATTAGGTGCGGAACTTTTTCAACAGGAATCAACATAAGGAACCTTCACAATGTTATCTTTGCTTCACCGTCTAAATCACGTGTCAGGAATCTTCAATCGATTGGTAGGGGATTGCGTACCTCGTCAACAAAGACAAGTTGCAACCTATATGATATCGCAGATGATCTAACATGGAAGAAAAGAAAGAACTTCACTCTAGAACACTTGGTTGAAAGAATCAAGATATATAATGAAGAATCCTTTAACTACAACTTAGTAAAGGTAGACATAAATGACTGAACAGAAATTTATCTTTGTGAAGTTGGTTAATGGCGACAATCTCATGTGCATGACTGAATCTGACATTCATGATATTAAAAAGCTAAAACATCTTGCAGTATCAGACCCCATTCAAATTTTCTCATTCAAGATGCCGTACAATGGAGCAATTATTGAAAAGTATATCATGCAGGCCTGGGCGCCGTTCTCGTCATCGAATGCTATGACTATTCCTATGAACAATGTTGTTTTTGTGGGTGAGCTTAAACAAAATTTTGTTGACAAATATATGGAGTATGTAACTGATCCTAATGCACAACAACTAGTTCAAGAGGGTTCTGAGGAAATGTTAGGTGATGAAGATGACCTTGAGTTTGTTGAGGAACAAGATGAGGTTAGTGCAATAGAAGAACAAATTGAGGAACTACAACAATCAATTAAGAAATGGTATCATTGAAATGGCAAAAAAAGCGGCGCACTACGTAGATAATGAACAATTTTTGCAAGCCCTTCTTGCATACAAGGAATCATGTGATTTGGCGGTTGCTGATGGGCGAGATAAACCAATACTGCCAAACTATATTGGATCGTGTTTCATCAAGATTGCAGAACATCTTGCATATAAAGGCAACTTCATCAACTACTCCTTTCGCGATGATATGATCTCAGATGCTATTGAGAACTGTCTTATTGCTGCTGAGAAGTTTGATACCAATAAGTCAAAAAATCCCTTTGCTTACTACACACAGATTGTATACTTTGCATTCATTCGAAGGATTCAGAAAGAAAAGAAAGAGCAATCAAAAAAGTATAAACTTATCGAAAACCTGAACATAGATGATATCATTACACAAGAAGGTGACAATGATGAGATGAGTACGCAGATTCTTGACTTCATCAAGAAACAACTCGATACAGTAGATCCTGATCGTAGAATCATCCCTTCTCCAAAAAGTGCAAAACTTGCTGAAGAAATTGCAGCAAAACTTGACTTTGATGATTGATTTCTGCTAAATACTATTATATCATTCATCATCATTAGGAGATCGTTATGAACAAAATCAAAGTAAGTGAACTTTTCTATTAAATAAATATAGGTGTTACTAGTTTAAATAAGGAACACCTAAGATGTACATCTATAAAATTGAGAACAAAGTCAATGGAGACTTTTATATAGGCAAAACTAAAAACTCATTAAAAACACGGTGGAGTCAACACAAGGGTGACCACAAAAGAAACTATAAGAGTAGATTATATAACGCATTTGAAAAATATGGTGTTGAAAATTTTGATATGTATGTTATTGAAAAATGTAGCAGAGAAGACCTTTTAGATGAGCGTGAAATATACTGGATTGAGGTATTAGATCCTCCCTATAACATAACTAAGGGAGGAACAGGGGGGAGAATTCATGATCAAACAGGAAAGCGGTGGAAAATAAAAGATACTTCTAGAATGAAAAATAAAAAGACAGTAACAAATAAAGTGATTGAAGGTAGAAAAAAAATCTCAGGAGGCAACAACTATCAATCAAAATTTTATATTCATACTCCATGGGGTGTTTTTGAAACATGGAGAGACGCAGAGAATGAAGCGAAACGACTAAAGGCAGAAGGAAGTAAAGAAGTTGTAACAGATTCTCTTAGAAAATACTGCTTAAATGATATAAAATTAAGCGAAGAGGGTAGAAGAACCCCAAAAAGCTGGAGAGGAAAACATACTAAAGATTTGGGTTTTTATGTGAGGAAAAAAGATGAGTAAACTACGGTATTCAGAGCTTTTCTATTCGATCCAGGGTGAGGGTCGATATATGGGTGTTCCTAGCGTGTTTTTGAGAACTTTTGGTTGCAATTTTCGTTGCAAAAATTTTTCTAGATATAAAGAACATATTTTAGGTGACGAAACGCACAATCCTGAGGTGATACAGATAATTCGAAATCTTGATAATTATAGAACTTATTCCGACCTGCCTCTTGTTAAGACGGGGTGTGACAGCTATGCATCTGTATATCCCGAATTTAAGAAATATGCACAAGACGCATCAATCGATGCAATTGTAGAGGGCATTGTGAGCATGCTTCCTCATAAGGAGTGGCGAGACGAGCATCTTGTCATTACTGGAGGCGAACCTTTGCTGGGATGGCAAAGGGCATACCCCGAACTTCTAGAACATGAGTCAATGGTTGATCTGGAACAGTTGACTTTTGAAACAAATGGTACACAAGAATTGAGTGACGAACTTGCCGACTTTCTTTTTGCTTGGTCGGGATCTTACAGAACTTGGGATGACATTACATTCAGCGTAAGTCCCAAGCTGAGTGTGTCAGGAGAGAAATGGGAAGATGCTATCAAACCTGATATCATTCAACAATATTCTGAGATCGGTTATACATATCTCAAGTTTGTAGTAGAGAATGAGAAAGACCTTGAAGAAGTAGATCATGCAGTCGATGAATATAGGTCTGCAGGATTTAGAGGTACCGTATATCTAATGCCTGTTGGGGGTGTAGAAAGTGTGTATTCGCTAAATAATAGGAAGGTTGCTGAAATGGCGATGGCAAAGGGTTATCGCTATTCCGACCGACTTCAAGTCCCATTGTTCAAAAACGCTTGGGGCACTTAAACCATATCCGCGTAAGGAAGGATAACATGTACAATAAAACTAAAACTGATTCTATTCTAGGTCAAATGGTCCATCAACACCTTTTGGCGTGGGGTGTTGAAACTCCCACTTTCAACAATGTACTGGATCGTAAAGAAAAGATTCGCGAAATTGAAAACAGTTTCAAGCATATTCTGCTTGTTTTGGGGCTAGACTTAGATGATGACTCATTGCGTGAAACACCCAATCGAGTAGCTAAGATGTATGTGAATGAAATTTTCTATGGGTTGGATTATGATTCATTTCCCAAATGTACGACCGTAGAAAATAAGATGAACTATGATGAGATGGTCATTGAGCGCAACATCAATGTCCAATCTAACTGTGAGCACCATCTAGTAATCATAGATGGCAAGGCAACTGTTGCATACATTCCCAAGAAAAAAGTTCTTGGTTTGAGCAAGATTAATCGTGTGGTTGAATACTTCTCAAAGCGCCCTCAGATTCAAGAACGTTTGACAGAGCAAATCTATCACGCACTTCAGTTCATTCTTGAAACAGACGATATCGCCGTTGTTATCGATGCCCAGCATTATTGCGTTAAGTCGAGAGGTATTGAAGATGTGGGATCCTCAACCATCACTAGCAAGTTGGGGGGTGAATTCAAAACGG
>Ga0172373_10006504_pt1 | contig 15516 bp, 13 predicted proteins | sample Lak10m_2_FD_114546 | JGI IMG/M metagenome (GOLD analysis project Ga0172373, IMG submission 114546) | Freshwater microbial communities from Kabuno Bay, South-Kivu, Congo - kab_092012_10m | ecosystem: Environmental > Aquatic > Freshwater > Lake | place: Democratic Republic of the Congo...
CTGCGTGAGCGGGACGGCGCCGGGCACCGACGCCTGGAGCTGCGCGAGGTTCTCCTCGGGCCCTTGCAGGATCTCGCCGGCTGGAGTGCGGACGAACACGTCAGGCATTAGCGTACCGCCTTGAAGCCTGCGGCGCGCTGCGCGTCGCGGGCTTGGCCGATGGTCGCGGCCTCACCCAGTAGCGGCATGCGCTCGGCGACGGTGCGGTACGCGTCGGGGTTGCCCGCTTGGAGCGTGCGCATGTTGCGGCCGATGGCCTGCCCATAGGCGAACACGCCGCGTTGAATGTCCGCGACCGTGCCTGCGCCCTTGAGAAGTCGGCGCGCCGCGTCGCGGTCGCTCTCGGTCACGACGCCGCCGAAGCTCTTGGCCATGCGCTCGGCCAGCGCGTCGACGCCTTGCCGGTTGATGCGGCCTGTTTCCGTCACGACGCCGAGGTTCACGAGGCCGAGGCCGGCGGGATCGGCGCCTGTGCTCTTGCCCGTGATTGGATCGATGCCGATTTGGGATGCGATGTCGAGGTAATTGCCGGCCGCGGCGGGGAAGTCCTTCTCCAGTAGTTTCGCCGCGAGCGCCGTCGTTTGCTCGGGGCCGCCGCCGCTGAGCTGGCGCTTGCCCGCCTCGATCCCAAGCGCCTCCTCGACCTTGAGCCCGCTCTCAAATGCTTTTTCGGCGCGCTTCTCGCTGATGTCCCGCTTGCGGCGAGCCTCTGCCGCACCCGCGGCGGCCACGCGTGCGCGCTCTTGCGCGCCGACCATCTGCCGTGCCGCGGTGCTCTGCGCCACGCCCATCTCGAGCTCGCTCATGGCCGTGGCCTGGCGGCTGCGGAGGTCTTGCAGCGCCGCGGCTTGCTGCGGGCCCATCGCGCGCCCCTTGGAGCGCGATTCTACGTCGTCGGCGAGGGCCTTGAGCGTCTGCGCTTTCGCGAGCTTGCGCGCCTGCTCCGCGTCGCCGAGGAGCGCCTCGTTGCGCTGGAGGAGCTGGCCAAGCTGCGTGACCTTGCCCTTCTTCTTTTCGAGCTCCGTCTTTTGCGCGTCGATCTCGCGGTCGATGCGCTGGTTGACGAGCTGCATGGCGTAGTTGGGCCCGCCAGTCAGCGAAGCGCCGAACGAGCCGAGGGCCACGGCGAGGCCCGCAAAGATCCGGCCAGCGGCGCCGCCGTAGGCTGCTTCAATGTCGATCTTGGAGTCGTCGAGGGCCTGGTTGGCGGCGTCGAGTTTGGCGGTCGTCTCTTCGACGAGCTGCCGGCGGCGCTCGCGTTCGATGGCCGCGTTCTCTTCTTCGATGCGGGCTTGCTCTGCGCGTTGCGATGCGAGCTCGGCCTGGCCGGCCTGCGCCACGCGCTCGGCCTCTTGCGCCTGCTCGAGCGTCTGCACCTGCGCGGCCTGCTCCTCGCCGACGCGCGCCGCGGTGCCCTTCGCGATGTCCGCGGCCTTTGCGCGCACGCCGTACTCGAGGCGCCCGATCTCGCTGGCCGGGAGCTCGCGCTGGTACGCCGCGAGGGCCTGCTTGGCGCCCGTGAGGTCCACGCCCATGAAGGAATCTGGAACGCCGCCCGCTGCGGCGCCTGGGCGGGCCATGGCGCGCGCTTGTGGCGCGGCGGCTGGCGCAGGGGCGGCGGCGGCTGCGGGAGGCGCCACGGGGCCGGCAGGGGCCTCCGTTGGGGCGGGCGGCGGGGCGCCGATGCCGAACTGCGCGAGGGCCGAGGCAAGCGGGACGTTACGAGGGGCCGGTGGCGCCATCGGGGCACGGGCCTCGCCAGGTCGCGGGAGCTCGAGGGCGGCGAGGTCGACCGGCGCCGCGCCGAGCACGCTCATGGCGGGACTGGTCGCCGGCATCGTCGAGGCCATCGGGCCCGCGCCGAGGATCGGCATGGTCGGCGAGTAGCCGAGCGCCGGATCGAAGTCGAGCGGCGAGGGTACGGGAGAAAGGAAACCGTTTGCCATGTGTCACCTCAACCGAGAGAGCCGCCGACCTTGCCGCCAATGGCTGCGCCAGCGGGGCCGCCGACTGCGGCGCCGAGGATGGTGCCGCCGAGCTGGTACATGGCGCCCATTTGCTGCTGGCGCGACGCCGCCGCGCGCTCCTGCTGGCCTGCCGCGATGCGCTGCGCCGCAAGAAAGCGCGCTTGCATGTCGCGGATCTGCTCCTGCTCAATCAGGCGGCGCTCTTCGGCCTCGCTCATGAGGCCGGCGCCGAGCTGCTGCACGCCGCGCAAATAAGCGGCCTGCCGCGCCGCGGCTTCCTGCTCGAGCGCGCCCATGCCCTGCGCGGCGGCGGCGCCGATCTGGCCGCCGAGGATGGCGCCCGGCGCCTGCATGGCGCGGGCCTGCGCTTGCTCGCGAGCGGCCTGCCCTTGCATCATGGCGGCGCCGCCCTCGAGCGTCTGCGCGCGTTCGCCGAGCACGCCAAGGGCGGCCTCTTGTGGCGCACGGGCCGCGGCGAAGCGCTCGGTGGCGCCCGCCTGTAGGTTGCGCAGGGCGCCGATCTGCTGTTCGTACGCTGCGCGCTCGGCCTCTTTGTTGCGCGCCGCCTCCTCCATCATGGCGCGGGTTTCGTCCGGCACGAGGCCGGGCGGCGGCGCGTTGGCGGAAGGCTGCTGCGGTGCGGCTGCGAGGGGGAGCCCTGCGGCGCGCGTCATTTCGTAAGGGCTGCGTGCCATTAGAATCCGAGCTCCTTCTTCAGCGCGTCTTCCTGGGCCTTTTGATAGCTTGCGTATGCGTCATAACCGGTCGCACCGAGCGCACCGAGCGCTTGCATGCCTGCGGCCTGGCGGCGGCGCGCACGCTCGGCCTCCGCTGCGGCGTACTGCTGTTGCAGCTCAAGCTCGGGCATCATGAGCGCGCGCTGCGCACCGAGCGCCTGCGCGATGTCGCCGCGCTCGAGGCCCATGCGCGCGAGCTCCTGTTGGCGCAGCATCTCGGCGAGTTGAGCCTGTGCGAGCGCGTTGCGCTGCTCCTCTTGCGCCTGCACCTGCCGCGCCTCGGTCATGCCGAACTGTTGCGCCTGGCCCGCACCGAGGGCGGCGAGGCCGGCCGTTTGCGTGCCTGCCACGCCCATCTGGGAGCGCGCGGCGCCCATAGTCGCCATGCCGGCCTCGCGGGCCTGCTCGCGTGCCGCTTCGGTCGCCACGGTCGACGGCTGCATGGCGCCGCGGATGCGCTGGCGTTGCTGGTCGAAGAGCGCGGCTTCTTGCTCGCGCTGGCGCCCCGCGAGCTGCTCGCGCATGCGGCGCTGGTATTCGTCCTCCACGCGGCCGGGGTCGCCGCCGATCTCGCCGACGCCGAGCACCGTCTGGCGCGGGATGCGGTTCGTGCGCGGGCCCACGGTGCGAGCGAGCGCCTGCATTGGCGCGTTCACGATGTCGAAGAAATCAGCCATCGGTTTCTCCTACTTCTTCCGAACGTCTGGGAGGCGCCGCATGCCGCCAAGCGGCAGCATCTCAAGCGCAAGGCCGACGAGCTGGGGGCCTTGCCCACTTGTAGCACCACTCGGTGCGGCATCCGAGATCGTGATCTTCACCGCTTGCGTTTTCTGCGTCCCGACTTGGAGTCGCACCTGCTCGGGGTAGACCGTCGACGCGATCGGCGCGAGCTGCGCCGCGGTCCATGTGCCGGTCGCCACGGTCGTCGATTCGTCGAAGTCCACTTTGACCGTGACCGTCAGGTTATGGTCGGCAGCGGAACGGCCGAGGATCTGCGCGTACCGGAAGCGCGAGTAATCCTGCGTGCCGGCGGGCTGGATCCACGCGGTCGAGGCCGTGAGCGTGATCCACGCCGTGCCGTCCTTCCACGTCGAGCCGTCGTCCTTCACCCAGTCGGCGTTTGTCATGGCGAGCGTGCCGAGGCTCGGCGACGAGCACGCGGCGGCCCATGAGCCGGCGAACGGCGCGTTGGTGAGCGTCACGCGGTCGAGGGACCATTGATCAACCTGGTAGTTGTAGACCAAGATCCCGACCGAACCGCTTGCGCTGTCCCGCATGAAGAAGCGCACCTCTCGTTCGCCCTCGATGTGCACGGCGGCCTGGATCTCGTCGTAACGCTCGAGCGCGCTTTCGCGGGTGAGCGTCTGCACACGGAGGCCGATCGGCACGAGGCCCAGGCGGTCGTCGATGAGGTAGAAGCGCGAGTCCGTGCCGAAGAAAATCAGGCCCGTGGACACGGTTACGACCGAGGCCGGCTGCGTACATCCGATGTAGTCGTGGATTTGCTCGGGCTCGCTGATGGCGTCGCCGGCACCCGTCTGGTCGCGGAACTGGCCGAAGATTGCCCACACGGAATTTTCGGTGAACAGGATCAGCTTGTCGCCGAGCGCCCCGGCTGCCGTTGCGCCCGCTTCGTGCTCGATGCGCACCACGTTGCCCACGGCGAACGAGGCGCCCTGGTACGATAGCGGCGCGTTGGAGTAGTAGACGCTTCGGCGGTCGTCGCTGCCGCCGACGATGAGACGGTTCCTGAAGAGCACGGCGAAGCGCGACGATGGGACGGGCACGTACGGCAGCACGCCGCCCGTTGTGTAGAGTGTCGGCGCGTCGAGCGGCGGGAGGCCTGTGCCGCCGGCCACGGCCGAGTCTGTTCGCGCGACCGACGCCCAGCCGACGCTCAAAAGCACGTTGGGCACGCTAAACCAGTAGCGCAGGATCGTGCCGTTGGGCTCGGTCACGTAGAAGTCGAGCTGCACGTCGTTGCGGTTTGTGTAGCTCTGGTAGCCGAAATAGATGGTCCATGTGCGCGACGTAAGCGGCGAGGCCACGGCCACGACGCGGTGGGGGTCCGAAGGCGTTGACCGGTGCACGTTGCCGTACGCGTCGCGATAGCTGGCGACGCATTGAATCAAGTAGTCACCCTGCGTGAAGTCGTACGCGGTGCCGGAGTCACTGGGCACCACGGCGCCGATGATCGGGCGGTCCACGAGCGTGACCTCGGCAAAGCGCTCGCCGTCCGCCTGCTGGAGCACGCCCGCGGGGAACATCGGAAGCGTGGCGTAGCCGCTCGGCTGAACGTCGCCGGGAGCTCGCTGCGCGAGGCGCACCATGGCGATCCCGAAGCCGCTGCCGCCGTCGAGCGCCACGAGGTGCGGCACGCACCATTTGCCTTGGCTGAGAAATGCCGATGGCGGTGGGCACGGCTGGAGGCGCGGCGCGTAGGTCTGCACCGGGCCGTTGACGCACCCAAGCGTCATTTCCTCGGTGCCCACGAGAATTTGAGTGCCGATCACGCCTGAGTAGTTGCCCGCAAATTCGGTGTAAGGATCGTTGGATGGCGACACGCGGCCAAGGAACGTCTGCTGCGAGGCGCCGACGACAAGCGGCAGGCGCACGGGCAGGCGGTCGGTGCTCGGCACGGTCTGGAAGTACGCGAGGCTGAACATGCGGCCGACCGGGATCGCGTAGCTCTTGAACGTCGTCACGTCGGCGGCGGTTGCGTTGTCAAATCCCATGCCCACGCGAACGAGCCGGTGCGCGTAGATGAATCCGGTGGAGAATTCCAGCACCTCGACAAAACCGCACACGCGCAATTCTGCGGGATCTTTGGCCTGGTATTCGGCCACCGTGAGCCGGCCAGGGATCGCGACGGATCCGGCTACTGCGAGCGTGATTGCGTTTACGTTGTGCGCAACGCTGGCCGTCGTGGTGGCGTCCATTGTGACGAGAGGGCACTGGTAGTTGCCGGTCTGGTAAGGCGGCGTGAGCGCCGAATTGAACGGGATGGCGACGCCCACGAGTGCGACGCCATCGGCCGTTTCGGCAATACTGAGCGCTTGCAGCGCGTTGACGCCTGCCGGCTTGAGGTCGTTGTTTGCGGTCGAGGTGATGGCGCCCGCTGCGACCGTGAAGCGCTCCACGCGGATCGCTGCGGCGGAAGTATTGTACTGCGCGAAAAACAGGCCATCGATGCTTATCTTGCACACGTCCCATGGGCAGGCCGGGCGGTAGCGCGCCTCGGGCACGGCCGCGTAGGCTGTCGCGTCGAAGTAGTCCACCGATGTCTGGCGCGCGGTGGCGGCAGGCGTGGCGACGAGCGCGAGGCCCGTGGCCGCGTAGCTGTAGAGATAGAACTGCGCCGTGGCGACACCTGCGCCGGAGTTGTACGCCGCTGCCACGACGATGCGGGAAAGCGTAGGATAGACGATGAGCTTCGGATAGACGCGCGCGGCGTTGGCGCCAGGGGCGCCGCCTGCGAAGGTCTGCGAGGTTTCTGAAACCAGCGCGCGCGTCGTGGCATCGTACTGCGAGAGGGTTAGCGTTGTCGCGTCGGCCGCCGAGCTCGAGCGCGTGACCTTGACCACAAAGATGAAATCGTCCACGGCGCCATAGTCCACGCACTCGTCGATGTCGCCCGCGTTGCCGTCGAGCACGATCACGTCGCCGATCACGTCGGAGGCGGGGCCCGTCGTCGTCCACCCGTTCGTGGCGGCCGTGGTGCTCGGCGTGTACTGGCGCGCCACGTAGCCGCTTTCGTTCGCGATGCGCTGCGGCGTGGTCGGGAAAAGGTGCTTCCAGTCGTCGAGGGAGTTGTCGCGCGCGCGGTCGAGCACGACGGTCTGGGTAGCGGCCGCAAAGGCCGCGAGGGGCTCGCCAGCGCTGGCGCTGCCTCCGCTCGGCTTCGGCGGGTCGACGGGCTGATAGCCCGTGCGCTTGCGCACGCTGCCGACCTTTTCGAGCCGGCCGTTGCGGAGGTCCGAAAGCTGCGACGGCGGGACGCGCCACGCGTCCATGCTCTCGTCGATGCCGCCACCGAAGTCGGCTCGCACGATGATGCCTTGTCCGGGTTTGCTCTGCTCTGCCATGGCGTCACCATACCCAAATTTTAGCGGTGCATGCCGTCGACGCGTCGAGGCGGATTGAGCGCTCGTCCTCGCTGCGCGAGCGCTCGACGTGCACGAGGGCGGGGCCCGCGCCGCCGTTGTCGACGTTCTCGAGCTGCACGCTGGCGGCGTAGCTCGGAATGCCGAGGAAGATGGTTTGGTCGAGGTTGAGCGCGAGGTCGTCGACTGCAAAGCGGATCTGGAGCACGTCGCCGGCCGCGACCGTAAGGAACCATCCGCAGTGCACGCAGTGCGGTTGCCCGGTGAAGATCGTGGGCCACGCGGTCATGCTGCCCGCGATGTCTGCGCCGTTCAGGTGGAGCCACAAGTACAGGTGGAAGGGGCCTGTGAGGAGCTGGTATGTGTGCGTGCGCACCTGCACGGCGTAGGTGCCGGCTTGCCCGATTGTGATGTTGGGATCGGGCACGCCCGGGGTGCCCGGGCACGTGATCGGCGCGGTGCCGAGCGCCTTGGTCTGCCAGTCGATCGGCGCGGCCGTGTTGATGGCTGGGGCGGCCTGCGGGAGCACCGTGTAAAACTCGGCGTACTGCGGCGCGGTGCCTGCTGCGAGCGTCGCGCGGAAGTCGCACGTGGCGAAGCCCTGCGCCGGCCTGCCGAGCGTGTGCGGGATCACGTTGGCGCCGGCCGCGAGCGTGAGGAGCTCCGTGCGCTGGCCGTTGCCCACGGGCTGCGTGAGCACCTCGCCTTCGCCGTACGGCGTGCCGATGATGTTGTTAACGCGGCCGATCGCCTCGTTCGTGCGCAGCGCGATGGCCTGCGTGACGCGCTGCGCTTCGACGGTGGCGGCGTCCTCGCTCTGTAGCACGCGCGGGCGCGTCGTCTGGAGCTGGCGCGGCACGGTGCCCACCAGGTCGGGACGGCTAGGGATGCGCGTCGTCATGGCCGCGGCAGGAATCGCGAGGGATCGGCGTCGTAGTAGTTGCCGCGGTAAACGTCTGTCACGCGCTCGGTGTTTTGGGTGGCGCGGAACGGCGCCAGGCGGTCGATGCGCTGGCCGAGCGTGGTGACGAACGAGAGCGCGAACGACGGATCGACCTGCTCCTTCTGCTGCACGTAGGCCACCGCGCGCCACACGGCGTACTCTTCCCAGCCGTCGACGCCATCGAAGCTGTCCGCGTCAAGCGTCAGGCGGGTGCACGCGGGGATGTACCAGTGCCGCACCGTGTAGCCGCTCGTCGGGGCCGGCAGGAGGCTGAGGTTGTCCTGAATGATGCGGAACGCCGCGGGCACGCCAGGGTTGGGCGTGCTGGTGCCTAGAAGCGCCGCGCGCTCGTGGAACGAGTACGAGCCGAGGCGCATGCGTGCGCCGCCGTAGTCGAGCTCCACGTATAGCGTTTGGTAGTGGTCCGCCGGCAGGGCGTAGGTTTCAACGCCCGTCGTCGCGATGGTCTGCTCTTTCGCGTAGTACTCTTGCCCTCGCGAGCCGATCAGGCGGTCGTAGAGCTCCGCGAGGCTCTGGTTGATGTACTCGTTGAGCTCCGAGTCCGAGACGAACTGGTTGCCAACGAGGTCGGCACGCAGCCGAACGTCTGATCGCATTTGTCCAAGCGTTCGACTGCGTGCCATGTCCTTACTCCGAGCAGGCCATCACGAACGCCTCGAGGGCGTCCGCGAGGGCTTCCTTGTCGTTGCTTCTCACCGCGGCCATCACGTCCGCGGCTAGTGCCTTCTTTTCCTCGGCGTAGTCCTCGGAGGCCGGGCCCTCCTCCTCGTCGTCTTTGCCCTTCGGCCCACGGCCGAGAGCGATCAAGAGCGCGGGCTTCTTCATGTCAAACCTGCGAGTTCTTGAGAACGAGCGTGAGGTTCACGCGATTCTGAGCGTTCGCCGCAACGTCGGCAGGAGCGCCCGTGCTGATGTCGTAGATTCGCACGACAAGCGTTTTTGACGGCAGATCAACTGTGCCGATATTTGCCGCCACCTTATCGTCCGGTGACGCAACCTGTAGGGTTGCGGTGCACGAGAGAAGGGTCGGGTATTGATCGGCGAGCGTCACGACGAATGTTCCAACGTCGGCACGCGACACGCTTGCGACGCCTCGGCCTCGGATGGTGGTTTGATCGACTGCGCTCGTGCCGTTGGGCGCGAACGAAATTCCGAGTACGACGACGCCCGGATCGGCGGCGCCCAGGAGCTGAACGAAAGAGCGGGCGGCCATCTGGGTGCCTTTCAGTACGTGGTGGTGGCGAGGTAGTTGAAGCCGCGGCCGTTGAAGGCCGGGGCGCGGCAGCGGAGGTTCGAGTACGAGCCGATGCGGATCTGGTACGCGTCGTCATCCGAGACGCGGAGGATCTGCTGGTTGTCGTAGTCGAGGATGTGCGGGGCCGCGTTCAGCGAGAAGAGGTCCCACGTGTCGAGCTGGAGCGCGAAGATCTGGCTCTGCGGCACGTTGATGTCGCTCACGCACTTGAGCGGGCCAGCGTCGCCCATGAGGGTCACGGCCTGGAAGCCGATCTCCGCGTCTTCGATGCTCACGGCGCGGTCGTACACCGTACGCGAGCCGAGGAACTTCACGAGGCTCGCGAAGTCGCGCGGGTTCAGGAAGCAGTGATCGGGGCGCCCGCCCTCGGCGTTGATGTCGCTGGCGAGCTGGATGATCGCCTCGTCCGGCGCCGCGCCCGTGCAGTCGAGCGAGTTGCCCGCGAGGCTGGTTTTGTCGGTTGTGCGGGTCACGCCGTAGATCGACGCTTGGAGCTGCGCGCCAGCGCTTGCGCCCGTGACCGCACCGGTCTGCGAGCCCGCGAGCCACTGGAGGACGCCCGTGATCACGCGGCTGTTGGTGAAGACCGTTGCGTCACTGGTCGCAACCGTGCGGTCACCCGCGCGGCAGATGTATTGCGGACTCGCCACGTTGAGGATGTCGTCGAGCGTGATCGTTCCGGCCTTGCGATCCACGGCCGTCACGCGGCGCACCGTCGCGCCGGCGGTGCCGGCGACGATGGTTTCCATGAGGAAGCTCGTCGACGAGAACACTTCGACGCGCTCGCCGAGGTCGAAGTTGAACGCATCGCTCGGGGTCGCGAGGGTGACGACGGAGCCGGCGACGCTGCTGACCTTGCCCGCCCAGGCGCAGCCGTCGCGGAAGAGGTTGCGCGCGATCGAACGCATCGCGGTCATCATCGCGAGGTCGATGGTGTCTTGGAAGAGGTCAACCATCGCGCCCTCGTCCGTGACAGCCGCCTTCATGGCCTCGCCGCTGATCGTCGCGAGCGAGTAGTCGCTCTTACGCGTAAGCGTGAAGGTCTTGTAGGTGTCGCTGTACGACGTGGAGAGCTCGTTGGCCGTCTTGGCGGCCGAGAAGAGCGCCGAGCCGCCCTGCGTGGTGTTGATCGTGAGGGGAACCTCGACCGACTTACCGACGAAGTTGGTCTTCTTCGCGAGCATCGAAAAGAAGGGGTTCGTCTTGCGCAGCTCGCGCGGGACCGCGTAGTCGGGGTAGAGGAACTTGATGATGTTCGTCGCGGTGGAAACGTCCAAAACGGCCATGTGAGACTCCGAAACAGGCGAGAGGGTGGTGAGTTCTCCCGCCTCGGAGAATCAGCCGCCGAGGCGACCGGTCTTGAAGAGCTGCGCAACGTATTCTTTGCGCGCGTCGCGGCTCATGCCCCGAAGGTCGGGTGCCGCGCTGCTCTTCTCGCCGGCTCGTGCGGTGGTCAACGTGCGGGAGGATCTCGGCTTGCCTGCTGCGGGGCCGTTGCCCGTTGTAGCGGCAGTGCTGGCGCCGCGTCGAGCTTCGCGCTCTGACACGTGACGATACTCCTCGCTTGCCAGGTAGTCCAGCGCCTCTGCAATCTCTTGCAGGCTCGGCACCTTACCGGTCTGCTTGTAGTACTGGTCCTGGAGCTGGTAGGCCTGCGCCTTCACGAGCTCGGGGTGGAGCTCGGCGCGGGCCGCGAGGAACGGGAACTGCTCTTCCTGCCTGGCCAGGCCGAAGAACTCGCCCTCGGCCTTGGCGCGGGTCTGCTCCATCTCGCGGGCCGTCTGGCCGCGGCGGTAGTCGTCGAGCTCCTTGCGCTGCGCCTCGAGAGCTTCACGCAGATCGCGGAGCTGGGCCTCGGGCGTGCCTTCGAGGGCCGCGCGCTCGGTGAGGTCGCGCACGTCCACGCCGAGCTCCTTTAGGCCCGCGAGCGGATCGCGCGCCATGGCCTCGCGGGCTCGCTTGAGCTGCTCGAGCTCGCGCCGGTCCATGTCGAGGCGCATGCGGTCGCGCTCGAGCTCCATGCGCTGCGCCTCGGCCTCGCGGCGGATCCGGTTTGCCTTCTCGCGGGCGCGCACCACGGCTGCGAGCTTTGGCGCTTCGTCCTCGTCCTCGTCCTCGGTGGCCTCTTGCTGCGCCTCTGCGCCACGCAGGAGCGCCGGGGGCTCGTCCACGGGCTCGTCGCCGTCCTCGGGCTCGCTGGCCGCTTCTTGGGGCGCTGCGGCGGCGGGAGCGGGCGCGGCCTTGGCCGGCTTGGCGGCTCCATGGATGGCGGCGATGGCGGCGTCGCGCCGGGCGCGGCGGTCGTCGCCGTTGGTCCCGACGAACTGCGCCGTCTGCTCGGGTTGCTGCGAGGCCGTGGCGATGGGTGCGGTCATTTCGATCATGGTGTCTCCGCTAGGCTAGCGCGGGTGCCTGCCCCGCGAGCTGCGCGAGGTCGGGCGGGAGGCCCGCGCCGCCAGGAGCGGCGGGCGGGGCGGGAGGCTGGGACGCGGCTTGGAGGTCTTGCGCGCTCTGGATGTACCGGCGCAGGAGCTCGAGGGCCACGGGGTCGGCGTCGTTGAGGCGCGCGAGGTTGTACGCCTTGACGCCGCGCTGGAGGATCATGCCGAGGTTGTCGAAGGGCTCGGCGATGATCGGGAACTGGCGCACAAGGATCGCCTCAATGTTCCGGTCGATGATCTGGAGGTCCGAAAGGTCCAGGTCGTTCTCGGCCTGGAGGTCGGGCAAGTCGAGTACCTCGCGGAACTGCGGCACCGAGAGCGCGCCGAGCTGCAAGAGCTTCTCGCCCTGGTCGATGCGGGCCGCGAAGTCGCGCGCGAACTGGCTCGTCGGCATGACGCGGATCTCGTACTCGTCATCTTCCATGGCCACGTCGCGCCACCGGATCGTCTGCGCTCGGCCTTTGCCCATGACGCGCACGGCGAACTTGGGATCGTCCTCGGCCACGACGGCGCACGCACGGATGGCCAGGCGCGCGATGTCCACGTGCCACTGCTGGAAGGCGCGGTGCATGGCGAGGAAGCCCTCGGCCTCCACGTCGTCGAGCGTCTGGAGCGCGATCCCGCTCGTGACGCCGCCCGGCTTTTGATTGGCGACGCTCATGGCCGAAGCGCCCGACATCTCGGTCATCATCGGGCCGAGGTCGGTGAAGTAGCGGTACAGGTCCGGCGCCACGGCGGGCGGGCTGAACGGCTGGATCTGGCCAGGGTTTGCGCGCCAGATCGTGCCGGGCTCGTTCGTCATCTGCTCCGTGCTGAACTCCACGCCCGGCGCGACAACGAAATGCGCGCTGCTCATGATGCGGAAGGTGCGTTGGAGCTTGGCCGCGGTGAACTCGAGCTCGCGCTGGATCGGCAGGAGGAGCTTTGCGAGCGGCACCGGAAAGAAGCCGACCGGCGGCGCGTAGAAACGCAGCACGGCCACCGGGAACTCGGGCTCCGTCCACTCTTCGCTGAGGAGCTCGTGGCCTTCGATGGCGATCACATGCCGGCCAGGCTTGTCCTCGGTGCCGATGCTCCACGCCTCCACGACGCGCACGGCGTCGGGGTTGTAGCTGCTCGTGAGGCGCGTGCTCGTGACGTTCGCCGGCATCGGCGCCATCATGATCACGGTCTCGTGCTCGGGGAACATGTCGGCGAGGGCCCCGCGGTCGAAGTCGTCCACGTAGTAGAGGCGCCGCGGCATGCCGCCGTTGCACTCGGCGTCACGCAAAAAGAGGCACCACGGCTTGAGGCGCTCGGCCTCCACGCGGTTCGCGCCCGGCGTCACCTTGAGCGCGGCGAAGCCGCAGAGCTCGGCGTCGCGCACGGCCATGTCGGCCAGCGCGTCGATCCCGATGGTCGAGAACATGCCCTCGAGGAAGAGCGAGAAGCCCTTGGCTTTCGCGCGGGTCGAGTAGTCGCCGCCCGTGCTCACGGTCTGCGGCAGGATCTTGTTGCGAATGATCTTGGCGTGCACCGTGTCGAGGATGCGCCGGTACTTGTTCGGCGTCAGCACCTCCTCGTCGACGCGGCGGTACGGGCCTGCGCGGCGGGCGCCGCTCGTCGGGAGCTCTACGTCGTAGGCCTCGATGTAGCGCGCGTAGGCGTCGAGGCGCGTCTCGCTTGCGTCTTGGAGCTCGCGCACGGTCGCCCATACGCCGTCGAGCGCCGCCTTGCCTTCGAGGGACCACCACCGGATCGATTGCGCCATCACCATCTCCGTTTTGCTTGCGACCGTCGCGCGGCCTCGTCGGCTGCGCTCTCCATGCGCGCCGCTTCCGCTTCGTACCATGCTTCCGTGCCGCGTTCATGCGGTGCGGGGCGCTTGTCGGTGATCCACTGCGCGCTGGCCAGCATGAGCGCCGGGATGAAATCGCAGTGCCGGCCATCGCCGCCCATCGGGAGCTCGAGGCGCACGCCGGCCATGGTCGCCACCTTGCGGACGCGCAGGAGGTCCTCGCGCATGCGCGGGTGAGGGTGCATCTCGAGGCGCCCTTCGAGGAGCTCGGTGCGAAACCGGCTTGCCTGCTCCCACCGGTCTTTGCTCGGCGTCATGCGCGGCAGGAGCGTCACGCCCTGTTGCAGCGCGAGCTCCGAGAGCGGGTCGGCGCCCCATTGGTCGCAGTGCACGGCCTGGATGCGATAGGCTTGGCAAAGGCGCGCGATGTCGCGGAACACCTCGGCGGCCTGGAGCGGCGCGTTCTTGCTGCCCACCCATTCCTTCGCCACGTCGACGCGCCGCCGGTCGCCGAAGCGGCTGATGATCACGAACGTCCACGCGTTGCCGCGCGTCGCGGCGTCCATGCCGGCCACGTACGAGCGCAGCGGGTCGGGCGCGAGGTCGCCTTCGTGGCGCGTCGCCGAGGCCAGCGCGTCGGGCGGGATGAGCGCTGCGTCGGGCGCGGCGAACTCGGCCTCGCAGTCGACGCGAAACGCGTCGGGATCGGCGGCCTTGAGGTCCGCCATGCGCTCGGGCGTCCAGTACGACGGATTCATCGCCCACCCTGGCGCGCGCACCACGACGCGCTGGCGCGTTGGCTTGCGCCACTCGCGCTGCACCTGCTCGAAGATCGGGCCGATGGGCGCGTAAGGCGAGCCGATGGCGAGGAACTGCGAGCCGGGGCGCATGCGGCCCATTAAGGCCCTGCGTTGCTCGTCGAAGTTGACCGCGGCCTCGCCCTCGGCGGCCATGCGCGGCGCTTCGTCGAGGATGGCGCCGACCGACCAGCGCGAGATCGTGCTCGAGCCGCTGCGCTTGCCGGCGATGGTCGCGATCTCCACGGGCCGGCCTTGCGGGTTGCGCACGAGCACCGAGTCGGCGCGGGGCTCCTCGAGGAGCAGCTCGCGGAGCACCGGGCTTGCTGTCATGGTCCCGACGATGTGTTGATGCGCCACTTGCGCCAGGTCGAGGGTCAGCGAGAGGATCGAGAAGCGCGGGATCTCGCCGGCCTGGAGGTCGCCGATATCGACGGTCTGCGTTGCCCGCACGGCCACGGCGGCGGCGAGCATCGTCTTGGCGCTGCGCACCGAGGCCACCATCGTCACCTCGGACGGGCGGACGCCCACGAGCTCCGTGGCGTCGCCGACTGCGGCCACGAGGTCAGGCTGCGTCGGGTCGAGGCTTGGATCGCCGTCGAGCAGGCGCGCTAGCTGCCGTTGCAGCGGCGTGGCCGTCGTCAACCCGAAGCCCGACGGGTGCGTTAGCAGGCTCTCCAAGCTGCCCAGCACCTCGAGGCTCTGGTGCCTGCGGTAGGCCGCGAGAAGCGGGGAAACGGATGTGCTCGACGCGCGCCCACGGGAGGAGCGTGCTGCCGTCGCCCGCGGCGTCATTAACGAGCGCTCCATGCGGCGTGAGCGTCACGCGCTCCGCTGGCACCCTGATCGTCTCGGCCATTCGGCCGTCGATGTGCACTCCCGAAACCAGCCTGATCCAAACTTCCACGGGTCACCTCCAAGCGCAGGCGCGCGCCGATGCCGTTGCGCCTTGCGTCCTTCGACACGAACACGAACCATGAGACGCCGCCGATGGCCGCCGACCAGCCGAGGAGCGTGTCCTCGTCCGTCTCGGAGCACGCCACGACGATGTGCGACGCGTTCAGCATCGCCCGCACCGTGAGCGCGAGCTCCTCGCGGTCGACGTGGCGCACGAAGCGCCCGGCCTGCTTGAGCGCCGTTGCGGCCACGTAGGCCGCATCCGTCGGCCTCGCGGGCCTCACTGCGATCATTCGGCCGTGCCCGTGGCCACGGGCTCCGCGTGCCTTGCGCGCCGCGCCTTCTCGGCCGCGAGCATGCGCTCGAGCTCCTCGAGAGGGATCGTGTCAACCTGCGCCTGCGCGGCCTGGCGGGCGTCGCGCTGCATGCGCTCCCACGAGAGGTCACGGCGCCCCCACCGGGTCACGTACTTACGCTCGAGGAGCCATGCGGCGGCCTGCCAGTGATCGCCTGCGGCCTTGCGGATCGTGGCGACAAGGCTGGCCTCGGCCTGCGCTTCGGCCTGCTTTACCTGCTCC
>Ga0172373_10006509_pt1 | contig 15506 bp, 26 predicted proteins | sample Lak10m_2_FD_114546 | JGI IMG/M metagenome (GOLD analysis project Ga0172373, IMG submission 114546) | Freshwater microbial communities from Kabuno Bay, South-Kivu, Congo - kab_092012_10m | ecosystem: Environmental > Aquatic > Freshwater > Lake | place: Democratic Republic of the Congo...
AGAGTTATCTCACTATTCTCAAGTTGCACAGAGAACGGAATATATTGTTTATCTGTAGATACATACAAAGGAATAAAATCTTCCCTCGCGCCGCCAGCCCTCATGTATTCATTACCCCCATCTACAAAGATAGAGCCACATTTGCACTCAACAAAATCGTGGCGGGAGGTAGACTGAATTACATCGCCACACTTATTACACTTAGCAGCATTACGAATAATCATAAACTTTCCTCATAGTCTGGATGGTCAATTGGTGTTGCAATAGTAATCAGTGTACCGCACATGGCACACTCCGCGTCAAGCAAATACCCTGCGATATTATATTCTTCATCCAAATGGAGGCATACTTTTAGCAGCCAACTCCCGCATGAGGGGCATTCTGGCGTAGGCAAGCCTCGTACATCTAGCATCGATCACTTCTTTCGTATAGAAATAATGCGTCGGCGGGTGTTTCGGGGAGTGCTATCTTCATCATCCCATAGCCATTCCCAGGGATTAATTTCATCCCCGTTGTTCCAATCGAACGTAGGAAGATATGACTTCATTTTACCTCCAGATTAACGAGATCTTTTGTTCTGGACTTGTCTTTTTTGTTTCATTAAACGCTCAACTTCTTCGTCTAAATCTTCTTCTTCATCGTAGTCGTAATTATAGTTCATAGTTTCAGCCACTCTGGATGATCCAGAGTCCATTGTACCGTTCTTTCTAGTGACTCTTCAAGGGAAAGGGGGGCCTTCCACCCTGTATTAGCAATTTTACCACCGTCTAAGGCGTAACGCAAGTCATGTCCTGGGCGGGAAGAGTGGAAGTCTACAAGTTCATAGTTTAGTGGCTTGCCTAAATAGGATGCTACCAACTGCGCCATTTCTAAATTATCTACCTCTCGCTCACCTACTACATGGAATTTTTGAGGGGCCATAGACTCTCCGTAGGCTGGTGTAGGCTGCGTCAGGGCGTGTAGCAGGGCGTCAGCCTGGTTTCTAGCATGTAGATAGAACCTGCTACCGATCTCACCCGTTGGGGCGGCATGAATAGTAACAGTTTCATAAGAAATAACCTTCTTCATAATCATGGGGATAAACTTCTCAGGGTCCTGCATTTCACCAATGATGTTCATGGTATTCGTGATAATTAGGGGGACGCCATAGGTTCTCCAGTATGAATAAGCAATCGACTCCTGAGCCGCCTTGGATGCTGAGTATGGGTTACTTGGAAAATACTGATCCATCCATTCACGATGGGCATGACCAGCAGGAGCAGGGCCATAGACTTCATCTGTAGATACATGAAGGAACTTATCAATTTCTGAGAAACGTGCCCACTCTAACATATTACAAACTAAAGAAACATTGTTCTCAATGAATGGCACAGGCTCCTCAATTGAGCGATCTACATGAGACTCACTCGCAACATTAAGAACATAGTCAATCTTACCAATCTCATGAGATAGTACTGGAGAGATGGGTGCGGTAAGATCATGCTTAATGATCTTAGTTCTCTTAAAGTCATCATCGTATCCCGCGAGCGCCAGCCGAATTCTATCTGTTACCCCACGGTGTCTAAATGATACTAAACACACAACATTCCAGTCTGTATTAGCAAGAATGTGTCTCAACACATGGCTGCCAACGAATCCGCTAGCACCCGTGAGAAGAACAGTTGTCATTTTTTTACTCCATAAAAGTATAGGTCAAAGGCTTTATCGTTATATTTAAACTTATATTTACTAAATATACTATCAAGGTCCACCTCAGAAGTAAAGTCTTCCTCATTTAAATTTCTATAATAATTCCAGTAATCGCCGCCCTTAAAAACTGTTAATGGAGAGGACTCTGGCTCACTTCTATGAGTTCCATGTTCCTTTCTCCCCTCACTGGCACAAGAAAAAGCAACCAAGCCACCTGATCTTGTCATTCTTACCATATTAAGAAATGTTTCTAGCCAGAAAGGATTATGCTCAAAGCATTCAGATGACACTGTAACATCAAAATATTCATCTGGGTAATCAAAATTTTGACCTTCGCAAACTACATCTACCCCAGGCCCAGGCCCAACATCTAGACCAATATATTCTTTTGCCTTAAAAAATTGCCTAATAGATCCATTAATATCTAAAGACCCTACTTCTAAAACTTTTGTATCTTCAAAATATTCTGGCATTCTTAATTGTATTTTCTTAAAAAATACAAGTTGTTCCATGTGGCACATTACAAACCTTTCTTGTAGTTATCTGTAGCAGACCATATCTGTGTTTTTTTATAAAAATTTATTTCGTCTTCTGTTAAGGGTTGGTCCCGCCACCAACCCATATGCTCGCAAGTAAATCTTCCAGCAACCCTAATTGATGATGTAGAGGTAACTCCAGCATTAGTAGAAAGCAATTCATTTATCAATTTACTTTTTTTATACAAAGAGAAAGTGGTGTCTATTGGAGCATAGTATAAGTCATCTACCTCCTGGTACTTATCTACTGGATACTGCCAATAGATTCCTTCCCAAGAGTCTACATCATGCCCGTCAAAAAATTTATCTCTTGTATTAAATATATCTATAGCAAGACCACATTTAGAAACATCATATGTATCAACAATTCTTTTCATCTTTTTAATAAAGTTTGCTGGCATTTCTTTGTTAAAAAGTATATCTGGATCACTAACAATAAAATATTCTGGAAGAATGGATAAAAATTCTTTTGTCTCACAAAAAATTCTTGGCCCAAGATTTTTTGAAAATCTTACAACATTCTTGCCTTCAGATGATATAGAATCTAAATATTCAATCATTTCTGGATATGTTGAGTTATTATCACAAATGATATAATCTGTTAAACCGCGAGATTCTAATTGGTCTATCATTATTTTAAGATATGATGGAAGATTAAATGTTGGTATAAGAATAGGCATCGAACCATCCTCTAATGAATATAAAATTTTTAATAATTTGGCAGCCTCAGATATTACCATGACCGCCGTCTCTGTAGAATTTTTTTAGATTTTTTTGATACAAAGAATGGTCGCCATATTTTTTTTCAAAGTACGTTGCAGACCAAAAGTTATTTTCTTTATAAAATTCTTCCTCTTCAGCAGTCAAGGGCGTATCCTCCCAGTACCCCATGTGCTGGCATGTAAACCTGCCAGCCATTCTTATAGCACTAGTATTACAAGTCATTCTCAATGGAACGTAATTTATCTCTGATAAAAATTGATCACGATTGTATAATGAAAATGTAGTATCAATTGGGGCAGAATAAAGATCATCTTTTTCAAAATATTTGTCAATTTTTCTAGACCAATTAATTCTTTCCTCCGACTCCACCCCTCTGGGATTAGAAAATCTTTTTATTTCATCGGGAGAATCAATATCTATTGCTAGCCCCGCCTTGGATACTCCGTACATATCTAGGATTCTTTTCATTTTGTTTATAGCAGTTATCGGCATTTTTTTGTTAAACAATAGATCTGGATCAGTTAAAATAAAATACTTGGGCATTCTTGAACAAATATCTTTGTTTTCAGTATAGACTCTGGGGCCTAGGTTTTTCCCCCACAAAACTACATGATAATTATTTGACAGTTTATCAAGTAGGTCCACCATCGGTGGATAAGTGGAATCATTATCACATATGATAACATTAGTCCACCCACGTTCCTCTAGTTGGTCTATCATTGATTTTAGATATGTTGGAGTGTTAAAGGTGGGTATAATAATAGGAACATCGTCGGGGGTGATTGTGGAGAGCCCGGCATTTTCTTTCTGAAGGTCTAAGGCTTGCCGAATATCTTCATAGTACGGCATTATCTGTTTTCTCCCAATACCTCTGGAATATGAACATATCCGTATTTAGCAATTATCTCTTCAAACAAATATCCATCGGCAGAGTGATCATATCTATGCCACCCACCGATAGATTCCCAGGCTCTCTTGCTAGCCACACACTGTAACAAGTCTACCTTGCCCATTACTGGAGGAATACCTGAGAAATATTTAATATCAAACTTTTCATGAGTGCAAGCATATATGATTACATCTGCCTTTGTTTTATCTATTTTGTCTGATATGGTTTGTAATGCGTGAGGATAAAGTATATTATCGATATTAAAGTGAAGGATATAATCTCCCGACGCCTGTTTAATTCCTAGGTCTCTAGAGTGATGGCCCCAACCATATCCCGCCCAAAATTCTGGCTGACCATAAATACCATAGTGTTTTTCTGTACAAATAAATGCAGTATTTTCTGGGATTTCATCTAACTCATTATCATACGATCCTTGGCGTGGGCCATCATGGATAATAAGCAGTTCAAAATCTTTAAATGTTTGATTATTTAATGAATCAATCCCCTCGCGCATTCTATCTCGCGGTACATGATTCTCTGCGTCCGTTGCAACAATTGTAAACTTAGGCACTATCGCCAAACCTCTCCATTGACAGCCATTTTAATTCCTTCCTCCAGGTTTATAGAAGGTTGGTATACATCTAGCATATTAGTGTTATTAGACACTCTATACATTACCCCCACAGGTTCAGCGGGTAGATGCTTGATACTAGGATTATATTTTACCTCACGGCAAACCATTTCTGCAAGAGTATTAAATGATGTTGCAACTCCATTTCCTAAATTTAGAGGCTCTAGATAATCTTGTTTAATTGCAGCATCTACGGCTTTTACAACATCTACCATATGAATAAAGTCTCTTACTTGCTCGCCATCGCCCCATACCTCAAATGGGTCCTGTCTTTCTACTGCCCGTTTAATATATGCTGGGAATGGATAAGAAAGATCTTGGTCCGTTCCGTATCCTGAAAATGGTCTAAAGATATGAACCTTAATATTTTCAGCACTAGCAAATTGAGCCAGATATTCTCCAGTTAATTTAGCCCATCCATAAGTAAGATCTGGATTTCTTATATTACTCAAATTAATATCTGATTCAACAAGAGATCTTTTATCCTTTAATTTTTGTAAGCGTACTGGGTAGGCCGCCGAACTTGAAAAATATACAACTCTTCCTGGTCTTGTTTTAAGAACCCATTGAAAAAAATCACTGTCAATAGATAGATCTGTAGCAACGCTTAACGGATCGCCCTCAATAGTTTTTCTGCCGCCAACAATTGCTGCTAAGTGTATAACTAAATCATATCTTTGTGCGGAAATTTTAAAAAAGTTTCGACAGTCATTACCACTTTTTATATCGATAATAGTAATGTCATGCTCTTGATAGAGGCGTTGGAAATATTTACCAACAAATCCGTCTCCCCCTGTAATAAGAATTTTCATTCGCAATAAACCAATCCAAAGATATAATAATTATTATCTATTTCTAATCTTTCATATTTTTTAATAACAAATCCAGCAGAAGTTAAAACTTCAGTAATTCCATCAAAGTCCCATGACCAGTAGTGTTCTAGATTGCCATCGTCAAATTTATCTACAGGTGTAGATATAAATAACTTATTCGTACGCTCACGAATAAGTTTTAAAGTTTTAGAGGGGTCATCTAAATGCTCAATAGTTTCAGAACAAATAAAAATATCAACATAGGGGAGATCATTAATAGTTTTATCAATCGGTCCGGTTAATGGATAGCCTGGTGCAAAATCTCCATAATATTTAGTTTCACAATCCATAGCACTAAGAATTTTTCCATTACCACACGATAGATCGGCGGCGGATTCTATAGGCCCACAATTTTCTTTAATAAAATCTATAGATCTATTAACTCTTTGAATATGATCATGCCATCTGTCGCTATCGTGAGGAGAAGAATATATTTGTTTTAAATCTTCTTCAGAGTGTGCAGGACGTAATCTTTTAATCATATCAATTTCTTAATGTCATTAATAAATTCTGTAGATATGTACAAATTATACATTTTATTATCATGACTGTAAATTTCTAAGTCATTACACTCTATATATGTTTGATCCTGTTCAGATTTATTTACTGAATAATGCATATGCTCAATAATTACATCGTCTCTATAGGTTAAAGTTTCAAGAGTGGTTCCCAGGCTTTTCCAAAAGTTATCAAGAAACATGTGTTTTAGTGAGGGTGGAGACATATACCCCAGGATATTAATAATTCTAGAGTCCATAAGTACCGCCGTAGGAAGATTTTTCCCTTGCAATAAATCATTTCCGTATGCAACTAGGTTGACAACATTATTCTTTGTCAACTCCGCATCCCAATCTTTTGTTCTAATTCTATGATCATCTCCCATAAAAGTAATATAATCATATTCCTTAGAATATTTCTTGGCTACATAGTTTAATGTGCCACCCATACCCATTCTTTCATTGATTTCCCAAATAGCCCTGGGCATTGATTCTTTATTGTATTCAGATAGATCGTCATTATCAACAGCGAAGCAAAGGGTGGTTGACTCAGCAGTATTTTTATCAAATTCATTATAGAATTCTTTAACACTCTCCGGCCTATTTCTAGTAGGAACTATTAATAAATTTTTCATTCATATCTTCTTTCAGTAATACAATCTATGCAATAGAAGTCTGCTAAATTATTATAGGCGCTTTCAGTTAGTAGATCGGCTAGGGGGCTAAAGTCTGCTACTTCATTAGCACAATCATTGTTTGAGCAATAATATTCCTGTGGTTGTTTTAATTCTACTAATGACTTTTTTTTAAAAATACTCATAGCGTTCCCTCATCAGACTCATAATCTATGCCCATTTCTGATAGTTCAGTTAAATCGGAATTTTCGATTATTTCTTCATAGTCCATTCCGTCTAGATGATACTTAACGATGCAGAATTCTGGATACCTTTGTAGGACTTTACCCCAGCATCCTTCCGATTCTATCCAGATTAATTCCATCAAACTTTCCTTGGGGGGTCTCCAGGAACACCTTGAAAGTCACAGGTGTACCCAAATTTTTCTACAATACCCTTGAGTTTGTATAAATATTCCATGATAATCATCTGCTTCTCGTTTGACAGCGACATAACTTCATTTTCATATACTCTAAGAGTAAGAAAGTTTGGCATCTCAACAAGGTCCACAACTATATTATACGGCGGTTTATTTTCTTTAAGAATTTTATAGACTAAAGGGTCATAAAACAATGTCTTCTCCTTCAGAGATTAATTCTAAGACTCTTTGCCATACCTCTTGTGTCTTATGAGAATTTCTTACGTTGTCTAGTTTACCATCATTTAAAAATACAGATCCCCACACGCCATAGGATTCAGTTTTTACACCGTAATCAAAACATTCTTTAATTACCGGGCAAGACAAACATTGTCTATCAATATCTTTGGCTATGGATTGATCATTCTCATATTTATCAAAGTAGAACTCAGTGTCTGTCCCCGCGCAAAGTGCTTCATCCAGCCACATATTTAGAGGGAACTTTCCATCCATTAGTACCTGGGTAATACTTTCTGGCGACTCCCCACATTCCGTTACGGAACATACCATTCTTTTTATAGAATCCATCCTTCAACGGCTTCCAGTCTACGATTGTCCAGCCGTCCCAAAAAAGATTCTTATTAGAATCTACAATTTGATGGGCAGAATCGTAGTCAATAAATGTTTGAGACATTTTATTCCTCACTTGTTGTATAGACAATTTTCTTAATGCCATTACTTTTAATTACTTCATAGCACCTATTACATGGTCGGCTATCTCTAGCCTTGCCCCTGCGATTTACTCTTGCCACATAAATGGTGGCTCCTGTAACATCCTTGGCCTTTTTAATTGCATCGATTTCTGCGTGAACTGAACAATGATCCTTAATATGTTCACTAGAAACAATTCTAGGGTGACTGCGATCCTTGTTCATGCCAGTGGAAATAACTCTTCCGCCCTTTACAATTACTGACCCATGCTTCATTCGACATTCTGACTGTGACGCCAGATAAGATGCTACTGAAAGATATGCTTGGTCGCGCTTAGATATGGCGACCTGCTCCTTTGATAATCCTCATATTTTCTCCTATGCCTTATAGATACTTACAGGAATATTTCTACTCTCTGCCTCAGAAATAACAACATCAAAAATCTCTGAACGATCATTCTTAGTTGATAAATATACTACAGTATCAAGGTCGTACTTGTCAAAGTTTTTTTGAACATCATTCTTTAGCACGCGATAGAACCGTGACCTAATTCCCTTTTGTTTAAAAAACCGCTCAGTTTTATTAACAAATTCAGCAGCAAACTGATTAATTTTATATGGGCCAGCGGTATAAATATCAATTCTACTATCGTCTGAAGTTACGTTATTGTCAATAGCAACAACGACGGCGCGGGTAAAAGTATCATAATCTGAGAACTTATTGTTCCCATAAACAAGGATATTCATTATTACTCCATTAATATAAGTCGGGAAATTCCCCTGTTAAAATCCACTCGTTGTATCCGATATTTATAAGTTTAACCTCTGTACCAGGGCTTGTCAAGTAAATGTCTGAGGGAGGGGAGAAGGAAACAAATTCATCTTCAGTAACAATTTCTACTTCTCCTTGGCTGGCACGAACAATATTTACTTTAGAGGAAACTCCTATGGAATTATGTTCTTGATTAGGTATAACAATTTGAGTAAGAGATGCTGATAAGCATTTTAAAGTATTTTGTGAATGAATTTCTTGAAGCGTTACAGATACAGAGGCTGTTGCTGAGTTTCCAGTAATAAAAAGTTCTGGAGCAATAGATTGTTTTAAATGTTCGTCGTCTGTTAAGTGGACCCATAGACCTTCCAGCCTAACTTTATACTTTCCATCCTCAGTATTGTAATATATATCTCCGTCTTGCCCCCCCGCTGGATCTGCTGGAAGGCTTACAACATTAAGTAAAGATACTAGTTTCATACAAATCTACCTCCCCATAAATTTTTATTGGCATTGACATATCCAGGGGGAATAGCGGCTAGCCGACACTTCCCCATCTCTTCTATTTCATAAGATAAAATCATGCAACCTAGTTGGCCGCCGTCAGTTTCATAATGTAGGGAGCAATTCCCACACATTACTCCAATAGATGCATCTGTATTCTGGGCCGCCGACTCATATCCGATCCAAATTCCAGTTTCTTCGGCATCTAGGGGGCCATAATTATCTGCAATGGTGACAAGAGAGTCATGAAATTCTTTTTCCGCAGGAGATAATTTCTCATATAGATTGTGTTCTGCCTTCTCTAAATTTTTCTTAGATCTAGCCTCCGCAGCATAAAGGGCACGCTGCTGTGCAGCAGCCTCACCCCTAGTTCTATGAGTGCCACGAACGGTGCCGCCTGGACCTATAACAGAATATCCAGACTTCCCACGATAGTTCTGCCTAATATCATATGGCATAAATCAGCCTCCCAAGCATTTATTAAATCTATTATACCTTAAGTAGTGGAATTTTATTGTCTTTCTTTGCTTTTATGTTTATTAGTTCTATTGCTTCCGACCATTTATATTTAATAGTAAATATATTATATTTTTCTACGACTGTTCTATAATTTTTTTGTCGATCCAACTCACGAACTTCTGGGTCAATCAATTGTTTTAGATGCTTAAGCCATTCTTTATTATTTTTTGCTACTCTACCCGCCCCAGATTGCGCTAGATCACGATACTCCTGTGTACTAGAGGCGACGAAAGGTATTCCAGATAAAGCATACTCAAGACCTTTAAGATTACTCTTTGCCTCATTAAATTGATTGGTATGTAATGGAGCAATGCCAATATCTATTGGCATAAAAATATTGCCATAGTATTCTGGGCGGGCACCAGTAAATCCTGTCATTCTATTAGGATCAATATTCAGCGCCTCTGCCGCCCAATTTGGTCTATCCAGCATAATTCCACTATGATGAAACTTCAGATCGTTCTGCTCAATAACAGTCTTTACTGGGCCAGAAACTTCTACTAAATCATTAACTCTCCACATCATGATGCCAACCCACCCAATAGTGGGCTGACTTCCCGATAAATTCATTTTATACAAGAAACTCTTTGGATCTAATGAATTTGGAACTCTATAGACTGTATCGTTATACTGCAACATTCTTTGTTCTAAAAATTTTGTACTCGTTATTATTCCGTCTGCATGTGAGTAACTTTTAATAAGATGATCTCTGTTGTTATTAGGATGTTTAACTGGGTCCGTAGTTGTAAAAGCCAAATTATCTTCAGGTAGTTGTTCAAAGTGGTCATCTGTATCAATAATAACTGTTTGCCCTAATTTTCTGGCCTCTTGAATATATCTAGATGCATCTTTATTCATAAAAAGTTTAAGTATAACTACATCTAATTTATCAAAGCACCAATCGTAATTTTTAATTACTTCACGGTGGCGGGATTTTATTCTTTCTATTGGCTTAACAGCAACAAAACCTTCCCCCTCTTTCCACCCAATTTCCCCGACCATAGTTTGATGGCCTATTTGATTCAAATGGTGTGCAGGAATCATCATTCTAATATTAGTACAGCCGCCTGGCTGACCTTCTCTATGGTCTCCCCAGTCGGTAGACAAAAATCCTATTCGCATTAATTTCCTTATGTTTTGTCTTGAGCGACAATATATGATACCGAAATAGATGTGCTGTTAGCAAGACTTTCTGTGGTATCTCTAAAATAAATAACTGCTGTTTGACAATTAGCGGCAACTGAATAACTAAAAGAAAGTTTTGCCCGACTCGTAGAACCGCCGTCTAATTGAGAGGCAACAATGTAAGTATTTGCAGCAGTTCCAGAATGCATTGTTGAGGGTAGATTAATTGTTACGCTTCCAGAGTAATTAGTAATATTAGTTGAGGTGGCGGCACCAAAATCTATTTCTTTATCACTAGCAAACCCTACTAGACTACTTGTACTTATTGTTACGCTCGCAGTATTCATTAAGCAGTATCCTCTTTAGTTAAGGTATGAACGTCTCCAGTTAAAAATGTATGTTTATCTTTTCTGCCATCGTGCTGTAAATAAAACTCATAAATTACGCTAGCAGTTGAATTAAATAACTGACTAAGAGTTTTAGATATGCTTAATTCAGTAACTCCATTGGATGAATTTATATCTGGAGAAAATGTTATTCCAGAAGGAGTGGTGTCTAGTGTTGTTCCAGTTGCTTTATTAAAGAAATTTATCTTCCAACTGCCTGTAGTTGCGTAAGGGGTGTTATCTGTAGATAGAACTTCAAGGGAAATTTTATAGTTATCCCCAGCATACAGAGTAATGTCTAATTCTTGGGGCCCGAAAGACAGATTATTCATGATAAAAGTATATCACTTTCACCTTAATTTTTAGATGTAGCGGGGGTGTTGCCGCACATTTTATTGTGTTTCCCCCGCTACACCTACAAACTATTTATACTTTTTTGGGGGTGCATTTACCAGGAAATAATGACCATCCAGTATTGAAGGGGGCAATAACCCATGAATAGGTTAACGAGGACCCCCACAGTGAATAATACATTCCTGCATCCTCATACCAGGAGTCGGTTTTAAATGAGTAACCGTATCCCCAATTATGCATACCATCATTTAAAAAGTGTTTCCTTACAATTTCTGACTGCTTTGCTTTGTCTAGCATATTATCTCTAGACCACCAGGATCTTCCTGACCAGGCACTTGTTTGAATTTGCCAAGTACCAAGGGCTCCAGTAAAATATCTGCTAGATTCATCTAATGAATCATGCTTAGATTCGCGCCAGGTAATTGCCCAGGCTCCTCTTAACATTCCAGGTCTATTAAAACCTGCTTTAAACAGAATCTTTGCCTGCTTATCATTACATTTGGATGGCAGAGTCCAGTTTCTATCTGTTACTGCTCGTCTTTCTAATGTATCAGCGGTGGCAAAGTTTCCTGTACCTTCCGCCAAGGGCGCAGACTTAGCATACGCCATGCTTGGTGTAGCAATGAGAGTGATTGCTAAAACTGCTGCGGCAATCCAATCTACTGCCAAACCAATTTGGTTTTTTGTCGTCATATTGACCTCCTTGGGCGGCAACATCTATCTACTGTACAGTAGAAAACTATATGTGTCAATTAATCGTTATAGTATTCAGCGTATCCGCTATCTATCATAAGTTTATTTATACTAGAAATTTGATCTGGTGCAAATAGTTCGCCCAGTACTCTTCCATATTTATCAGTACTATCTAATTGAGTTTTAATAATTATACTTGATCCAGATGGAATAGTTTTAATAAGAAACTCTTTAGATCTTTTGCCTAAGTCAGTATTCATTTCGGGGGCATTAATGAAAGATAGTCTCACTCGTTTAGTGACTTTAATATGAAACCCTAAATCAATGTCCAGGTCAACAGTATCTCCATCAACAACTTTTACAACTTTAGCCTCGTAGGTGTACATCTGACTCCCAGTTAATCATTTCAATCATATTGTCATAAATATTAATGCATGGCTTCATCGTATACCTATTGTCTGTCTTAACTAAGCAGTAGAAGGTGAAGAGTGACATTAGAATCCTTATCTGTAAATGACTTGCCCACGACACTAATAATACAGTAGTCGTGGGCGTGGTGTCAATAGTTATGCTTGACGCGCAAAGATAGCATCGATCTCTGCAACATGGGATGGACCAAACCTCGCAGCATCACTTCTTACCCGATCCCATTCACTCTGAAGTTTATAGTTGCTTGTGGCATCTTGTTTAAACATTTCAGAGAAAAAATGTGCAAACGCTCTCATAATATCCTCCTTGTGGGTTGATACTTTTATCTTATCAGCCATACCATAAGGGGTCAAATTATATTGGCTCTTTGTGATCAGTATCATAGTCCCACCTAATAATCATCATGGCATATGTAAGGCCCTGGCGGAACCAGTTAGCCTCCTGATTATAGTCACTTCCGTTTTCCCATGGAGTGGCAATACATTCTTCTATTTGCTGAGAGAACCTGTCTCTCCAATATTTTTCGCACTCTTCATTTGAATGTATTTCCACCCGACACCTCTATTTAATAATAACCGATGTGCCAGCGAGTAACTACACCCATCCTAAGTTCTGCACTTTTGACTAACTTCATACTAGAATCAACCGCGCAACTCGGCATATGCTGGCACATCGGGGCCTATTTAGTTATATCGAAGGGGGTGCCTTCCCACATCTTCTTCATTCTATTAACGATTGCTCTTGACCAGGAAAATCCTGCGTCACCGCCCCAGGCATCCCACATAATCTTTCCATTAGAGGGATACCCTTCCTCCCCAGGAGAAAATCCTTTACCCTGCTTATCTACTTCATGCCTAGAAAAGTAAGAATACATTCTTTTTACTGTATCAAGGGAGAGGGATTCTTTATTGGCTAATTGATTGGCTCTTGTCCAGCCGACAGAGGTCCCAGCACCTTTAGCCTTTCCTTCTTCCCGCCATTTTAAAGCACGCCTAGCAGCGGCGGCCATAGAATCAGTTGGTTTAAACGTCTCAGCCATTTAATTTATCCCACTTCCAGAAACTAATATAATATGCATGAAAATGTTTGTCACATGCTTTCATTTTTATCATATTCCTTTCCCCCTCCCATTCGGCAGGGGCTCCACAGAATTTACATTCCATAATTAATTATATCACTCCAAGTTTAGATGCGTAGTCATACATAATAATACCACTGGCAACACTTACATTAAGACTTCTTACACTTCCAAGTTGTGGAATCATAACAACGTCGTCTGCCATACCAAGAGCCATAGGGCTAACCCCTCTGGCTTCTTCCCCAAAGATCATAAACGTGTCTGGCTTCCAGTCATACTGTGTAATAGGTGTGGCCCCAGGAACATTGTCCACCGCCACCCATCGCATATCACGGATATGCGGTTCATTAAGATAGATACAATCAAGAGAGGGGGCGTACTTAAGATGAATATAATTGTGTGTTCCTACTGCGCCACGCCTGTCCCATTGCCTCTTGCCAATAATCCAAGATTCTTTTGCTAGGAAGGCATTACTATTACGAATTCCTGATGCTTTATTAAAATCACCAGAAACGTTCTCAAAGCCTACAACAAATGGAAGTCGGCGGGTATCAAGGTCCGCCTTGATCTGATCGTTCTCCCACTCCTTGTAGTAGTCAATAACGTTTCTAGTATCCTTTCCAGTCTCCGCCATGATATGCTCCTGTACTATAAATTAAATACATCATTGATTTTTCATCGTCTGTAAGTTCATCGGCTTGCATCCATTGTTCAGACTTGTCTGTCAAATAGATGTAGGCATCTCCTTCTTCATCCATCTTTAAATCAAGAAACCCTTTAAACCACAGTGAATTCATAATGTCTGAATCCATTGTCCTCATATACTCCACCACCTCCGCCTGCTCTTCATAAAAAAGCGGGGTAATCTTGTATAAAGGATCACCTACAGGATTATATCCTACCATCTCAATGTACCCTTTTTCAAGGAGTAACTTGATGAGATCTTCATTCATATCCATACTAGACCATACCTATTGACTGAATATAGTCATCTATATTGCCGGGAGGGGCGGGGGGAGTGATAACATTTCTTTCTGCTTCCTCCCGTCTCTGGTCTCTAATAAATTGTTTATATGTATGAACCTCAATTTCAACTTCTTCAGTTTGCTTTCTAGTATTTGAAATAGAGTTATAAATAGATCCACATACCGCGTCTGAAAGATCTTTAGATCCTTTACGCGGGTGATCTACTTTATCTCTAATTATTCTTAGTTGTAGCAATTCTTCTGTAAGAAGTTTAATATCTGGACCAATGATTCTTTCTTCTCCCACCAACATAGCCATGTCATCATAATGTTTTTTGGCTACAGAAAGAGTTTCTGTTTCTATTCCAATCATTCTTAATTCTGCCATAATGTCATGAGAGTTCCATCTATCAAAGGTCACCTTTTTGATATTGAATCCTCTAGATCTAAGGTCAACAATGAATTGCTTTACCTCTGAAAAGTCTACCGATTTATCTGAAGTCGGTGTCCACCATCTAACACAATCGACAACAACTATCGGGCTAACCACCTTATGACTCATGAAAGATTTAATATGTACCCACCGATCCACATGAGACATGGCTACGGCACAATGGTCATGTTTCTGAGCAAGGTCCACATGTATATAATATTCTTTACCTTCCTGAGGAATAAACCAATCTTTAAATCTTCCATCCTCATCTACTCCGTTCATAGGTTGATTGAAGCAGGCAAGAATTTTTTCCTTAGATTTAAAAAAGGCGTCAACAGCATCCGGTGGCATACAGGCAAATCTTCCAAGTGCATCTACTGGATTATTAAAAAAGGCAATCTTAAAATCATTAATAGATCTAGTTGGATTAATATCCCAGGTAGGTCTTTTTAATGCAAAAACTTTTGGATATTTATAAGCATTAATTTGATCTTCTTCCCACTCAACCGTGAATTCATTCTCTTTTACATTGTCTAATTCTTCGTCTAATTTAAACGTGTGAGATTTAATAGTTACTTCTTTTTCTGCCACAACAGCGTCATACCGTTGTTGAATGAAGTCATTTTTATATCTGGGGAAGGATAAAAGAACTACTTTTCCAAAGTCAGG
>Ga0172373_10006510_pt1 | contig 15506 bp, 10 predicted proteins | sample Lak10m_2_FD_114546 | JGI IMG/M metagenome (GOLD analysis project Ga0172373, IMG submission 114546) | Freshwater microbial communities from Kabuno Bay, South-Kivu, Congo - kab_092012_10m | ecosystem: Environmental > Aquatic > Freshwater > Lake | place: Democratic Republic of the Congo...
CCCAAGCGCACGGCGAGCGTGAGCTTGCGCGCGCGCGCATCGCCCTCGCGATCACGAAGGTTGTTCACCGCCAGGATCGCCGTCGAGAGCAGGCCGCACCCGACACCCGCAACGACGAGTGGCGCACCAAGATCAGCGCCGAGCGCCAGCCCCGTGGCCACCACGGCCACGACGCCGAAGAACGCAAGCACGAAGAGGTCACCCAGACCGACATAGGCGAGCGGCAACGGACCGCCCGTGTAGGCGAGCGCGAGCACGCCGCTGATCAGGCCGAGGAACGCGTAGCCGATGCTCACCTCGAGAGAGAGCCACGCCGCAGCGATCCCTGCGATGGCGAGCGCAACGCCCGTGGCCATCCACATGCGCGAGGGCGCGATGAGTCCCGCGGCGACGGCACGCGTGGGACCGAGTCGATCCGGCGTGTCGGCACCCTTGCGAAAATCGAGGCACTCGTTGGCGAAGTTCGTGGCGACCTGCACGCCGAGCGCGCCGACGGCGCATGCCGCGAAGAGCCCCCACTCGCGCGCCTGCCATGGTGCACCGCTCTGCGCACGACCGAGCGCTGCACCGACCACGACCGGTGCGAGGCCCGCGGGCAGCGTCTTGGGCCGCATGGCCGCGAACCAGGTGCCAAGCCCAGCTCGCCGAGCGGCCGGGATGTGCGCAGCGTCGCTCACGGGCGTCGCGTGATCGTGTCCCACGCCGGCGGGCGGCGCTCACGCCAGGCGCGTGAACCCTCCTGCGCCTCGTCGGTCATGTAGTAGAGCATCGTGGCGCAACCAGCCAGCTCCTGCAGCCCGGCCTGACCATCGCAGTCGGCATTCATCGCGGCCTTGAGGCAACGCAGCGCGGTGGGTGAGCACGCGAGCATCTCGCGGCACCATTGCAGCGTCTCGCGCTCGAGGTCAGCCAGCGGCACGACCGTGTTCACGAGCCCCATGTCCTGGGCTTGCTGCGCGGAGTACTGGCGGCAGAGGAACCACATCTCGCGCGCCTTCTTCTGGCCGATGATGCGCGCCATGTACGAGCTGCCGTAGCCGCCGTCGAACGAGCCGACCTTCGGGCCGATCTGCCCGAACTTGGCGTTGTCGGCCGCGATCGTGAGGTCGCACATCATGTGCAGCACGTGGCCGCCGCCGATCGCGAAGCCCGCGACCATGGCCACGATGGGCTTGGGGCACGTGCGGATCTCGCGCTGGAAATCCAGGACGTTCAGCCGGTGCACCCCCGACTCGTCGACGTAGCCCGCTTCGCCGCGCACGCTGTGGTCACCGCCGGCACAGAAGGCATCGGGCCCCTCGCCGCACAGGATGATGACGCCGATCGCGGCGTCCTCGCGCGCCAGCTGCAGTGCGCGTCGCATCTCCATCACCGTCTCGGGACGGAAGGCGTTGCGCTTGTGCGGGCGATTGATCGTGATCTTGGCGATGCCCTCGGGCAGCGTGTGGTAGCGGATGTCGGTCCACTCGCCGACGGCGGTCCAGGCCGGTGCAGTGCTGGTCGTGGTCATGGTGCGCAAGCGTAGTCCAGGACCCCGGCCACGACTGCAGGCGCTTCGACCAGCAGTGCGTGTGTGGTCGGATGGCCATCGCCGGCATCGGCCACCGTGAGCTGCAGGTGCCGCCCGCGGCGCAGCGCACGCAGGCGCTCGCCTTCGTCGACGTACGCCGTGTCATCCCTGCCAGCGACGAACGCGCACCGGGCCGCGCGCGACAGATCCGGCGCCGCAAGCGACTTGCCCGGGGAGAGTTCGCGCAGGATCCGGACCCAGCTCGGCGTGCTCGCGATGCGCGATGCGGCGACGCTGCCCGCGAGCCCGCGTACCACCAACCCCGCGAACATCGGTCGCTCGTGCCACGATCGCATGAAGGCCTGCATGCCATCGCGCGCGAGCGCTGCGGCGAGCGCCGCATCGGTCTGCTGGCGCTCGATCGCCTGCATCGGCGGCAAGGGATGCACACGCGCGCTCACGAGGACGAGCGCATCGGGAACAAGCACTGCCGTGGCGGCGGCGGCGAGCCGACCGCCGAAGCTGTAGCCCGCAAGCACGAGCGGCGCACGAGGGCGCTGCGCGCGGATGGCCTGCACCGTGCGTGCGACCATCGCCGCGGCGTGTGGCATGTCGAGCACCGGACATTGCGCCAACGGTGCGAGTGCGACCGCATGGAACGAAGCCTGCGCGCCCAGTCGCGCCGCAACGAGCTTCCAGTCGCGCGGCTCGCCGAACGAGCCATGCAGGGCGACGATGCACGGAGCGTCGTCGCTCGCGACGCGCAGGTCGCTCCATGGCAAGAGCGATCGATCGACGTGGTGCGTGGGCTGCGCTGCTGCACGCGCCGGGAAGTCCTCGGTCCGAGCACGCATCGGCGCGGTCATCCTGCGAGCGCGGCATCGACCGCCTGCGTCACGCACGCCTGGAGCGCGCGGTGGCGCGCAAGGTTTTCTGACCGCGGCGTGACGAGCTCGACGATCGCCGGCACGGGCTGCGACCATGCGCGCTGCAAGGCCTGCACCGCGTCGCTGCGCGTGGCCGCACGCGCATAGGGCAGCGAGAACATCGAAGCCGCGCCCTCGAACGAGCAGCCGTGCGGCGTACCGAAGAGCACCTCGAACGGCACGGCCTGCTGCGCCACGGGCAGGAAGTGGAAGATGCCCCCACCGTCGTTGTTCACGATCGCCAGCGTGCAGCGACCGGGCGTGCGCCTCAGGAGTTCGAGGCTCGACAGGTCATGCAGCGCGCTCACGTCGCCGATCAGCGCCGTGGTCGGTGCGCCGCTGCGCGCGATGCCGCTGGCGGTGGCGATCAGGCCATCGATGCCGCTTGCGCCACGCTGGCCGAGCACGACGAGGTCGCGGCGCACCGGCGCATGCATGTCGAGGTCGCGCACCGGCATGCTGTTGCCAGCCAGGAGCACGCCGGCGGGCGCATGCTGCGCGATCCACCAGGCGATCCATGGCTCGCTGAGGTCATCAGTCGATTCCATCCACGCTTCGATCGCGGCCGCGGCCGCAAGATCGGCCTGCACGAACGCATCCGTGAGTGCGCTCGGCACCGCCGGCAGCGCTTCGGGCTGGCTGTTCACAAGGTCCCGCGCCAGCGCGGCCAGGTCGACATCGAGCGAGAATGCGGCGGTGTGCGATGGATCCTGGCGCTGTGCATGACGGCCGACGAGCACCGGTCGCACGCGCGAGGCATCGATCCACTGCGCCACGGACTTGCTCGTGATCGCGCCGCCCACGCGCAGGATCGCATCGGGTGCGAGCGCTCGCTGGGCCGCGTCGCTGCGCAGCACCAGATCGCCATGCGCGACCACGCGCGCGAGTGCGGTCGGCACGCCGCGCAAGCCGCTGGTGATGTCGGCAACGACGGGCCAGCCCAGCCGCGCTGCCAGGATGAGCACCGCATCACGCTCGGCTTCCTCACGCAACGCACCTGCCACGATCACGCCGCGCGAACCGCCGCGCGTGACCGCGCGCAGCGCCGCGAGCAGCCCCGGCCCGCCGCCGAAGCAGGCCTCGGCGCGCCACGGTGCCTTGGAACCGATCCACGCACGGATCGACTCCAGCGTCCCGCGGTTCCACGGCGCATCCTGCAAGCCCAGCGGTTCACGGAACGGGCAGTTCACCTGCACGGCGCCGCACGGCACGGTGTGGGCGCGGTTCCAGGCTTCGGCCGCGGTCGAGAGCACGACGCGGGCATCGACGGCATCCGTCGGGCAACCCAGATCGACGCTCCACCGCGCGAATCGGCCGAGCACGTCGCGTTGCGGGATCGCCTGGTTCGCGCCGCACTCCAGGAGTTCAGGCGGCCGATCGGCGGTGAGCAGGATCATCGGGATGCCGCTCGCCCACGCCTCGACCGCTGCCGGCAAGAGGTTGGCGACGGCCGTGCCGCTCGTCGTGATCACGGGCGCTGCGCAGCCGGTCGCCTTCGCGATGCCGAGCGCGTGGAACGCTGCACTACGCTCATCGAGGGCCACCACGACATCGAGCCCGCTCGCGTGCGCGGCCAAGGCCAGCGGCGTGCTGCGTGAACCCGGGCAGACCACGACATGTCGCGCGCCGGAGCGCACGAACTCGGCCATGACCAGGCGTGCCCACAGGGCATTCAGGTTGGGTGCGTCGTCGAAGGTCATCATGCGCGTGCGGGCTCAGGAGACGGCGTCAAACGACTCCATCTTGCGGGCCGTCTCGAGCCATTCGGCATCGGCCTCGCTGCCCTGCACGATACCCGCGCCACCGAACGCGACCGCCTGGTCGCCATGCACGAGCGCGCTGCGGATGCCCACGGCGAAGTCGCTGCGGCTTGCGCTCACGAGCCCGACGGCGCCCGCGTAGAGACCACGCTGATCGGCTTCGTGCGCCGCGATGAACGCGCGCGCCGCTTCCGTCGGCGTGCCGCAGACGGCAGGCGTGGGATGCATCGCGGCGAGCAGCGCACCGTCCAGCACATCGCCCGCCAGCCGCGCGCTGACGCCCGTCATCAGATGCTGCACATGCGCCAGGCGCACGATCCCGGGTGTGGGCTCGGCATCGAGCCGATCGCACCACGGCGCAAGCACGGCCTTGATGCGATCGAGGACCAGATCGTGCTCGAGGCGGTTCTTCGTGCTCGCCAGCAGTCGGCTTGCCAGCCACGCATCGGCAGCGAGGTCGGGACCGCGCGGGCACGTTCCTGCGATGGCCTCGGTGTGCACCACGCGACCCTTGCGCTTGAAGAGCCGCTCGGGCGTGATCGAGACGAAGCTCGAGCCCGGCGCCGCCTCGACTGCGACGTGGAAGACATCGTGCGCCGCCGAGCGCAGCGACATCAGGAGCGCCATCGGATCGATCGCGTTCACCGCGCGGTAGCGGCGCGTGCGGGCCACGACGACCTTGTCGAGCGTTCGCGCCGCGATCGCGTCCAGCGCCTCATCGACCATGCGTGCCCAGTGCGATGGATCGCTGTCGGATTCAAGCCGCAGCGCCACGCGCTGCACGGACGTGGGCTGCCGCACCGCGCGCAACGCCTCGAGCGATCGCGATGCATCGCCGTTGACATGCACCGCGAGCGTGGTCACGGTGCGCATGCGTCGCACCTCGACCAAGGGCAGCGACACGCGCATGGCACCGAAGGCGGACCACGCGCCGGCGATCGGCGCGCTCGCGTCGAACGAGCACGTCGTGACCAGGAACGGCGATGCCGGCTCGTGCATGCGCGGGAAGATCGGCGGCTCCTGCTCGAGCAGGCGCTGCACGCGGGCATCGTCGAGCGATGGTGCCGCGAACAGGCAGCCCAGGCTGGCCATCTCGAGGCTCCCCTCGCGATTGCGGAACATGGTCCGCTGGCCGGGCTGCTGGCTGGCGACCCACGCCATGATGTCGAGCGGCTCGATCTCGACCTCGATGCGGTCGAGCGCATCGCGCGATCGGGCACCGAGGGACTCGATCGCGGCGCCCAGCTCCTGCACCGCCCGAGCGATCGGGACGACGCCCGGAAGGCGTCGCACGTGCAGGGTCATGGTGTCGGCCAAGGCCATGGGTCGCAAAGTCTAGGAATCGTGAAGGACGTCACGGAGTCACGAAGTCATCGGTCAGCGACTTTGTTTTTATAGGACTATGTATGGCCCGCAAGCTCCCGACCCCCGTACATTCCATCCTTCGTGAACTTCCGCCGCCGAAAGCGCTCCATCCACCATGCCGAGGCCCACGCCGACGAGGCGCCCTCGAAGATCCGGGTCATGGAGCACCCGATGGTGCCGCAGGGCCACGCGCCGGTCGTGCAGACCCCGGCCGAAGTGGCGGAACTCGTCGAACACCTCCGATCGGCCGGGACCTTCGCGTACGACACCGAGTTCATCGGCGAGGAGAACTTCCACCCGCGCATCTGCTTGGTGCAGGTCGCGACGGCCGAGCGCGTGGCGATCATCGATCCCACGCAGACGCCGGATCTCTCTGGGATCTGGTCCGCGGTCTGCGATGAGCGGCTCGTCACGCTCGTGCACGCCGGCGGCCAGGACGTGAACGCAGCCCAGCGTGCCGCGGGCACGCTCGCGCGCAACGTGGTCGATACGCAGGTCGGGGCAGCGCTCATGGGCATGCCGTGGCCGGCAAGCCTGGCGAACACGGTCGAGTCGCTCACGGGGCATCGCCTTTCGAAGGGGCACACCTTCACGGACTGGGATGCACGCCCGCTGACCGCAAGCCAGATCAGTTACGCCGCCGACGACGTGCGCTACTTGCCGCTCGTCTGGCAGCGCATGCATGAACGGCTCGCAGAACTCGGGCGGGTCGACTGGGCCCGGCACGAGTGCGAACTCGAGATCACGTCCAGCGAGTCGTTCGATCCCGAGAGCCAGGTCCGCCGTGCGTGCCGGGGCATGAACCTGCGCCCGCGCGTGATGACGATCCTGCGCGAGCTCGTGGTCCTGCGCTACGAGCTCGCCCGCACGAAGGACGTGCCGCCGCGCACCCTGCTCGCCGATGCTCCCCTGCTCGACGTGGCGCGTGCCAAGCCTGAATCGGTGCGTGAGCTCGATGACATCCGCGGCCTGCCTCGGCCGGTCGTGCAGGAATCGGGACAGGCGATCCTCGACTGCATCGCGCGTGCCAGGGAACTGCCGATCGACCGCGACCGGATCTGGACGCCACCCGACGAGAACGCCGACGATCGCATGAAGATCGATGCGCTCTGGTCGATCCTCAACATGCGGTGCATCGGGATGCACCTGGCACCGACCATGGTGCTCACCCGCCAGCAGCTCAGCCGCTGGTACCTCGCGCGGCAGAAGGATCCCGCCGCACGCCTCTTCGAGGACGGCGATTGGCGCCACGCTGCCATCGGGGTCTGGCTCGACTCGTTCATGGCCGGCAAGGAGCGCCTGGAGCTCGAATGGGGCCCGCAGGGGCCGCAGTCGGCGGGCTGAGGGCTGCGAGCTGAGGCCGCCGGTTGAGGCCGCGGGTTGAGGCCGCCGGTTGAGGCCGCCGGTTGAGGCCGCGTGCGGCATGCATGCCGCACACTGGATGCGCCGCGGGTCCCGCTGCCGCTCGCGGCTTGGGAAATCCCCTGAATTCCCATTGAAACGCGGGGGCGCACCGTTACGCTCGGGGTCCACCAATCCGGAGGTCCAATCATGAGCACCACCATCGAGAGCACCCCGACCCGCAAGCCCAATCCGACCAAGCCCCGCCCGCTGCCGCAGTGGAAGGTGCTGGTCCACAACGATGACGTGAACACCTATGAGCACGTCATCCGCAGTTTCATGGACATCCTGCGCATGGAAGTCACCATGGCGCTCGTCAAGACGACCGAGGTCGACCGCTCCGGCGCCGCCGTGGTGTGCGTGACGCACCGCGAGCACGCCGAGCTCATCCAGGGCCAGCTGCAATCGAAGTCGCTGACCGTTTCGATCGAACCCGACGCCTGAGCCGGCGAGCGGCGGGCAAAGTTCAGCCCGCCGCCTTGCGTGCCCGGTCGGGCGACCAGCGGAGGTCAAACCGCATGCCAAGCGCCGATGCGACGCGGAACACCGTGTCGATGCGCGGGTTGGTCTGCGCGGAGAGCGCCTTGTAGAGATTCTCGCGACCCAAACCTGTGGATCGTGACAAGCCCGACATCCCTTGAGCCCGCGCCACATCGCCAAGCGCAGCCACCAGCACGCGCGCATCGCCGGTGGACAGGGCCTCGCGGAGGTACGCCAGCACCACGCGCTCATCGGCCAGGAATTCAGCCGCGTCAAATGGCTTGACGCCGACCTGCCGACGGCGTGACGGCCTGCGAGCAATGGATGGCTTTGACTTCTTCGTCACGTGATGCTCCTCAGGATTGCCCGAGCGCGCGCGATGTCGCGAACCTGGGTCGACTTGCTTCCTCCGCCGTGCGGACCACCCGAACGGGACCGCTTGTGTCTTGAATACGATACATGTTGATCCCCCGTCGGGCAAGCCCGAAGTCGAGGAACGACCATACGGGCGCTACGCAGCGATCCCCGGAATCAGCGAACTCCCTCGTCGCAGAAACTCAACTCCATTCACGAGCGGCAGGCAAAGTTCATCCCGCCGCCTTGCGCACGCGGTCGGGCGACCGACAGAAATCACGCGATCCAGTCGGTGATCACGCGGCCGTGCACGTCCGTCAGCCGCATGTCGCGGCCGCCGAACATGAACGTCAGGCGCTCATGGTCGATGCCCAGCAGGTGGAGCATCGTCGCGTGCAGGTCGTGGATGTCCACGCGGCCATCGATGGCCTTGTAGCCGTACTCGTCGGTGGCGCCGTACACGCTGCCGCCGCGCACCCCGCCGCCGGCCATCCAGATGCTGAAGCCGAACGGGTTGTGGTCGCGCCCCGCAGTGCCCTGCGCGAACGGCGTGCGGCCAAACTCGCCCGCCCAGACCACGAGCGTCTCGTCGAGCAGGCCGCGCTGGCGCAGGTCCTTGAGCAGCGCGGCGATCGGCTGGTCGACCGTGCGCGCGTTGTCCTCGTGGCCGCCCACGAGGTTGTCGTGCTGGTCCCAGCGGTCGTTGTTGGCCGTGTACGGAATCGTGAGCTCGACGAAGCGCACGCCGCGCTCGACGAGCCGGCGCGCAAGCAGGCACTGCGCCGCAAAGATCCGTGTGGGCTCGTACGAATGCTCCATGCCGTACATCGACTGCGTCGACTTGCTTTCGCGCGAGACCTCCATGAGTTCGGGCACGGCCCACTGCATGCGGAACGCGAGTTCCCAGTTGGCGATCGCGGCCTCGACCGTGCTGCATGAGGGCGCGCTGCCATCGAGCGCGCTGACCAGGGCCTGCTTGCGCCGCTGCGCATCGGCACCCTCGCGCGGGCGCACGTTGGCCAACCCATCGCCGCGCGGCAGGACCACGCTGCCTTGGTGCGTGGCCGGCAGGAACCCGTTGCCGAAGCACTCCAGACCGCCCGGCGGCACGAGCCCGCCATTCAGCACCACGAATCCCGGCAGGTCGGAGCTCTCGCTGCCGAGGCCATAGCTCGCCCACGCGCCCATGCTCGGTCGACCGGCGAGCCCGGCACCGGTGTGCAGGAAGTAGTTCGCGTTGGTGTGCTCGCTGAACTGGCTCGTCATGCTGCGGATCACGAGCAGCTCGTCGGCCATGGCCCGCACGTGCGGGAAGAGATCGCTCACTGGCGTGCCGCACGACCCGCCCGGCCTGAACGCCCACGGGCTGCCGAGCGTGTTGCCGTTGTTGTTGAACTGCGTCGGCTCCATCGCCATGCCGAACGGCTGGCCGTTCTCCTTGGCGAGCCGCGGCTTGGGATCGAACGTGTCCATGCTGCTCGGACCGCCGTCCATGTAGAGGAAGATCACGTTGCGCGCGCGGGCCCGCAGCGTGCGCGGCGCAAGCGAACCCTCGACGAGCGCAGCCATCGCCCTGGGGCCCATCATGCCCGCCGCGGCCACCATGCCGAACCCGCTCATGCACCGCCGCAGCATGTCGCGGCGCGTGACGGCACGGGGTGCGAAGGATCGGCAGTGGTGGCTCATGGTTCAGTCGATGAAGAGGAACTGCTTCGTGTTCAGGATCGCGTGCGCAAGCGCCGACCATGCCGCGGGGCTCGGCCCGCCCTCGGCCTGCACGAACGCCACGCACCGATCGATGTCGGTCGTGGCAGGATTCCGGCCCCACGCCTCGGTCAGCATGCCTGCGGCCACCTGCGCGATCGACGCTGGCGAACCATCGCTCAACGCCCCCGCGCGCTCGCCCCAGCGCTCCGCGAGTTCATGCACCAATGGGGCGTTCATCATCGCCAGCGCCTGAGCCGGGACGTTGCTTTCATGGCGCCGACCGACGGTCGTCGTGGGGACCGGCAGGTCGAACGTGGCCAGGAACGAATCCGCGAAGTTGCGCCGCACTTCCAGGTACACGCTGCGTCGCCCGTGGCCATCGAGCGGGCCTGACTGGCCCGGCCGTCCGCGACCGGTCATGAACTCCGTCAGATGCGTGGGGACGCCGGGGCCGCCCATCGATCGATCGAGCCCGCCTGCAAGCGCGAGCATGGCATCGCGCACGCTCTCGGCATCGAGCCGCCGGATGAACGCGCGGTGCAGCAAGGCGTTCGTGGGATCGATGGCTTCGGCCCGTTCGCTGGAGATGCCCGACTGCGCGAAGGTGGCGCTCAGCGCGATCTGCCGCACGAGCCGCTTGATGTCCCAGTCACGCATGAAGTCGGCGGCCAGCCAATCCAGGAGTTCAGGATGCGAGGGCGCCGCGCCGAGCGCGCCGAAGTCATCGGGCGTCGGCACGAGGCCACGGCCCATGACGTGCTGCCAGAGTCGATTCACCATGACGCGCGCCACCAGGGGATGCGACCCGTCGACGAACGTGCGCGCGAGCTCAAGCCGCCCGGAACCAACTGCGCCGGGTGAAGCGATGCCCTGCGCGAGTGCACCCATCGCGCCGCGCGTGACCGAATCGCCGAGTCGCTTGGCGCTGCCGCGCACGTGCACGCTGTCGTCCCACGCGCCCGCCTCGGCGAGCACCAACGCTTCGATCGCATCAGGAAGCGGTCGAGCATCGATCGCCGCCAACGCCGCGGCCAGGGACGGGTCGGCGGGCACCGACGCGGGCATCGCCGCCAGTTCCGCCGCAGGCACGAACGCCAGCCACGCGACATCGATCACGCCGCCGCCATCGTCGACGTACTCAACATGCGCGCGCCGCCCTTGGAAGCGCCGCAGGTCATGCACCACGCCCGCCCACGCGCCGCCGGTGTCGGGGGCCTGCGTCATGCCCTCGAAGAGCAGTGCGTTGTGGTCATCGAGGAAGTAGCCGTCGATGACGCACCTGATGCGCACGCCCGCACCGCGCACCGCATGCGCCAGGAACGGACCATCGATCGTGAAGGATGGACTGCGCAACCAGCCCTTCAGCGCGTGGCCACCGACGTCGCTCGTGGCGACGTCGCGCTCAAGGGCGAGCACCGCCTTGCCGCGCTGACCGACCGTGGGACGCTCTGCGCTGGTGCGCGCGAAGGCAGCACCGCCTGCAGTCCAGCCGTCGGGCATGGGTTGCTCGAACGTGGCGAGGACGCGGAGTGCATCGGCGGGCGTGGCAGGCGCGGGGGGCGATGCAGGTTTCACCGCACGGCCCTCGGCATCGAGGTGCTGGCCAGGCGCACCGGCCGCCGGCGCGGTGCAGACGCGCCGTGCCGCCACGCGGGCGGCTCGTTCGGCCTGCAGCGCGCCATCGTCAATCCACGCCGGGGTACGGGCGCTGCTCTTGAGCGAACCGCTCAGAGCGTAGTAGTCACGCTGCGCGATCGGGTCGAACTTGTGGTCGTGGCAGCGCGCGCACGCCACGGTGCTGCCCAGGAACGTGCGCGTCATCACATCGACCTGGTTGGCGATGCGCTCGGCTTCATCGGCGGCAACATCGACGGGCGCATGCGTGCCCTGCGCCAAGAGCCAGAAGCCCGTGCCGATCGCGCTGACATCGGCGTTCCACGCCGGATCCATGCGAGGTTCGTCGAGCGCATCGCCGGCCAGGTGCTCGAGCACGAAGCGGTCGTACGGCACGTTGGCGTTGAAGGCGCGAATCACGTAGTCGCGGTAGCGCCAGGCATGCGGGATCGGGTAGTCGAACTCATGGCCATAGGTCTCTGCGTAGCGCACGAGGTCAAGCCAGTGACGGCCGAACCGCTCGCCGAAATGCGGCGACGCCAAGAGCAGATCGACGGCAGCTTCGGGGGTCGTGGCCTGGTCGAGCCCATCGATCGCCATCGGTGGCAAGCCCGTCAGCGCGAAGGACCAGCGACGCACCAACGTGGCATGATCGGCGCGCGTAGCGGGCGCGAGCCCCACATGCTCAAGGCCTGCCAGCACGAAGCGATCCACGTCGCCGCGAGGCCACGATGCATCCGCCACGCCCGGCACAGCGGGCTTCTTCACGGGCTCCCAGGACCAGTGCGCGGCATACGCAGCGCCTTGCTCGATCCATGCCTTGATCGTGTCGCGCTCGGCAGCGGTGAGCGGTGTGCCCTTGGGCGGCATGCGCTCGTCAGGATCATCACTCAGCAGCCGTCGCCAGACCTCGCTCGCAGCGGGGTCGCCGGCGACGATCGCAGCATGGCCATCGCGCGCGGCCTTGGCCTGGTGGGGATCATCTAGCCGGAGCCCGGCCTTGCGGCTCTCGGCGTCGGGCCCATGGCAGTTGAAGCACCGTGCCGCGAGGATCGGCCGCACGTCCCGGTTGAAGTCGATCGAGCGCTGCCCCGCTCCCCCGACAGCCGTGACGAGCAGCGTGGCGATCGCGGGCAGCATGCAGGAAGTAGAGCCCGGAGCCCGCGCGGGGGCAAGCGGCAGGTGGAACTTCCTGTGGTGCCGCGAGGATGCGCGGCGAGGACACACGCCGTGCGCGCTCGCGGCGATGGCCACAACCCAGCGAGGGCAATGAAACGGCCCGCGGCTAGCGCACGCGATGCCAGCCGTCGCGATCGATCGCGTGAATGCCATCAGGCTCGAGCCAAAGCTGCTCGATCGGGCTCGGTGCGCACCGGACCCGCAGCACTTCACGCAGGGTCGTCGACTCGAAGATCACGAGCGATCCATCGGCCGAGCCCACGACGACGCGCTCACCATCTTCGGTGATCGCCGAGGCCGGCACGCTCTGCGTGAAAGGCTTCTCGGTGCGCTCGACCTCGCCCGTCGCTGCATCGACCACGAGCAGGTGACCCTCACGACCAGTGAGGATCGCGAACGACCCATCCGAGGCAAGGGACGCCGACTCGAGCTGGCTCTTGGGCTTGACCGTCCAGCGCACCCGACCTGAGTCCAGCGCGTGGAGACTTGCGCCATGGACACGCGAGCCAAGCAGGACGCACTCCGCCTCGGCGCTGATCGTCAGCATGTGGAAACCATGACGCTCCTGTTCGTGGATGCCGTCACCCACGCCGTCGAGGCGCCATCGCTCACGACCTGAGGCGGCATCGATGCAGCGCAACGACCCATCATCCAGGGCCGCGACGATCGTGCTCATCGCGTCATCGATGGCCCCGCGCAGGATGGGGATGCCGGCGGCGATCGGGATCTCGCGCGACTGCCCACCATGCACGATGCGCACATCGCCGATGCCGGCACGCTCGAGCCTGACGCCACCAGGTCGGACATCCAACGGCGCCGGCTCGCGCGAACCGAACCAACGCTTCACCTCGTCGGCGGCGATGGTGAACGCCCCCGACTGGCTGGAGACGCCCAGCGCACCCTCGCGCGCATCGATGCTCCAGAGCTTTTCCGTAGCCAGCGGCAGGCGACCCAGCTCAAGGCCCGTGGCGATCGACCACAACCCGACCGTGCCATCACTGCCGGCACTGACCAGGCGATCCTCATCGAGCCGGGCCAGTCCCCAGACGGCACCGCTGTTGCCCGGCGCCGACCACGACAGCCCACGCCCATCGATCGGTACGCGTGAGATGCCGCGACCACCGATGATCACGCCACGGCCATCCGCGCTCCACTCGATCGACAGGGCACGTGCTCCGGACTTGCCGATCGCCGTCACTGAACCTCGGTCCACATCGACGACGGCCGCACCGGCCTCACCGCCCACAGCCACCACCGACGGCGCGCTCGGATGAGGTGCCATCGAACGGACCAAGCCGATTGACAACGGGATGATGGCGATGGGTCGGCTCGGCGCACCTCGATCCCACACACGGAGTTCGTAACCAGCACCGACGATCTTCCCGCTGCCAAGCTCAACGGTGATGGCCTGGTCGTACTCCGCAACCGTGTTGCGCATGAGCGGCGGACCTGCACCCGTCGCAACCTCATGCAGCGTCAGCTCGCCGCGCAGGTTCGCCACCGCAATCATGGATGCGTCGCTCGTCACGCACAGTGCACCAATCTCCGTCAGCGGTTGGGGCACTCGCCACGAGAGCGCTCCATGGGCGCCGCGAGCCATCACATCCAACTGCGTTCCCGCCATACCGTCGCCTGTGAAGAGACCAATGCCGGCGCGCGCACCCGGGAGCAGGACCCAGTCCTTGCACGAGTACGGAAGGACGTCGGTCCATCCGACATCGAGCAAACGCCGGGTCACCTCGGCTTCGAGGCTCGGTGCACCATCAAGCAACTCGCCCGCGGCGGCCTCGATGGCCGACCGATCAGCATCAGCGATGGACCGCGACAGCAGGGAAAGGCGCGCCGCACGAGTCTGGTCCCGCGCATGCATGGCCTGCACCACGGCCACCCACGCGACCGAGACGAGCGCGGCCATGACGCCTACGGCGATGGTGACCGGCACCCGGTTGCGCCAGAGCGCGCGACGCACGCGCTCGAGTTGCCCCTGCTCACCCACCAGGACCGGCTCGCCACGCAGATGGCGCCGCAGGTCATCGGCGAACTGCGCAGCCGTCTGGTAGCGATCGGCAGGATCGTGCGCGGTGGCGCGGCGGATGATGCGCTCGAGCTCGGTGCGCTGCAGGCCCGACAGGCCAGGCAAGTGCACAACCACGGCTCGGCTCGCGACCTGCAACTGCTGGGCAATGGTCGCGCCGGACAAGCGTCGCAGTGGCTCGTCGGCGATGAGTTCGTACAGCATCGCACCAAGCGCGAAGAGGTCACACCGCACATCGGGCAGCCGTGATGGATCGAGTGCCTCGGGCGCGACGTAGCGCATCGTGCCCTCCAGGCGCGATCCGAGCAGCACGTTCGTGACCGCCGGCGACTGCTGCGACAGGCCGGCGATCCCGAAGTCGATCACGACCGGACGGTCGTTCGCATCGACCAACACGTTGTCAGGCTTGAGGTCCCGATGGATCACGCCACGACCGTGCGCATGCTGCACGGCTTCGGCCACGGTGGCCATCGCTGCCACGCGGTCCTCGATCGTGCGCGCCGTCGACGTGGCCCACTCGGTCAGCGTGCGTGCGTCCCGCACAAGCTCCATGGCGATCCAGAACCAACGGCGTCCGTCGATCGCCGTCACATCGGTGCGGTAGAGGCGCGCGATGCCGGGGTGCTCAAGCTGGGCGAGCAATCGTGCCTCGGCCGGGCGGAGCGGGCGGTCGTCGGCGCGCCAGATCGCCGGCATGACCTTCAGCGCAACGTGCCGGCCCACGCCCTGCTCAACGGCCTCGAACACGCGGCCCAGGCCACCCTCGCCCAGCGGGCGCACGATGGTGAACTCGCCCAGCACCGTGCCCGGGCCAAGTCCATCTCGCGACGAGCCCGCGCTCGTGTCGAGCGGTTGCATGGCATCGTTCAGGCCCAGGAGCGCGCGAGCCTCCGCAACGATGGCTGGGGCGAATCGCGCGCGGGCCTCGGCCTCGTGGCCCTCGCACAGCAGCTCGAAGCAGGCATGGACCTCGATCAGGCCGGTGGGATCGGTCAACTCGGGGTCCATGGGCCAAACAGTGTAATTCTCTGCCCTCAATCACCGATCATGCGCTTGTGGAGGTCAGATCCGATGTCCGCCGACGAACCAATCCAACCAGCCGATTCGTCGTTTCCCAGTCCGGCCGAACGGCATCGGATCATCGATGGCCTGCTGCAGCGGCGGCAGCGCGGTGA